>BNJU01000864.1_pt1 | contig 38794 bp, 57 predicted proteins | sample 8539281 | NCBI WGS metagenome assembly BNJU01 (sample SAMD00202456, study PRJDB9452) | human saliva metagenome | isolation source: human saliva | place: Japan
AAAGTTTGATATTATATCGTTGTCAAAAGAGCATAGAAAGCTCGGAGAAAATCTTTTCAAAATAGCTTAAAAAGTCGTTGACAAGATGAAATGAGCTTGATATAATAGCGAGCTGAGCCTCAAAACAGCAAAGCAAACGAACTCGATGCATCAAGATCAAACAGTACACACAACCCTGATTTCGATCATTTGGACTAATCAATAGTTTAGATGCATTTACCGACGAAAATGAGCGAAACGTTAGTTTAGAAATTCGTGGAAAGTAGTTCGTACGATGGGAAATGAGTGATAGAACAACTCATAAACAGCAGATCTGTGAAAACAGATGAAGCTACAGGAGAAGCTAGATTAAACTTTATATGAGCTCGATCCGCTCAGGATGAACGCTGGCGGCGTGCTTAACAAGCGTGCGAGCCGGTCGAAGCTGCTTAAAAGGAAGTCTTCGGATGGAATCTAGGTAGACTTAGTGCGGACGGGTGCAGTAACGCGGATAAACCCGGCCTAGAGTAGCAGGGGGATAACGCGAGAAATTTCCGCTAACACTCGCATAAGACCACAGCACCGCATGAAACAGCAAAACTATTTATAGGTATAAGATGGATCCGCGTCCGATTAGCGAGCTGCGAGGTAAAGGTCAAGGCGACGCATCGGTAGCTGGCCTGAGAGGGTGCACGGCCAGATTGGGATCTGAGACACGGCCCAAAACTCCTACGGGAGGCAGCGAGACATTGACAATGGGGAAACCCCGATCCAGCGACGCCGCGGCGGAAGAAGTTATTTCGCATGCAAAGCTCTCATCAGCAGGGAAGAAAACTGACGGTACCTCGACTACAGCTCCCGGCTAACTACGTGCCAGCAGCCGCGGCACGCAGCAAGCACTGGATTTACCGGTGTAAGCGAGCGTGGACGGCAATGCAAGTCTGAAGTGAAAGGCGTGCTCAACCCGGCGAACCGCTTTCGGAAACCGTCTAGCTTATGGAGTGTCGGAGGGGCAAGCTGGAATTCTAGTGTAGCGTGAAATGCGCAGATATTAGAGGAACACCGGAGGCGAAGGCGGCTTACTTGGACGACAACTGACGTTGAGGCTCAGCGCGGGAGCAACAGGATTAGATACCCCTGTGCAGTCCACGCAGTAAACGATGAATACTTGGTGTCGGGAAAACTCTTCGGCGCCGCAAGCCAACGCATTGCGATATTCCACCTGGGGAGCACGTCTGCAAGAATGAAACCCAAAGAATTGATGGGACCTGCACAAGCGGTGGAGCAGAGTGGTAATTGCAGCAACGCGAAGAACTCACCAAATCTTGACATACTTTGAATAGCTTTTGTAATGAGAGCTAGTCCTTCGGGACAGGGATACAGGTGATGGTTGTCGTCAGCTCGTGTCGAGATGTTGGGTTAAGTCCCAACGAGCGCAAACCTTTGTCGTCAGTAGCCAGCAGTAAGATGGGCACTCGATTTATACAGCCGGAGATAATCCGAGGAGGGGGATGACGTCAAATCATCATGCCCCTTATGATGGCAAGCACACGTGCCACAATGGCGTAAACAAAGAAGCAAAGCCGCGAGGTCAAGCAAATCACAAAAATAACGTCTCAGTTCGGATTGTGAGTCTGCAACTCGACCATGAAGCTGGAATCCTTTGCTACCGCGGATCGAATGCTGGCATGACGCTCCGAGTCTTGTGGACACGCCCGTCGCACCATGGGAGTCATCAATGCCTGGGTCAGTACACCCGCCCTGTACACAGCATGAGCTACAGGATAGCCCGAAGTCAGTGAGCCCAATGTAGGCAAGATAGCGTCAAGTGCAGGAGGATAACTGGGTGAAGTCGTAACAAGGCAGCTGTATCGGAAGGTGCGGCTGATCACCTCTTCTAAGGATAAAAGTAGGGGTTGTGAGTACTGTTTAGTACTAAATTAAAAAGGTGCTTAAAAATATAACTTAGTGTGTGTCGATGCGTCCCGGGGGACACACCCGTTCCTATCTCGAACACGATGGTTAAGACCCGGTCGGCTGATGGTACTATACTGAGACGGTAAGGAGAGTAGGTGGATGCCGCTGATTTTTAACTCTAATATAAGGGCTTATAGGCTCAGCTGGTTAGAGCGCACGCCTGATAAGCGTGAGGTCGGTGGTTCGAGTCCACTTAAGCCCATACATTTTTCACTTGATGAAAGAGCGCAAAGCGAAGCTCTGAATTTAGTAAACAAGCACACCTTGCGTAGCAAAGCGGAGCAATGGTGTTACTATAAAGAGAGACTACATCAGATATCCTTTGAAAGGATGAAAGATGTTGAAGTTCGAATCTTTGTCTCATTTGCAGAGAAGTTCTGCATGATGTAACCTGAAAAACTGCATACCAAACGAGAAATTATATAAAATATTTTATAATTAGACATCCGAGGTACTAATTACTAAATAATTAGTGATTAGTATTTAACAACAAAAATAAATTTTAAACATAGTGTATGATATCACGCTTAGTCATACATAAAACACTAAATCTAAAATGATTTAAGAGGTTAAAACATAAAGAGCGATGGATGCCCAGGCACCGACAGCCGGAAGAAAGACGTGACAAGCCGCGAAAAGCTGCGGGAGAAGCACACATCCGATGATCCGCAGATGTCTGAATGGGGAAACCCACTGGAAGAACTCTGCATATCTGTACGCCAATACATAACGTACAGAGGGGAAACCCAGAACTGAAACATCTAAGCAGCCGGAGGAAAAGAGAAAACAACAGGATTGCGAAAAGTAGCGGCGAGCGAAATCGTAAGAGCTCAAAACCGTGGTGCGTGCACTGCGGGTAGAGGACTGCAATACGAGTAAGATATGTCACCTGAACTGTTTTGGAAAAAGAAGCAAAGAGCGTGAGAGCCGTGTAAGGGAAAATATATTGAATCCAGCAGTATCCGGAGTACCAATGAGACGAGAAACCCTTAGGGCGGAGACCACCCCCAAGGCTAAATACTAGTCAGTGACCGATAGCGTAGAGTACTGTGAAGGAAAGGTGAAAAGAACCCCGGGAGGGAGGAAAAGAACCTGAAACCCTATGTTTACAAACTGTGGAACACCGAAAGGTGAACCGCGTACTTTTTGGTAGAACGGTCCGGCGAGTTACACTGTACAGGCGAGGTTGGCATAAAGATACGGAGCCGAAGGGAAACCAAGTCTTAATAGGGCGGTAATAGCAGTGTAGTGTAGACCCGAAACCGTGATCTATCCATGTCCAGGTTGAAGTTCGCGTAAAAGTGAATGGAGGACCGAACGCACATCCGTTGAAAAGGGTGGCGATGAGGTGTGGATAGGGAGAAAATTCCAATCGAACCCGGAGATAGCTGGTTCTCCTCGAAATAGTTTTAGGACTAGCTTCGTTATTAGTCTACCGGAGGTAGAGCACTGAATTTTTGCGGGGGCGTCAAAGCCTACCAAGAGATATCAAACTCCGAATGCCGGCTAGATGATTGACGGAGTCTGACCACACGATAAGTTGGGAGTCAAAGGGAAAGAGCCCAGACCTACGGCTAAGGTCCCAGTGTGTGTTATGGAAAAGGATGTGGGATTTCGAAGACAGCTAGGATGTTGGCTTAGAAGCAGCCATACATTAAAAGAGTGCGTAACAGCTCACTAGTCGAGAGGTCCTGCGCCGAAAATGTCCGGGGCTAAACACAACACCGAAGCCTGGGAATGTAGTAATACATTGGTAGAGGAGCATTCTTAGAGGCGTAGAAGCCATACCGGAAGGAATGGTGGAGTAATAAGAAGAGAGAATGCCGGAATGAGTAGCGAGAAAGAGGTGAGAATCCTCTTGGCCGAATATCTAAGGTTTCCTGAGTAAAGCTGATCTACTCAGGGTAAGTCGGGGCCTAAGGCAAGGTCGAAAGACGTAGTCGATGGATAACAGGTACAGATTCCTGTACTACATATAATCAGAACTGTGGGGACACGGAGACTAAAACCGAACCCGGGAGGACAAAAACCGGGGCCAGCGAAGTACCTGTATGGGAGGAAAACCCACCATACAAGGGGAAATCGTTAAGCGTACCGAAAATTAGTAGGGAAGTCGGTTAGGGAGCCGTCAAGAAAAGCCGCTATTGTAGTTATATGTACCCGTACCGCAAACCAGACACAGGTAGATGAGGAGAGAATCCCTAAGGCTATGGGAGAAGCATTGTTAAGAACCGGCAAAAATGACCCCGTAACTTCGCGAGAAGGGGTGCCACTTTAATAGAGTGGTCGCAGAAAAAAGGCTCAAGCAACTGTTTAGCAAAAACACAGGTCTATGCGAAACCGCAAGGTGAAGTATATGGGCTGACGCCTGCCCGGTGCCGGAAGGTTAAGAGGAGAAGTCAGGAAACGAAGCTTTGAATTGAAGCCCCGGTAAACGGCGGCCGTAACTATAACGGTCCTAAGGTAGCGAAATTCTTGTCGGGTAAGTTCCGACCCGCACGAAAGGCGTGAAATGATTTGAGCGCTAGTCTCAACAATGCACCCGGTGAAATTGAAGTACCAGTGAAGATGCTGGTTACCCGCGCCAGGACGAAAGACCCCATGGAGCTTGCATTCAGTTTGGCACTGGGACTCGCAATACTGCACAGGTATAGGTGGGAGACGTGGAAGCTGGACGCCAGTTTATGCAGAGTCGCTGCTGGGATACCACCCCCGTATATGCTGGATTTCAACTCAGGCCGTTATCCGGCCGGGGACAATGCCAGACGGGGAGTTTGATCAGGCGGTCGCCTCCGAAAGAGTATCGAGGCGCTCGAAGGTTCTCAGAATGGTCGGAAACCATTCAAAGAGTGCAAAGGCAGAAGGGAGCTTGACCGCGACACCGACGGTGGAGCAGGTACGAAAGTAGGACCTAGTGATCCGGTGGCATAAAGTGGATTGCCATCGCTCAACGGATAAAAAGCTACCCTGGGGATAACAGGGCTTATCACCCCAAGAGTTCACATCGACGGGAGTGGTTTGGCACCTCGATGTCGGCTCATCGCATCCTGGGCTGTAGCAGGTCCCGCGTTGGGCTGTTCGCCCATTAAAGCGGTACGCGAGCTGGGTTCAGAACGTCGTGAGACAGTTCGGTCCCTATCCGGCGTGGGCGTAAGATGATTTGAGAGGAGCCGTCCCTATACGAGAGGACCGGGACGGACTGACCGCTGGTGTACCTGTTGGAGAGTAACCCATGGCAGGGTAGCTATGTCGGGACGGGATAAAACGCTGAAGGCATCTAGCGTGAAGCCCCTCAAGATGGGATATCTCATGAAAACAGTAAGACCCCTTGAAGACTACGAGGTAGATAGGGCCAAGATGTGGCACAGTAATGTATTGAGTTGATGGTCACTAACAGGTCGAGGGTTTAACCAAAAAGATAGGAAAAATTTCATAACTGGAAATTGCGTGGCAGTTTTGAAGGTATATGCGCGAGTGGGTCTAGTTGGTGGAGTACGACCTGCTTGCCGTCGGGGTCGCGGGTTCGAGTCCTGTCTCGCGCTCTGAAAGAAGTCTTATTTTAAGGCTTCTTTTTATTTTGTATATGATTGCTACTGAAAGATTTGTTGACTCTTTGAAAAATAGAATACTGAATATGTATAAAAAGCATACACTATATATTAAATGATATTTTTCTGACAATATAATATTAGATGCTATACTTCAAAACAGTAATGATTCTTATTTTTAGAAAAGGGATATACTGAAGGATCTAAAATGCAGTAGACAAAGGGAGGCTATCTTTGGACAATTCTGAAGTCTAGAGTCGATCATCCTACAGCCGATATGCGCTTTCAGTCACTACGAAAAGATGATCCTAAGATTAGCTTAGCACTGTTTATCGAAATCCCTGGCTTGCTCGCCGAGCTTGGTCGTATAAACAAGATTTTCGCTCAAAACGGAATCGAAAGGATGATTATAATACCAATGAACATTATCATTTTTCATGTAAGGCATGTTCAAAGCCCATTGACTCTGCCGGCCGATACATCGCAAAAAGATTTAAAATGACAAGGCAGTGCATGATGATATTGGAGTGGTAGAAAATCATTCACTTATTTTATGGCTATTGTAGGAATGCTATCAAAAATGATTTATATGGATTCAAAAAGGCTGTTTAGCCTTTGAATCTTAAGTCGGCATTTCATATCAATATAGTAATTTTTGATATTTATTAGGAGGAAATTTTATGTCAAAGTACGCAGGAACAAAAACAGAGAAGAACTTAATGGATGCATTTGCAGGTGAGTCACAGGCTAGAAATAGTATACATATTACGCTTCAGTAGCTAAGAAGGCAGGATATGAGCAGATGGCGCTCTTTCACCTGAGACAGCAGAGCAGGAGGAAAGAGCATGCAAAGATGTGGTTTAAGGAGTTTCCACGGAATCGGAACACCTGAGGAGAACTCTTGCAGATGCGGCAGCAGTAGAGAACTTTGAGTGGACAGATAGTATGCTCGAAAGGGCAAGAGAAGCAAGAGAAGAAGGATTTGAGGCTCTGCAAAGAAGTTTGAGCTTGTAGCAAAGGTTGAGGCAAGCCATGAGAAGAGATATCTTCAGCTTCTGAGCATTTAAAGAATGATGAACTTTCAAGGAGACGCCCTCTTGGATGGAAGTGCTGCAACTGTGATATATCCATGAGGGTGCTGATGCTCCTACAGTATGTCCATGTTGTGCTCATCCACAGGCATACTTTTGAGAGAATGACTGTAAACTATTAATATTTGGGATTTACCAAAACATCTTCACAATAGTGTAAAAACTAATTAGTATATATACTCCCGACAGCTCAATCGGGGAGCTTTTTAATATTTGCTGCAGCTATAGTCAAATGCAGTGAAGATGTGATATAATAATATCTATTGTTTTATGAAAGAAAAGCAAGCTAAAATTGTTGTTATTAAAACGAAATAAAATATTTTGGAGGTCAACATGGCAGAAGAGACAATGAAGGATTTTGAGAAGGAGCCGAGAGAATCATATAAACGATGGATACAAAAAGAAGATCCGGATGCAGGAAAGGGGATGTCTTTGAAAAAGATGTTAGCTGAGAAGACAGTTGCAAAGGTTAAGATTACAGAGGTTGTTAAGGGTGGATGCTATCGTCTTTAGAGGAAGCAAGAGCATTTATTCCGGCAAGTCAGTTATCTACACAGTATGTAGAGAATCTTGACGAGTTCCTCGGTGGAGCCTTGAAGTTGTGGTGAATCTACATCTGAGCCCTCGCTAAGAAGAAACTTGTTCTCAGCCACAGAGCAATTGAGAAGGAAGAGGCTAGAAGGAGAGACAGGCTAAGCTTGACAGCGTTAAGGTTGGAGATGTTCTTGAGGGTAAGCTGATTCAATCATGATTACGGCGCTTTCATCGATCTCGGAGACGGAATTCAGGATTACCTCATGTATCACAGATTTCAAACCAGAGAGTAAAGAACCCTGCGCAGTACTTAAAGAGGGTGAGACTGTAAAGGCTAAAGTAACAGGTATTAAAGATGGAAAGATTTCACTTTCAAAGAAAGCACTTGAGGAGAATAGTAGACCCATGATCCTTCACAGCGGCTTTAAATATGGTAGAAAAGGAGTTGCATCACATCTTTAGCAGGATTATTAAAGGATATTAAATTAGACTAAAGGAGTGTTCGTATGGCAGAAAGTAAAGCAAAAGCTCTGCAAAAAGAACTTTCATTTGAATATCCTCATATAGCAAAGAAAGCGTCTCCTGAGCAAATTTCAAAAGCTCAGGAGTTTGCTGAAGGGCTATAAGAAATTTTTAGATAAGTCAAAGACTGAGAGAAGTGGTAAAAGAAGTTGTCAGCTACTTGAGGCAAACGGATATACAGTCTTTGACCCTAAAAAGAGCTATACAGCCGGGGATAAGATATATAAAGTAAAACAGAAAAAGCAATACTTGCATCTACTACTAGGTGGAGAGCCCTATCACTGAAGGTTTAAGGATTAACGGATACATATAGATTCTCCAAGACTGATCTCAGACCTAATCCGCCCTATGAAAAGTAGAGATATCATATTTTCAAAGACTCATTACTATGGTGGAATAAGAAAAGTATCAGTGGGCAAACCATACACTGCTTTCAATGCATGGTGTTATATTTAGAAAAGACGGTAGTTTTGTTGAGATAAACTCTGGTGAAAAAGAAGAGGATCCGGTATTTTTATATATGATCTGCTTCCTCATCTTTCAAGCAAACAAGATCAAAGAAAACTGTCGGAAGGTATCAAAGGTGAGGAATTAAATATTTTCCTTGGAACATTGCTGTTTGATGATACTGATGATGTGAAAGAGGCTGTGAAAGCTGAAGACACTTTGAAATATTAAATAATATGTATGGTGTTACAGAGAGATTTTTGCAGGGCGGAGATAGAATTTGTTCCCTGCAACAAAAGGCAAGAGATATAGGTCTTGATCTGTTCACTGTAGGGAGGATACGGTCATGATGACAGGGTTTATGCTAGTCCTGCACTTATAGCGGAGATTGAAGCAAAGAACTGAAATATACAACACTTACGATACTTGCAGACAAAGAGGAGATCGGTTCAGCAGGAAATACAGGACTTCATTCTCACTTTTGTGTATGATTATATTGAGTATTTGTCACAGGGATTCGGTGCTGATGTAAAAGAAGTGTGTGAAAAATCATCATGTCTTTCATCAGATGTAATGCCGTACTTTGATCCCACTTTTCCTGATGTGTTTGAGCTCAACAACTCACTCATATCTGGAACAGAGGTTGTACATCACAAAGCATACAGGTTCAAGAGGAAAGTCATTCTTCATCAGATGCAAGTGCGCAGAGCTTTATGAACAAAGCTATATCAATAATGGAAGAAAACAATGCACATTGGCAGATAGGGAGAATTGGGCGCCATTGACGTTGGTGAGTATAGGTACTCATTGCTCAGTATGTCGCAATGATGAATATAGATGTAGTAGATTTGGGAGTTCCTGCATTCTGCGCATTCACCATATGAGGTGATATCAAAATTAGATTTATATAATACACATCTTGCATTTAAGGCATTTTATTTATAATGTAGGATGCAAGTGAGAGGTTTTATTTATGAAATTAAAAAGTTAGCTTTGATAGGAATGGTTGTTGTAGCTACAATGAGTGCATGTGGTATACAAAAAGATGCTACTGAGACTCAGACAACAGCAGAGGGAGAATCAAAGGCAAATGCAGATGTAAAAGACCAAGTGATTACGGTACAGCCGAGCTTGGAAAGTATGTTTGGTGTGGAAATACCTAATATCGATACAAGTGTAAGCGATCAGGATGTGAAGCACAGATAAATACTGAATTAACGCAAAGATCCTGATGGTTGAAGTAACAGACAGAGCCGTACAGGAAGGCGATACGGTAAATATAGACTACACGGAACAAAGGACGGAGTTGCCTTTGACGGAGGATCTGCAACAGGTTATAATTTAGTAATCGGAAGCAACAGCTTTATCGAAGGATTTGAGGCAGGGGACTATAGGTCACAGCATCGGAGAAGATGTAAAACTTGATCTCACATTCCCTAAGGATTATAATAATGCCGATTTAGCCGGAGCCGCAGTGGTATTTTGACGTGAAAGATAAATTCAATATCGGTTTCATCTCCTGCAACTCTTACAGATGAGTGGGTAAATAAGCATACAAACGGTGAGCAGAAAACAGTAGATGAGTTTAGAGCTGCCGTAAAGGCAAAACTTGAGGAACAAAGAAGCAAGAGCGCAAAGTCACAGGGATCAGTACAATGCGATTGCTGCCGTAATTGCAGACTCAAAATTTGAAATGAAGGATGAGGCTATTGATTTTGAATATAACAATATCTACAAGCCTATCGATAACAGTGATTACACAGCACGGTAGGATCTCGATCAGTATGCTTCAGCTTACGGCATGAGTGCGGATGAACTCAAAACACAGATCAGAAATCAGGCTGAAAGCTATGTTAAGCAGGTTATTGTCACAAGAGAAATCTATAAGAAAGAGAAAAATGTCTCTACAGATGAGGATTACCAGGTAGTTGTAGATTTAAACGGCGGTTCTTTGACAAAAGACGAGCTTATACAGCAGTATGGTAAAGATGAGGTTGAAGAAACAGCCAAGACATATAAAGTTGTAAACTTATCCTTGACAATGCTAAGAGAACAGATGTTACAGTAAACATCAACGGTGAGACTATGGGCAGTGAAGGGGGCAAGTGCTGAAGGTGCAAGTGAAGAGACTACAGCTGAGGGAGCGAAAGCGAAGCTCTGAGAGTGCAGCTGCTGAAGGCAGTGAGGCGGCACAATAATGAAAGCACTGTTCTTTGATATAGATGGTACTTTTAATTGACAATGATACCAAACAGGTGCCGAAATCCGCATTAAAAGCTATAGAAGAAGCGAGAGCTGCCGGACATTTGACATTTATAAATACCGGAAGAGTAGAATGTATAATAGGAAATATTAAAACAGATTTAATATGGACGGTTATATTTGTGGATGTGGAACACAGATAGTTGTTGGAGACAAGACCATCTTTGAGAAGAGGATAGATCATAACAGAGGCATTGAAATAAAAACTGTTAAAAGAAAATTTAATGTTGAAGGTATGTTTGAGGCGAGGCAGGGAATTTATTTTTCCTGCCAAACCTTTTTGTATATCCTGAGATTACAGAGAATATATTTGATGCGATATGTTCCACTATAGAACCGTCTGTGGGAGAATTTGAAAAAGGATGATTATGACTTTGATAAATTCTGTATTATAGACGATCCGAGATTTTTCAAGGAGTGATCTGAAATCATTTTTTGCTGAATGCGATGATTTTGATATAATAGATCGAGGTGCAGGATTTTATGAATGTGACCATATCCTTGTTCAAAGGGAAAAGCTGTACTTCAAGTGCTGGATTACTACAATATAGCATTGGAAGATGCTTATGTATTTGGGGATAGTATGAATGATTTGCCGATGTTTACATGCGAGCCGGGAACAGAATACTCTTGGGGAGCATGATACCGCATTGAAGAATATGCTACATACTTTGCAAAAAGTATCAGAAGATGGGATATATTTATCAATGAAAGAGCTTGAACTTATATAGTAACTTTTCATTGACATTAGTATTTGGAGAGATTATGTTTTTTCAAAGATGTTTGAAAGATGTACAGGCTGTAAAGGACAGGGATCCGGCAGCCAGAAGTGCGTTTGAAGTTTTATTTTTATATCAAGGCGTACATGCATTGATTATGCATAGAATTGCACATTGGTTCTATAAAAAGCACATGTTTTTATAGCAAGATGGATATCACAGATTTCAAGATTTTTACGATGATAGAGATACATCCGGGGGCTGAAATAGGCAGCGGAGTACTTATAGATCATGGTGCAGGTATTGTAATCGGAGAAACAGCGGTAGTTGGCGACAACTGTACACTGTATCAAGGAGTGACTCTGGGAGGTGTAGGAACCGCTAAGGGGAAAAGACACCCTACACTTGGAAAGAATGTAATGGTTGGTGCCGGTGCAAAAATACTGGGATCATTTGAGGTTGGAGACAATGCATCTATAGGAGCAAATTCAGTTTTATTAAAACCTCTTGAAAGTGATTCCACAGCAGTGGGTATTCCTGCAAAGCCTGTAAGATTAAACGGTCAGGTTGTTGAAAAGAAGCATAAACTGGCACAGGTAAATGCGGATATTTCAAAGCTTGCCGAGACCATAGATATAATGAATGAGAGAATAAGAAAAATGGAAGAACTGCTGAATCAAAACGGTATTGATACAAGCTGTCTGGAAGACGGTAGAGATACTACAGAGTTTTGCTGATTGGGTAATCTAATGAAAGCAGAATTAAATACAGTAAGCAGACGATTGGGGAGTCGGTTATTCGACTTTCGATTTGTCTGCTTTTTAGAAGAAAAGCATTTGTATATCTTTGCGCTGCAATGATAACAGTTTATATTGCGGATGGACATCCGATATACCAAAAAGAATCAAGGCTCACAATGCTGGAAAAGGTGCTAAATATACCAGAGCAAAATTGCCCGTGGAATTGGTATATTTTGAGGTATATGCAGATAAAGTAGCGGCAATGCAAAAGAGAATATGAAATAAAACAGTTAACGAAGCTTGAAAAAGGAAATGTTGATAGATGAATCTGAAGATATTATATGAAGATAAAGACGTAATAGTGACAGTCAAAGCCAAGGGGAATATCAAGTCAATCAAGTAACAGTTTTGAAGAGGATATGGTCAGTCTGTTAAAAAGCATATGGGAAAAAGACGCCTCATGTAGGAGTGATACTAGGTTAGATAAGCCGGTATACGGAATAATGGTATACGGGAAGAATAAAAAGCTACAGAAATCCTCAGCAATGAGTTTAGAAAAGAGTATAGAAAAGACTTATGAAGCTTTTGGTAGACGGCTTTTCCTGAAAGTGATGAAGGAGAGCTTATAGACTTTATAAAGAAACTTGATAACAATGTAAGTAAAGGTTGTTGAAAAGAGTACTAGAGGAGCTAAAGAAGCTGTATTAAAAGTATAAAGTACTGGAGTCATAAGAAGGACGACAGATATATTACAAGACTTAGAATAAATCTTATAACAGGCAGGCATCATCAGATAAGGCTCCAATGTGCAAGTCACGGTTTTCTCTGTATGTGGGATCATAAGTATAATAAAAGACTTGCAAATGTTAAGCTGGATGAGGACAAGTACTTTCTGGCGGCTGTAAACTTAAGCTTTAAGCACCCTAAAACAGGTATGGAATTAAATTATAAAATTAATGCGGATTTTTGAAAAAGTATTGACAAAGAACATATAAATGATAAAGTTAGAGTACTAACCAAGGAAATAAATTTTCTTTAAGAATAAAGAAAACGGAGGTAGGTATGCCTGTTGATATAGTAAAAAGGCTTTGCATCGAATGGAGATGACAGTGTGAGCTGAGACTCATCATTCAAAATGCGGCGGTATTGAAGGGGAAAAGAATTTCCGGAATGCTCTTTTTAAATGACAAAGAGTTGGCCGTAATAAGTGAGAAACTAAGAAAAACAAGTATCAGCTTGATGATTCTTTGCACTTGTAAGAAGAGACATTTGGTTTTGATATACAGAGCAAAAGGAACTTGAAGAGTATCTTAAAAGATCAGAGGTTAGTGACTATTTAAGAGGGTTTGATATAGAGAGATGATTTTGCATATCAAATCTTATCAGACTGCATCAGAGGATGAACGGTTTTTATAACAAAATTAAAGAGTTTCCTCATGAGGTAGGAGTATTTTTGGGATATCCTATATGTGATATAAAGGGCTTCCTTGAAAATAAAGGAGAGAGATATTTGCATAGCGGATATTGGAAAATATATGGCAACTTGGAAGAGACCAGAGAAAAGTTTTTAAGCTATGATAAGGCTAGAGAGATTGCTATTGACGAGTTCTTAGCTGGAAACAGGCTTGAGAATATAGCTTTGTTGATAATGGTTTATATGCCTATAAAAATATTCTTTTAAGGAGTAAAAATATGGAAAAAGCAATTATTGTTTATTGGAGTTCAACAGGAAACACAGAAGCTATGGCAAATGTGATAGCTGAAGGAGTAAAGGCGGCAGGCGGAACACCTGAGCTTGTATTTGTAGACAGTGTTAATGTAGATGAATTACTTGCACAGCCTGCATTTGCTATCGGATGTCCCTGCAATGGGAGCTGAGGAGCTTGACGAGTCAGTTGATAGCTTTGTATCAGAGATAGAAGGCAAGGTATCAGGTAAAAACATTCTTTTATTCGGTTCATACGACTGGGGCGATGGAGAGTGGATGAGATTATGGGTTGAGCGTATGCAAAATGCCGGAGCAAATATTATCGGTGGAGAAGGCATTATAGCAAACCTTGAGCCTGATGATGATGCAAAAGCTGCATTGGAAGCGGCAGGAAAGCAGTTAGCTGCATTTTAATTTTTTTGGTCTTACATTAGGACAACCTGACTTTAAGATATGACAGTGAAAGCTGTCATAATATATAGTGCGTGACGAAAGTCATTACACAAACAATATGGTGGTGAGAAACTATCATATACTATCAAGTAAGACTTGAGCAACCTTATTTGATAATATACAGTGTTACACATATTGAAATTTCTTCTTATTTAAAAAGACAGGCCTTGAGCAAGCCTGTCTTTTTCTTTGGTAAAATATATCATAGTATAAATTTATTGCCTTCAATTAAAGTGTTTTCGCTTGACATAAACGGTATGTCATAGTATAATCTCACGGAACTAGTTAGATTAAGTATTGAATTCGCCACATACGCCGGTATAGTGGTTTTTTCTAATCTTAAAGTTTGATTGAAGTTGAAGTTTTGGCTTCAAAAATGAAAAATTAAGGACGGTTTTACTTTTGTAAGAGTGAAATAGAAGTCAAAATGGAGGAAATATGGCAGAAAAAAGCATATATTAACTTATGAGGGACTTAAGAACTTAGAGGATGAGTTACAGGATTTAAAGGTAAATAGAGAAAAGAAATTGCTGAAAAGATAAAAAGAGGCAAGAGAACAGGGTGATCTCTCAGAGAATGCAGAATACGATGCTGCAAAAGATGAGCAAAGAGATATAGAGGCCAGAATAGAGCAACTTGAGAATCCTTTAAAGAATGCTGAAGTTGTTGTAGAGGATGAGGTCGATCTGGATACAATCGGTATCGGATGTATGGTAAAGATTCTTGATAAAGAATTTGATGATGAACTTGATTTTTAAGATTGTAGGTTCTACAGAGGCCGATTCACTTGCCGGCAAGATAAGCAATGAGTCACCGCTCGGTAAAGCATTACTCGGTAAAAAAATCGGAGAAACAGCAGTTGTAGAAACACAGGCAGGTGTTTCGGAATATATGGTATTAGGAATACAAAGAGTATCTTAAGGAGGAAATATGGCAAATAGCAATGAACCAATGACAACAGAGGACCTGAATCATATTTTAAAGGCAAGAAGAGACAAACTTGCAGAGTTACAGGCGGCAAACAACGACCCTTTCTTTATCACAAAGTATGATGTAGAAAAGCATAGTGCAGATATAAAGGACAACTTTGAGGAATTAGACGGAAAAAGTGTCAAGATTGCGGGTAGACTTATGTCAAAGCGTGTCATGGGTAAGCGTCATTTTGTCATGTACAGGATTTAAAAGGAAGAATACAGGCATATGTAGCAAGAGATTCTGTAGGAGAGGACGAATACAAGGCATTCAAGAAGCTTTGATATCGGTGATATCGTAGGTGTTACAGGTGAAGTTTTCAAGACACAGACAGGTGAGATAAGCTTGCACGCTACAAAGGTAGAGTTGCTTTCAAAGAGCTTAAAGCCTCTTCCTGAGAAATTCCACGGACTCTACAGATACAGATACAAGATATCGTCAAAAGATATGTGATCTTATAATGAATGAGGATGTTAAAGATACATTTATAAAGAGATCAAAAATCATAACAGAGATCAGAAAGTTCCTTGACGGTCAGGATTCATGGAAGTTGAGACACCCTATGCTTTGTAAGCAATGCAGGCAGTGCAGCTGCAAGACCTTTCAATACACATTTCAATGCTTTTAATGAAGATGTAAAGCTCGTATTTCACTTGAGCTTTACCTTAAGAGACTTATTGTCGGTGGACTTGAGAGAGTATATGAGATAGGTAGAGTGTTTAGAAACGAGGGTGTTGATACAAGACATAACCCTGAGTTTACACTTATGGAGCTTTACCAGGCATATACAGATTATCACGGTATGATGGATCTTACTGAAAATATGTTCAGATACCTTGCAGAGAAAGTTTGCGGTACTACTACAATACCTTATGCCGAGGCAATGATTGACCTTGGAAAGCCTTTTGAGAGAATTACAATGGTTGAGGCTATAAAGAAGTACTCAGGCATTGACTTTGACCAGATAGAGACAACAGAGGAAGCAAAGGCACTTGCAAAGGAAAAAGGTATTGAGTTTGAAGAGCGTCACTCAAGAGGCGATATCATCAATCTCTTCTTTGAGGAGTTTGTAGAGGAGAAACTTATACAGCCTACATTTGTAATGGATCATCCTATAGAGGTGTCACCACTTACAAAGAAAAAGCCAAGCGATCCGAGATATGTAGAAAGATTTGAGCTCTTTATCTACGGTAGAGAGATGGCAAATGCGTACTCTGAGCTTAACGATCCTATCGACCAAAGAGAGAGATTCCAGGCACAGGAAGAAGCATTTGCAGCAGGAGATGAGGAAGCAAATCATACAGATGAAGACTTCTTAAATGCTCTTGAGATAGGTATGCCACCTACAGGAGGTATCGGCTACGGTATCGACAGACTTGTTATGTTGCTTACAAACTCACCGGCAATCAGAGATGTATTGCTCTTCCCTACGATGAAGAGTCTTGACAAGCCGGCTAATGCAGAAAATGAAGAGACTTCAGATTCAAATACAGGTTTCTTTACACCAAATGAGAAGATAGATTTCTCAAATGTAAAGATAGAGCCACTTTTTGAAGAGAGTGTAGACTTTTGAGACATTCTCAAAATCGGACTTCAGAGCGGTAAAGGTAAAGAACTGTGTTGCAGTTCCAAAGAGTAAGAAACTTTTACAGTTCACTCTTTGACGACGGAACAGGCAAGGACAGAACAATTCTTTTCAGGCATTCATGAGTTCTATGAGCCTGAGGAGCTTGTCGGAAAGACACTTATAGCTATAACAAAACCTTCCGCCAAGAGCAATGATGGAATTGAATCATGCGGTATGCTCTGAGCGCTGTAAATGAGCTTAAAGAGGGCGAGGGAGAAGAGCTTCACCTTTATAATGGTAGATAATCATATATCAAGGTAGAGCCAAGCTGTACCAATTAAAGAAAATATGATTAAATAAAAATGTATAATGAAGTGGATGGGAGGATACTTCATCCTTAGTGTGATTTTATAATTATATGTTTAGTCAGTCGTATATATTATCGATAGAAATGGTATATGGCTTATATCATTCTAAAATTAAGAGACAGTCATTTGATAAAAATCTCGACTGAGTATTATGGTGTGTTAAACTAAAAATACTAAAAAGTAGAAAAATAACTTTTTGGGATAGTATGAGTGAAGTTTATGGCATGAAAGTAAAAGCAGAAGTATACTCTAGAAAAGAAATGACAAGTCTCATGTTACGAACATCCGCATGTGTACTCTGTTATCAGCTGTACTTTGCTATTCTTTATGTGTTCTTTTTCATTCTCAAAAACGCAAGAAGACATAGAGTACGTTTTAAAAAGTACAACTCAACAGTATCAGTCTCACATGCAGTTTATAGCAGATGGAGCAATATCTATTCGACATAACATATTACTGGATGATTTCTTTGAAAATAATGGATTTGATAGAAAGTGGTAGAAGAACAACTTTCGTACAGTATGGAGTTATTTTGAGATAGAAATAGAGTAAATCAACAACTTCCTTTTTAGTATAAGTTTATATTTGTTTAATAATAACGCATCAAAGTAGTTAATGAGCATTATTATGCCACAACACTGGCTTTTTGAAATGGAAGAAGAAAACAAATACCGAAGTATGCAAAGATGGTTTAAAGCAGATGGTAATAGGTATGCTTCGGGTAACAGATAAAGAGAATCTGAATGTACTTTTAGAATTTATGATGACGAAATGGAAGAAAAAGGAATCGGTATAGCTCAAATTAGTTTGGAAGCTAGTTAGATGCTGTATTTGAAAATGTAAGTAATTATAAAGCCGGTTCATGGATGCTTTTTATCAGGGTATCGATTTTTCTGCTTTTTCCGGAGGAAAAAGAAAGAATGTATAAACCAAGTAAAACAGAAGCAGTTTGGTCGGGAAGGCGAAATATTGGAGGAGAGAAAGTTATAGGATATGCGGGATGTCTGCGGTTTTGATATTCGATTAATTACAACGGTACATCAAAGTAATATTTTTCAATACTTTCGTCCTACATTGATTATCGATCGGATTGGGAAATAGTTCTGCACTTACATTTATTGTGGCATATGGAGTCAGTTATCGATTTACGAAGCCTGTCACAAAAATGATTTCAAGTATACAGGCATTTGCAAGCGTGAACTTAATGCAAGAATAGAGGATTCATCTATTCAGGAATTTCATGATATAGGAACAGTCGTAATGAGATGGCAGACAGGATAGAATATTTGATTACAGAAGTATATGAAAAGCAATTAATAGCAACCCAATCCAAAGTGAAATATCTTCAATCACAGATAAATCCGCATTTTCAATTTAACATATTGGCAATGCTTAGTCTTAAGGCAAAGATGGCGGGAATGAGAGCTGTATCAAAGTTTGAATGCCTTTTCAAAGCTAATGCAAAGGGAACATCTTTCAGAAAAAGAAATAAAGATCAAAGTAAAAGAGGAATTAGATATTGTTAAATTTATCTTCTTTTACAGAAAGAAAGGTATCAGAAAAGTTGTCTATGATATTTATGTGGAAGATGACAGAATATGTGAAGATATGATTCCAAGATTGTTGATAGAACCACTGGTTGAGAATGTGGTATCTCATGGCTTAGGAGCCACAAAAAGAAAAGGGCAGTATCGTTGTTAGACTATATGAAGAATTTATAGAAAAAGAAAATAGAAGTTCAATGCTCATCATTTGTGTAGAAGATAATGAGGAATGGGAGAAAAGGAAATTGAAGTAAACTACTCAGATGAACCATATAAAGTGGAGCATACACATACGGGATTTGAGAACGCAAAAAGAATGCTCTCAGATATTGTGATGGGGATAATTATGAATTCAAAATATGGAGTGAAAAAGGCAAGGGAACCAAGATTGAAATTATAATCCAGAGAGAGGCATAAATTATGTGGAAAGTAGTACGGCAGAGATGAAGCACATTAGAGAAGCGCTGAAAAATTAATAAATTGGGAAAATGAATTGTGTTCTGATAGATGTTGTTGATGACGGGCAAGAGTTAATAAACTAAAATAGAAGAGGAAGAACCGATATTGTACTACTGATATTCAAATGCCTGAAGTAAATGGATGGATGTATGTAAACTATTTATATGAAATATATCCGAAACTCGTTATTATCCTGACTGCATATTCGGATTTTTCATATGCAAAAACCGCAATTAAATATAGTATATGTGATTATGTTTTTAAAGGTTTCCACTCATGGATGAACTACCGGATGCAATTGAAAAGCTATAGGAAATCTAAACTGCAGTTGAAAAGAGAGATAGAAAAATGAAAAAGACCTATTAGAGCAGCTATCATTAACACAACAGATGACTCATTATATAGAACAGAATTATATTATCACTGGATGATATTGCAGAGGACTCTACATATTAACAGCAGTTACTTGAGTAGAGTATATAAGTTGAAGAAGGGAAAAACTTATTTGATACAATTTTAATCTACGTATAGAAGCGGCAAAAAGATTATTTGATAAATCAGATAAGAGAACTTATGAAACTTCAGAATTAGTGGGTGTAGAAGATGCCAGCTTATTTTTCAAAAATGTTTAAAAATCACATGGCTGTCACCAAAAAGAATACAGAAGGCGAAGGAAATGAAGAATAAGGTAAAAAGCTTCTTTTTATTATCGTGGATACTGCTAATCTGTTGCATATTAAGCAGTTGTGAAAAAGAGAAGAAAAAGGTAACAATCACTGTAATACATCTCATGGGTGAACAGAAACCGATCATGTTGCAATGAGACAAATATATGAACAGTTTCAAATGAGAACCGGATATTAACCTTAGATTGATTTCTATGCCGACAAGAAATGAAACATTACGCAAAGTTGAGGATATGATTATGGTGGAGATACCGGATATAATTGCCTTTAGCGGTATGGGAGAAAACAGCATATATACTTTATGGTCGAAAAATAATATGGCATTGGATATTCAACCATATTTAGAAGAAGATTTGGAATTTGACAGAGATGTTTCTGAAACAAATAAAAATATTGGACAACGGGAGCGAAAGTGATCTTTTATACGGTAGTTGATGTACTTTCTTTGAGTGGTGGATATTGGATCAATGAAGAAATTCTAGAAAAAGCCGGAATTAAGCAACTACCTGGAGACATGGAATGAATTTATTGATATGTGCAATCGAATCAATGAATGGTCGAAAGAAGAGAGTACTGAAGTAAAGCCGTTAAGGCTGTCTGCAGAAGGTTATCTATACTTTATATCATATGTTATTTAGTGAGAAAGATTCCGTAAGTGAAATTAGTGATGAGGATTTTGTAGACACCTTAAAAAGATGAAAGTATTTATCATTTTTCAAAAATTTGAAAAATACATCGTATAGCTATAGAGATGAAACAAGACTTTTTAATGAAGGTAGAATTGCTATTTATGTGAATGGTGTATGGGGAGCACCTATGATTTCAGAAAAAATACATGCAAAATATGCATTATTGCCCACTAACGACGGGATATCGATGTCCTGTGAATCGGCAAGTTTAGTATGTGCTGGGAAAGAGTGGCAGTAAAGAGCGAGAGGATGCTTTCAAGTGTGGAAATATATTCTCAGTAAAAAGGTACAGACGCAAATATTGGAACGAACAGAGCAATTTCCGGCGAATCCAAATATTTCTTTGGAAAAGTATAAGAATGAAAAAAATCGAATGTATCAGGCAGCAACATTGGTGCTGGATGCAGAAAGAAAAATTGAGATACCTGATAATGTTTGGTCGGCATCACAAAAAGAATATTTTACAGATAATATTTTTAAAGTGTTGACGAATGAGATGGATGAGCGAGTTGGTGGATAATATAGATAAAAAGAATCAGATGATTAAAAAGAACATGTAAAATATTGCGTCAGCAAATATTTTACATGTTCTTTTGTTTATATGTAAATATAATACACGATTAAGTAAATTTGCTTCATTTAAAATATACAAAGAAGATAATAAAATAAAAGCATAAAAATACTGAAAACATTAAATACAAAATAAGGAGGATGGTATGAAAAGAAAATTAGTGAGTGTATTATTGGTTGCCGTGAATGCGTATCTGTTTCTTGCCGATGTGGAGGCAGTAACTCGGTAAAAACAGATGAAGACAAAAAGGCAGCAGTAAGCGATGAAATGTATTTGAGTTTTATCACGGATATTATCAGGATAAAAGTGAATGGGCATGCAGCACAGGTAATGCGTGATATTTACGACGAATTTGCAAAGGCACATTCAGATGGAACAGTGACATTTAAACCTATTCCTGTAGAAAACAGAGATGATATGTTAGCGCAAAGGTTGCAGTGCATCTTTTTCCGGACATGGTTGATGTTGGTGGAGCCGGAGTTCCTCAGTCAGCAATTTCACAGAACCTAGTATATGATTTGAAACCGTATATTGGATGAAAAATAAACTCAAGATGCTGTGGGGCTTAATTATCACAGCATGATATGGACGGACATATATATGCAGTACACGATCAGATTGAGAGTCGTGGGCTTTGGTATAATTCCTCAATTTTTGAAAAGGCAGGGGTATCTGTAGATGCATTGAAAGATTGGAATTCTTTTGGAGAAGCAATGACAAAAATATCAGCTTTGGATGATGGAACCTATGGCTATATCGGTGGTCAGGGATCAAGCTATATAGTAAACAGCATAATGGCTTCAACAGAAAATGGAAAGAAGATGTTGGAATCTGAACTTACAGAAGAAATAATTAACTCGGATGAGTTTGCAAATGCATTTAAGACAGCGGCAAAATTGGATCAGGCAAACGGATCCGATCATACAACAGATGATAATGGAAATTTAATGGCTGAATTCAACACAAATGGCAAGGTAGGTGTTTTGTTTAACGGTGTATGGAATGCAAGCGGAATAGACGCATCACTTGTTGATTCTATCGGAACCTTCATTAACTTCCTGGTAATATAGCTATTATACACACACGGTGGCGGACTTGCTGTTTCAATAAGATGAGCGATGACAAAATTGGCTCTTGAATTTATCAAGTATATGACAAGTAAAGAGGTACAGGAAAAGATATTTACAGAGTACAGGCTAACCCTTGTAATACAACTGTAGATCTTAATGCATTAGCCCAGAAGAGTGGTGATGCGGCAACAATTAAACTTGCAAAAGCATGCTCAGAGGTTAATTCAGCAGATACAGTTGTGATTGATATGAATTATACATGGGGACCTGATGTTGATAAGGCAATTATAAATGCTTTTAATGGAATAACAGTATCAGGAACGATGTGGATACAGATTCGAATCTCTTTAAGAAAGAATTGCTTGCATTGATAGGTTAAGTTATCTGAAAAGACTACATAAAAAGGAGGGGAGCCTTCCGTTTTTAATTAATGAGAAAACATTATTGTGGGGCTTTTTATAATAGGAGGTAGGAAATTGGAGATGGTAAACAGACCTAAAAAGAAAGTAAATTAGGTATAAGGAGAACAGGGTTTATTATATGCGTTTTTGGCACCAACACTTTTTGTGTGTGTGTTCTATTTATATCCGATTATTACAGTGTTTGTAACATCATTTTGTAAGTGGGATTATACCAACATTACAAGTCCTGAATTTTTGGATGGAATGATTTGTGGAATAATTATGATTATATTTTTAACAAGTACCCATTTTTCTGGGAGGCACTTAAAAACTCAACAAAATGGGCGATAGTAGGTGCAGTTGTACAAAATTCCGATTGCGACATTAATTGCTTTAGCCCATCCAGGGAAATAGTGTAAAAAGGAATAAAATTTGTAAGAATTGTTATATTATTCCGAATATGATATCAACAGCTGCTATGGGTGTGATACAATTATACAATCCGTCTTATGGAATTATCAATCCTATAATTCGTTTGTTTAATAAAAACTTTTCTGACAGCATACTCTTATTAAAAGGACCTGCATTTGTTGCTACGACATGTGCCTATATATCTCTTTACAGGTACTACGACTTTACTGATTCTTGGCAACATTATGGCTGTACCGGAGGAGATAAGAGAAGCTGCTGGATGGAGCAAGTGGTTTAAAAACAGGACCCCACATATTACAATTCCAGATGATTAAAGGAACACTTAAAAACAGTATCAGTCCTTGCGGCAACATCAGGATTCCTTCTCTATAATGAAGTGTATTTTTTAACGAAGGGAGCGGCAGGAACTTATAGTATCAGCTATGTGATACGTGAACTTGCCATTACGAGTCCGAGAACTCAGTTTGAAGAGCCAATGCAGTTGCAATGATACAGATACTGGCGTGAATGGTCATCATTCTTTGTAGTTAGCTTTGTATACAGTTTGTCACCTCAAAAGAGAAAAACATTAGAGAGGGTAAGTACATTGAAAAATTTAAAAAGAAAAACAGTTAGAAGATATGCCGATTGAACAAAGATTTTTACATATTTATGCCTTATATGGGCATTAACAGTATCATTAGTTCCATTGATTTGGCTTATGCTTTCAAGTTTGAAAAAGGATCCTATGGCAAGACCGATTTCAACTTCGGATTCTATTTGTATAGACGGCTATATTTCTACATTCCGAGACCTTTCATGTTTTAGATATTTTGGTAACAGTTTATTTGTAGCGGAATTTCTGTATTAATAAGTGTAGTTATGATATCCATGTCTGCACATGTAGCACAAGAATGGAATTTAGAGGGCAAAGCATTGGTAAATATTTTACTGTACTCAACAATGTTTATCCCGCAACAGCCTTGACATATCCTGTATACAATTTGATCAATAGTCTTCACTCTGTATGATGCAAAGGGCGGCATTGATTCTGATTTTATTCATGCAGTGGAATAGCGGTAAGTTGTCATTAAAAATTATCAATAATATTCCGAGAGGTTGAAGAAGCAGCCAGAATTGACGGATGCGGGTATTTTTCAAACATGGCTGATGGTTATTTTTCCAATTGCAGACCGGAATTATGACAGCGGCAGTACTGGCATTTTTGGAATAACTGAACGAATACTATTGGGCGTCACTTGTACTGATTACAAGAGAAAAAGTTGACATGTTCCGGCATTAGCTTTTCTACTTTACGACATCATTTAATACAAACACAATGGTTTGTTTTCTGCAATGGTAGTAATTATTCTTCCGCTGCTGGTATTGTACTGTATTTTTCAGTAGTTCTTTTTGGAGCATTTATCAGGTGGAGCAGTAAAAAGGATAGGAGATTAAGATTAATGACAAAGAGATTTCAGAGAAAGAACAAAATGGTTTATGGATGCCAGATTCGGAATGTTTATACATTGGGACTATATTCTATTCCCGCATGTGAGATGGGTATGTCTGAAGGAAATGACAGTTGAAGAGTATAGGACATATTTTGAACAGTTCGATCCGGTGATTGCGATCCGAAAAATGGGTTAAACCTTGCAAAAAGAAGCCGGGAAATGAAGTATGCAGTGTTGACAGCCAAGCATCATGACGGTTTTTGTCTGTTTGATTCCAAACTTACAGACTATAAGGCAACAAATACGAAAGCGGGCAGAGATCTTGTAAGAGAGTTTGTAGATGCCTGCAGAGAAGAAGGTTTGAGAGTAGGTTTATATTTTTCACTATTGATTGGCATCATCCGGACTTCCCCAAATATAAAGATCGTCAGCACCCAATGAGAAACAATAAGGCTTATGAAAATGAAGAAATAGATTTTGAACGCTATTTGGAGTACATGCATGGACAAGTGAAAGAACTCGTGACAGGATATGGAAAACTGGATCTTCTTTGGTTTGATTTCTCTTATGATGACATGACAGGAGAAAAATGGAAAGCAACAGAATTAATAAAAATGGTACGTCTATATCAGCCGGATGTAATTATTGATCAATCGATTAGAGGGTTCAGGAGAAAGCCATAGGAAGTATTGCAACAGAACATCCGCTAATTTACAGTGGTGATTTTGCAAGTCCGGAACAGATTATACCTTCAAACGGAGTATGCGATGAAAAAGGTGAACCTATACCATGGGAACTTTGTGCAACAATGAATAATCATTGGGGTATTGTAAATTTGGATCATCAGTACAAAACTCCACAGATGCTCGTAAGAAAGCTCGTAGAATGCAAAAAGGTAAAAGGTGGAAATATGATTTTGAACGTGGGACCCGATGCGAAGGAAATATCCCACATGAAAGTATAAATATTCTAACGGATTTGGGGAAAATGGATGAGTAAAAATAAAGAAAGTATATATGGATGCGGTATATCAGGTTGGAAAACCGGATTGGGGATAGACACAGAAGGGAATACAATCTATGCGCATGTGTATGAAAACTCCATTGGGAGCATTGCCTTTGTACGGAATTGCTACCTGGACAAATTGGACAAAAATAACTTATGTTGGCAGATGGAAGTGAGGTGAGACGTGGAGAAGCGTGGAATACCGCTCTTTATCCTGATATTGCATTTGTTTCATTTGGAGAAGATCCCTGTATTTACATATCCGTTACCTGATGACAAAGATACTGTATTGAAAATTGAATTAAAAGAATAGTAGACAGTTATAGTTATTTGCCAAAATTAAAAATATTTAATGGAGAAAGTATCTTGACTTAAAACAAGATACTATCACGTAAAAATGGAGGAAAGAGATGAAACAGGTAACATGTATCTTAATAGGAGCAGGATTAAGAGGTGATATGTGTATTCTCAATATGCATTGGATCATCCAAATGAATTTAAGGTAGTGGCTGTTGCAGAACCGATCCGGAGAGGAGAGAGGCTTTTTCAAAAACATAATATTACACAGGGAAATGCAGTTTGAAATCATATAAAGAAATATTAAAAAGAGATAAAAATAGCAGACTGTGCAATAATATGTACGCAGGACAGGATGCATTATGAACCGGTGGTGATGGCGCTGGAAAAAGGATACCATGTACTATGCGAGAAACCAATGTCACCCGGATAAAGAGGGAAATAATAAAAATGGGGATGATGGCAAAACGATATGACAGGATTTTTATCAGTATAAGTCATGTTTTACGTTATTCTCCTCTAAGATAAAAATCTTATTAGAGAGAAAAAGATAGGTCAATTAATGACAATACAGCATATTGAGGAAGTAGGATATTGGCATCATGCTCATAGCTTTGTCAGAGGAAATTGGAGAAACGAAAAAGAGTCAAGTCCCAATGATTTTTGCAAAAATGTTGTCATGATATGGATATTTTACTATGGCTTGCAGACAGCTCTTGTAATAAGATAAATTCTTTTTGGCAGATTAACATATTTTTCAGAGGAAAATGCACCTGAGGGAGCTCCGGAATATTGTATGGATGGATGCAGTCACCGTGATGAATGTCCGTTCTATGCACCAAGATTTTATTTGGAGCATTCAAAAGCGGTAGAGGATGGTCTTGTATATGCTGTTACCGACTATGCAGATTCAGAACATATACTGGATGCATTGGAAGACAGGGTCCGTATGGAAGATGCGTGTTTTCATTCAGACAATACGGTTGTAGATCATCAGACAGTAGAAATCGAATTTGAAAATCAGGTAACAGCATCATTTTTGATGACGGCATTTACAAATCAATGTGCGAGAAGAATTCGCTTGATGGGAACCAAAGGTGAAATAAAAGGAGATATGGAAGCCGGAATAATTGAAGTAACAGAGTTTGTAAGTGGTACAAAAGAAATTATAAAATTGCATACTCCAAACAAAGGGACATAGTGGAAGTGATATGAGTATGATGAAGGATTTTGTCAGAATGGTGGGAGAAGGTAAAAAGGGAAAAACAAATGCTGATATTTCTGTGGAAAGTCACTTAATGGCTCTTGCGGCAGAGGAATCAAGAGTAAATGAGGCAGTGATTAATTTCAAACAGTACACAAGGCAAAATGCTGAATGAATGTGGTTTACAAATGAGAATCTTCTATGATAATAAAAGGGTGGAAATCTCTTTACGGGATTTTCATCCTGTGTCTATATCTGGCGGTTATCTTATGAAAATAGCTTTATGAGTAGATTGCATATAGCAATCAAAATAAGATATAATGAAGAAAAAGAGGAGGTACTATTTATGGCAAGAACAGCAAAATGTATTTGCACGTATGAAACTCTGAAGTAAAGAACAGGCGGAGCAGTAGTTGATAGGCTTGGTATCCCGATGTCGAAATGGTAGGATGTTTCTGAGCAGATAGTATTACAGAGAGGATTCCTTTGAAATAAAACTTCCGGATTATGAAGAGCCGGTTGCATATGGCTCTCTTACAAAAAGAACAGTTTAATACAGAAATGAGAAAGGCATGGAAGATATTAAGGCCGGCGGTGGTATATTCGGCAGATGATATTGAAGCGGAAATCAAACGGGAATTTGCAGATGAGTATCGAAGCGAGCTTGACTACGTAAATTGGTAAGGGAGTTACAAGCAGAGAATACTTTGGTAAAGAAAAAGTAAAGAAAGCGAATATAGCATATTCGGAAAGTTGTATATGTGAGGAAAAGAGAAGATACACCTGAGTTTGACCCGGATCGAGGCGGAAGAATTATCGAAGAGTATATTACTGAAGAAATGGCAATAGGTACTTTGCAATGTTCTGGGAAGAACAGATGTGTATGCCAAGAGAGGAAAAAGGGTGATATTTTCTCAATGTGATAAACTCGCTGAATGATAGACTTTTGGTCCCAAACACAAGGGGAGAAAATACATTGTGAAGATTGTAGAACACAAGCTGACTAAACTTACTGCTAAAAATAGTGGAGCACTTGTTAGGATATAAAGATGACGGTTCGGATGTTATAGGCGTATATCCATTATTACCGGATGGTACATGCAGTGTTTATAGTATTTGACTGATAATCATGATAAGGGTGCAGAAGAAACAGATTTTGCAAATGTGACTAAAGACTGGTATAAGGGAGGTAGAAGCTCTCGCGTCTTATTTGTGAAAAATGGAATCACCCGCTGGTAGAACGCTCAAGGTCCGGACAAGGAGCATGCATGGATATAAAAAGCCTATCTCGCTTCCTTGGCACGCAACTTCGGTTACCTTTTTGTTGGATAGAGGTCAATCTTTAATTAATATGAAGTCATTTTCAATATTATGACAGAATGTATCCATGTCAGATAAATGCAAACAGCAGAAATCTGTATTGCTGCCACTGGGTAGGGACAGGCATTAAAATGGAAATAGTGCGCTCATTGATAGTAATTGGAATGCCCATCCCGATCAGTGGATATTTTATTAAACCATACAATGAAGTGTCTATGGAAGAGATTGTGACTTTTATGAAAAATGGAAGGCTGAAATCACTGACAGCAACAGGCGTTGTATCGAATGATATGGAATGTAGACCTAAAACCCTGGAACAAGAAACAAGTATTTAATAAAATCTGATGTTGTAGGCAAAATGTATATTATTCTTGGTGATGGGTATATGATGTAATGTGAATTGATGCCAAGGATACAGAATCAAATAAGAAGCTTGGCGGCATTTGATAATCCTATCTTTTATAAGAATAGCGCTTAGATATTCAAATTATTATAATTTTAGTGCTGTTTATATGGGGAAAGGATATTGATGGACAGTCGTGTTCCCAGAGGACTCTGAGAGCAAATTTATAAAATAAGTGTAAAGAAGTTTTGTATTGAGTACGAGATTAGTGTATAAAGAGAAATGGAAGACCTATAGTATCTTAATGGAGATTTGCGTACAGAGCGGAGTATGGCGGATAGAATGTTACAGTGATTAAGCGGAGTGCTTTAGTGCAACTACCGCATTTGGAAAAACAGTGGTCTGTAGTTATTTTGATATCGCAAAGAAAAAGTAAGTACATTAATTCTCCTTCATAGCAAAGATTTGATTGAACAGTGGGTGGAAGAATTAAAATAAGTTTTAATTATAAAGAGAAACCACCAATTTATAAAACGAAAAGACAGGTAAAAGAAAAACGAAGGGATAGTGTGATTGGAGTATTAACAGGTAATAAGAACACACTTAGGAATTGTTGATGTTGCAAGGATTGGGTCAATGTGCGTAAAGGGAAAATTCAACGATTTTATTAATTCTTATGGACTGGTACTGCGGACGAATGTCACCATTGGTACTCTAATACATCGATAGAAGTAATGGAGAGAGTAAATTCAAGACACGTTTATGGAGTTTCAGCAACACCAAAAGGTGGGGATAATCTTGAAAAATAGTATATATGTTATTAGGTCCGATAAGGCATAGTTATGCTGCAAAAAGAACGTGCGAAAGAACAGGGGATTGGATATAGTGTATATCCAAGATTTACAAGGGTTATTGATACAAATGAAAATATGAATGACATTAATGCTGCTTATAATTTAATAAGTAACAATAAAATAAGAAATGAAATGATTGTAAATGATATAAAGGGTGTAATTGCCGATGGAAGAACTCTGTATTCTTTACAAGATATAAGGAGTGTGCAAAAGAATTTATTTAATATTCTGTCAGGTGTAGCAGATTATGTGTCTTGCTTTATGGTGATAATGTAGTGATAGAACTTTGAAATCAGGAAGAATTTAAAGAGGTTCTAAATGAAAATCAATTATTTTAATAGGCTACCGGGCAGAAGATTGGTGAAGGATTTGATTTTCCGAGATTAGATACATTGATGTTGGCATCACTGGTTTCATTTGATGGAAGATTAGGGGCAGTATGTTGAGATTACAGAAATTATGAAGGTAGAAGTATAGAAGTTATAGCAGATTATATAGATGCTCATTTAAAAGTTTTCGAGAAAATGTATTCAAAACGTCTAAGAACTTATAAGGCGTTTAGGATATTCTCTAATTTCGAATAGGACATTAGATAAACAAATGTTGCAAAATGCAATTTATGATTCAGGAACTATATTGATATCTTCGAACAGGATATTGTCGAGGCAAGAAAAGAGAATAATTATTTTCAAGCCCACATATTGTTCAGAGAGAATTGATAGAATAATTTATATTACAAAACATCAGGTGGAAGGTGATGTAAAGATAATCGTGATAACAATCGATCCTGAAAATGAGCTTTGAAGCATTAATGATTATCATGAAATGATTAATCAGATGGAAAGCATCTAGGAATACAGGTTATTAAAGATGAGGTAGATGAACATTTTGCAGTCATAGATGAAGAACTGGTATGGTGGTGGTATGGAATCTTTTAGGCAAGGAAGATAGGGATAATTTGATAAGATAAAAATTGCAAGTTGTAGCGGAGGAGCTGTTGGAATTATCCCTTGAAATTAGCAGTTTCAAACTAACGGTATCAATTCGTTGTTTTCGAATATTTGTGAGATAATGACAATTGTCTAAACTAATAAGATATTTTATAAGTCCGGTGTTGAAAAAGCTACTATCAAAAAGAAAATTGAAAATGAGAATAGAAAAATATACTCAGAGGTTAATTTAAAAATTGACAAAGGGCTATATTCATACTACTAGCGTATTTACCTCAAAAGGTAAATACGTAGAGAGGCATTGTCTTTGAATATATCTTACAAGAATAAGAAAAATTGAAGGTTTGAAATGGATGCCAAAACAGCAGAGAGAACTATGGCCGAGATGGCAGATAAAATACATCAGCGTATAGATGAAATCTGCTATGGACACGGTTGAGATAATGATGCAGTTTCATATCGGTAGATGCTGCGCACTTAAGCAGAATAGGAAAGGACAATATGCACTGGATTTGGTCCATCCATACAGATTGGTACTGAGAAACGTAATGAAATTCAAAATAGCAAATATTTTGGAAATAGTGACTATCATTGATGGTTAGTATTTTAAGTCAGGGAGGTAGCACTATGGTGAGAAGTCGCAGTTACATTGCAACATTACGGAGCGACAATTAAAGAGCAGCTAAAACGACAGGGGAATGAAACGCAGAAGAGTTTGTGCCAGAATGGATATGTCTGAAAACATATCAGCAAGCCTATTAACGGAGATGTGCAGCTTACACCTGGAAACAGCAGTCAGATTAGAGATGGTTTTAGGTGTTCCACGCTGTTTTGAACAACTTGAGGCAATCTATAGAGAGAAGATTATTAAGGCAGAAGCAGAAAATACAATGGAAGCTGATATGAAATGGCTAAAAATTTCGCTATGGGGAGATAGGTAAATTCGGTTGGATTCCTGGATGCCGAATTTAATGAAAAGGTTGTTAATCTTAGGAAATTTTTGAGGTTGTTGAACTTTCTCTTATCGGAAAGGAGCAGATTACAAGAATTGCACTGTAGACGTTTAGCAATTACAGAAAAGTGATTTGGCTTTTAATGGCATGGGCTCAAGAAGCAAGAATTAAGGCACGTAATATTCAAACCGCTTCTATAAATATCAAAGGTTAACTTCAGTTTTGAATATATAGAAATATGACGGTTCTTAACCCAAAGGAATTCTGTCCTAAGATAAAAAATGTCTTGCAGACTGTGGGATTGCTTTAGTATTTTGCCACATCTTCGAAGGATCTTTTTCTACAAGGAGCTTTTTATAGATGGAATAAGATTGTTCTTGACCACGCAAGAGGAAAGGATGCAGACAAGTTTTTGTTCAGTTTATTCCACGAACTTGCACATATTGTTCTTGGACACGTAGGACAGCCCAAACGGCACATCTGAGATGATGAGAAAGAGGCTGACAGATGGTCAGGTGACATAACTGATTGACTCTCAAAGATTTTTGAAGATTTTAGAAGAAATAGGGATTATTCAGAAAGCAGCACTTCAATTTGCAAAGGCTCAGGAATTGCTCCGGGATAATAGTTGGAAGGATGCAGTTGGAAGGATGATTGCGTATAGTATGTTAAATAATTTGAAAGATATATATGTAGTCATTTCACAGTGACGGAATAAGCGTTAATCACTGAATAGTATGAGATACGAGTCATAAAATAAAGTAAAAAACTCACAAATTGTATGCTGAAATAAAAGGGCGATCCTATATTGGACTGCCCTTTTAGTATGCTAAATTTCAGGGGATATAATGAGAGAATTTAAAACCGAATCAAATCCTTATTAATGGCACATTTGGCATTATCTATAGCACCGACTAACACCATAAACGGTGTAGAGAATGACCCTTTATCAATGGAGAGATTATAAACTCCGACAATAGTTTCAGGTGGACTTTTGGTACTTGCAGTATAGTCGTACAAGATACTTTAATACGTACCGGTCGCACAAAGAGACCCCTATTCTTTTCTGCGCAAGGGATATATTGAGAGCGGAATGCTTTTTCAGCCGCTCGCAATGGTGTTTATGCAAGAACTGACTCATTCCAAAGTGCACTGGACGGTGAGATACTTTATGGTACTACAAATGTGGATATAGGCAGTAATCTAAGAAAGTCTCTTTTTAATGTAAAGCAGGGGGATAGATTGAAAGTTTCGTATAGGAGATGACGGATGGAAGGCTCTACACAGTAAGAATCTTGATGGTGTATGTTGACAGATACATATACAAAGACCTGTAAAATGCCTGACAGATGGTTAGAGCATTTGGCTAACTGAAGTATACTGCATCAAAAATATGGAGTATAAATTCCATTACTGAGGGAATGCATAGCAAAATCATTTATTGCATGCTGCTGGCGGCTACAGGTAAGAGAGATCGGGATGGCTGACACCTACAAAGACAGGTGTAATGTTAAAGCCGAAAGAAGAGAAAACAGTATATATATCAGCGGACTGCATAGACTCAGTGCACTTAAGAGGATAATGAGTAATGTAAATGCTGTTTATTTTTATGCACCGAATGATGGTGAGCTGGGGCAGATGATGATTGAAGAGTATGACCGAGCAAATATTACCCTCAGTTTGACAGCGAGAGTTATGAAGGGTATTCCAGGCGAGGGAGCATTACTTGATTCAGCTTTCAACTCCTAAAAATACTTGAATGTGCGGATGAAATTGATAATATAAATTTTGAATCAAGACTGATATTGATAAAATATCTAAAAATCAATCGGAATAGTAAAAAATGATACGAATGATGCAATGGAGCTGCTTGCTCGTTTCAGGAAAAGCTTGGGTTTGATGTCAGAGATAGAGCATTTTTCCATAGAGAATTGCCGGATGATCCGGATAGAGTTTTAAAGGATAATCCAAGGCATCTGTAGTGCAAAAGAAGCTGGTTGAAGATACTAGATATATTGAAGATAATAGGCGATGTAAAATCAGATATAACTTACAGAGTTATTTATCCCGACAGATGAGAAATCTTGAGAATGCAAAAATGTACCTGTGCATGGTATCTGAAACATCAAAACGGTAGAGGACCATGCAAGCATATTTTGGCAGTGAAAACTAAAAAGGAGTATAGTATGGCAAGCAAACTGGAAAAAGTCAGAAATATATCAGTTCTCTCTGGATATGAAGAGACAGATTTTTGATGATATTTTAAATCTTGGATAGGGAAAGCAAAGGAAGAGCAAAAAGAGGCAAGAGAAGGATTAAAACCGAGACTGGACAGAGATCAAAACAATTATCAAGTAGCACATAGGTTTTGTTTCTGTGGTGGATGTAGACTTGAAAAGCTTTGCAATCTTTGCCATAAGAGTAGGTGGATGCCAAGCAGAGCTGCAAATAGTCTTAGAAGAGTAACTGAAAGTCGCTCTAAAGGCTATTGAGGAGAGAGGTGAGACTTTTTGCAATGAACTCTATACAAGCTGCCTGTGCATCAAACAGGAGAGTATGGGAGCATTCCCTGTCAGTGCTGGGAATGTTGGCATGTAAAACTTGTCATGAAAATGAATCTGAAATTCCCGAGTCTGTGAGTATATGAAGGATCTAGGGCAGTTGTAGCGGCAGTTCTTTTCTGACATCAAAAAGAAAAGACTCACAATTTTGATGAGGAAGTTTGTAATTGAAAAAGTCAGAGATTTTAAGAAGGTTCAAATGAGCATATAGAGAGTAGGCGTTGCCTTTAGAATGTCCCGCAAACCGGACCTTTTTCAGAGATCTACTCTATATGGGGCTGTACAAAATAATCTCTTATCAAAAGATACTGGCTATGGAGCAGGTGTTTTACTGGACTTAGTATTGCACAAAGGCCGGGAGGACAGAAAAAGAGATATGTAAATGTATTAGAACAAATCGGAATTACGATGACAGAGATAAAATCAAAGAACGGAAACAATTATTCCACTGCTTGGTCTCGGAGAACGGCACGATGGAGAGGTTTTGCACCTGTACTTATAGAGTGCTACTGAAGACTGGTTATATACTATACTTATCTCTCAGCAGTTCGGCAAAGGTGAAAAATAAAAGAAACTGATTTTTAAATACTGTTTTAAAAAAGGGAAAAGCCTAAGTCGGTAGAAAATGAGTATGAAGAATGGCTTTACTTTATAAGCGGGATGAGGATAAAAGTATAGCAAAGCTATGCGGGAGCATTGAAAAGGCCTGGGGACTGGAGATCGTACAGGAAGATATAAAAGAGAAGAGGTACAAGGGACTTTGGAGAGAAACACCTAAAGCTTTTTGGGAGGTGCTCAAGTTTGAACTTGGTGAGATATCATCTGAGAGATTAACAGATTTTTGGTCTCAGATATTTCTGAAAAGAAAGGACTATATTGAAGATCTTTTTGAGAGATTTATTGCAATGACAAATTATATTGCTTACTACAAATTCGGATGAAGCTAAAATGAGTCTTAGCAGTATTCCAAAACGGTGATGCCGGAGGTTTAAGAACACTGGAAGATGGGCTAAGAACCTTGGAAATGAATATGATAAAGGATACAAAAAGGAAATGTATGGAATGGTGAACAAGAAGTCTAAAAATCAGATACCATGATCTCATGTACATAGCGAAAGAGAGCTCGCTGTGTTAATTCTATGGGCAAATGGTACTTTGCTTACGAGTACACCAGTTACTGTCGATCTAAGTATCAGTTTAAATGATTTAGTGGAACGCTCATCAATATATGAAGATAAGAATTTATCATATGTTTCAGAGCCGGATCTACAGCTTGCAATTACAAGATTGGAGATAGAATCATCCGACAGATATAGATATATATACATAGAAAAATTAGAAGATGAGACCTGAAAATAGAACTTCCTTCAGGAGAAGTGTTGAAGGATGAATCAGGTGAGAGATTTCAGTCGGTGAGTCTGATTGCGGAGTATTTAAAAGATTCATATATCGAACCCTGAGTTTGAAAACGGGAGAAACTGCATATTGGAATATTAGAGCTTATATACCTGAGCTCTTAGGGCATTACTGAATAGACTTTCATAATTATATAAATATGTTTTACTGTTTTTCCAAACTGGGGTGATTATTCTCTTACAGCTATACATAGAGATCTTGAAGTTTACCATGGCCAGGGAATTGTTTTAAGGCAGATAGCAAGAAGAAGAAAGCCGGTTTACAAAAGGTGCAATGATGAATTGGATCGCACACTACAGGTAATTTAAACGTCGAGAAATGCAGAGGATATTATAGAGGCCAGTCAAAAAGCATGGGATAGAGGACTTTGACACCAGGAATAGCTGATATCTCGAGATTGATTGGAGCGTGGTACACCGTCAAACTTGGCAAGTCTGGCTTTTGCAATGGAGAATATGGCTAAAGACGGTATGCTGAGTTTGGTATGGATGGTTTGCCTGTGATGTGAGTGGAGGTATCGCTTAAAGCACCAAGAATGCTCTCAGAACAGCTGAGATTGTAAAATTTCTAAGAGATTATCTTGATGAAGTTATTTTTGCGGTAGAAAATAAAGCTGCCCTCACAAAAATGCATTGGAAAATGAAGGCTATAAAGAATCTCGCCACAAAAATCCGGATCTTCAAAGGCTGTAGAATATGCCAAGGAAATAGTGAATAAGCTAAAAATCTCTTGGATATGGTAAAAGAAGAAAGAAACAGTGATGAAGTACATGAGATCAAAATACTCCAAATGATTTTTGATGAGTATGGGTAGCATGCCGGAGGCTAAAAGCTATCGATGATAATGAGGAGTTTGGATATGAAATGTATTTGAAGTAAGAAAGGTGATAAAGCTTTTCCGCTTTAATTTTACAATTACCGGATATCTCAGGACAGGCTATTTCAAGTACTATTTACGGATGGTTTTATGGAATTCAAAAGAGGTCAATGTTTCAGGGAGCTGCACTGACAGCGACTGGAAAAATCATAGATGAGGATGCAAAAGAGCGTATGGCTTCATTATGACCTGAGCAAAAGGAAAAAGGTTGTAGTAAGTAAATATAGAAACTGGAGAGGTGAAAAGAAGAGGACCTCTGAGAGTGAAACCCGACACCTACTCAAAGATATTTTTAACTATTGCTAGTGAGTACTTTGGACACAGGACGGAGAGAGTATTTATGGCAGCAAAAAGTCTTTTCAGACAACTGGTGGACTCAGGAGATTTATCTGTAGAGAATTTAAGAGAAATCATGAGAGAACTTTTATTACATGAGGATATAAGCCCCGGCAAAACTGGTAAGAATAGTTGAGAAAGAAAATAAGCTTTTAAGTATATGCTATGTAATGCTTGTTGAGTGTATCAAAGCACGCTGGAGAGATTGTTGCAACAAAATAATAAGCCGCCTGTATGGATAAACAGAGTTTTGGATATCTGTACTTTATTATGCCGATTATTTAAGAGAGAAAATGAAGAGAGGATATATTTTGGATGAGGGATGCCAAATGGTCCGGACTTTTAGAAATTGCAACACGCAAGTCCAGTCTGCTAGTGAAGAAAGCAAAAGAGTTTGGCAAAAATACTGGGGATAGGATGATTAAGGAATGATAACATTTGATAGTGGAATATATAAAACCCCAAAAGAAGCATTGAAGGCAGTGTTGGCTATGATTCATTTAGGCCGGGTCAGGAAGTCTGTTATAAATGCTATTTTAAAGGGCGTGAGATATTCTGCTGTAATGCCTACAGGTGCGGGAAAGTCACTGTGCTACCAGGTTCCGGCTATGCTGCTTTCAGGCATCACATTGGTTATATCACCGCTTATCTCTCTTATGCGGGATCAGGTAAAGGCCTTAAATGAAGCCGGTGTAAATGCCGCATTTATAAACAGCTCGTTATCTGAAAAGGAGTTGAACGATACCTTCAAAAATGCATACAAAGGTCATTATAAAGATTATATATGTGGCACCTGAGAGACTTATGAGTGAAGGCTTTATTAGTTTTGCCAAAAGTGTTGAAATTTCAATGGTAACTGTAGATGAGGCGCATTGTATCTCACAGTGGGGGCAAGATTTCAGGCCAAGTTATATGGATATAGCAGAGTTTATAAATATATTGGACAAACGCCCAATTATAAGTGCTTTTACAGCAACTGCAACGCAGAATGTTCGAGAAGATATTATTTGCTCATTGGGGCTTAGTGATCCATATTTTCTTGTAACAGGCTTTGACAGAGAAAATTTATTCTTTCAGGTAGATAAGCCACAGAATAAGGAACGGTTTATACTTGATTTTATAGAAAGACATAGAGGTGAAAGCGGTATTATATACTGTGCCACAAGAAAAAATGTTGACAGCCTGTATACTCTTTTAAGAAAGCAACATATTTCGGTTGGCAAATATCATGCAGGAATGAGTAATGAAGAGAGAAAGCAAATGCAGAATGATTTTGTATTTGACTATACAAGTATCGTAATAGCAACAAACGCTTTCGGAATGGGAATTGATAAATCAAATGTCAGATTTGTCATTCACTACAATATGCCCTCAAGTATGGAAAACTATTATCAGGAAGCGGGAAGAGCCGGTAGAGACGGTTTGAATTCTGAATGTATATTACTTTTTTCACCTCAGGATATTATAATTAACAGATTTTTACTGGAACATAAGGATTTTAGTGATATTGATCCGATAGATGCAATGACAATCAGAGAGAGGGATATTAAAAGACTTCAGATAATGGAGGGATATTGCTATACTACGGAATGTCTGCGCAATTATATTTTAAAATACTTTGGTGAAGATCCCAAAAAGCCATGTGATGATTGCGGTAATTGTTCACGCCAATTTGAAACTCTGATATGACAGATGAGGCTAAAAAGATAATAAATTGCATATATGAGTCTCGTGAAGATATAGTAAGAATATAATAATGGATACAGTGCTTGAGCAAAGACTGCAAGGCTTACTGAAATAGGAGCAACTGAATATAAATCCTATGGAGTTTTGGAATCATCAAATAAAAATCTGCTAAGACGACTTATAGAAGAGCTTTTACTTGAAGGATATATTACTACGGGTGAATATCAGGTTTTAAAACTTGGAGATATAAGTGAGACTTAAAAATACTGAGACTAAAGTGTTGGTCAAGATTACGGATGAAGATAAGATGAGCCAAGAGAAAGGAAAAAGCCTAAGAAGAATAAAAAGGCATGGATTCACTAACGTCTGCAGAGCTTTCAAAAGCTCTTTTGACAAGTTAAAAGAGCTTTAGACTTGAAAATTGCAAGAGCTGAAAAGATACCTCCATATATCGTTTTTAATGATAAGACATTGATAGATATGTGTGCAAAGATGCTACTACAAAATCCGATAGCTAAATGTTTCCGGTGTTGGAGAAAAATAAATACGGCAAATACGGTGAGAGATTTATTGCTGTAATAAAGGAATATGTGAAGTAAATAATAAATAAAAGGATAAAGGTTCCTTCCGATCGATCGGAGGGAGCCTTTTTGTGTGTAGGTATTAACAAAGAATATCGCATTGCAACATAATTTCAATGTGCAAAAATATTGTACATTATTTATGCTATTTTAAATATGTAAAATAAATTGGATGAAGGGATTTCAGTCATGAATAAAGAGGAGGATAATTGGTGAAGAAATATGACATAGTAATCGGAA
>BNJU01001004.1_pt1 | contig 38791 bp, 58 predicted proteins | sample 8539281 | NCBI WGS metagenome assembly BNJU01 (sample SAMD00202456, study PRJDB9452) | human saliva metagenome | isolation source: human saliva | place: Japan
GGTTACATCATTAACGGAAATAGAAGCGGAAAGTTCAGTCATTATTTTTCAAATCCTTTTGACCATGGTGGATACAGTGACATTCAGTAAGTCGATATAAGTTGGTACAGGCCGTCAGCAGCAGAAAGGGAATCGACATAAAGCACGCCACCGTACTTAGCACCGCTTTTCGCTACCTGTTGAGCAGGTTTTGGCTGACACAGTACTTTTCACTAAATACCACTGAATGTGATCACTAAATCGATAAGTTTTACGCACTTGTTGAGGCAAAGTACCTTGTTGTTCAGCGTTAATTGGCCATAAACAGCCTTCTTGAGATCGTAATCTTCGCCAAATAACTAAAGGCGCCTTCACTAGTGACCAACCAACGTTGGTCGGCAGGAATCTGTGCGGAAGTCACGCAAAGGTTTATCGGAGCTGTTTGATCTGCGTACGCCGCTGCATGATAAGCATCAGCATTTTGCGGATCGTACTTTGCACCAATGCATTTTTGATATTTTCGACATAAATCACCCATTAGATGGCGACATCCAAGCGTGTGTTAGGGGGCATCTATAAGGGCTTCTCACAACAGAGTAGTGGCGTGATGCCTTCGGTTACCACAACGGCTGGTTTGTCTTTGATATTTTGGAAGAAACGCTCAAAACCAACGCTCTAAATTTAATCCGTTCCATAAAATTAAATCAGCAGATTGGAGCTTTTACAATATCTTTTAGGGTCGGTTCATACTGTGAATTTCTGCACCAGGTTTGGTGATAGATTCCACCGTCGCGGCATCGCCCGTGCAACATTTTTGTGCGATATCCTGAATAACAGTAAAATGTGGTTACCACTTTAAATTTCGCTTCGGCTTTGTAAAGCTGCTAAACCTAGAGCGATAACAGATAGGCTTTTAAATAAATGCTTCATGAGATCTCTCTTAAAAATAATGATTGATTACATTCTAGAATAATATCATATGTTTTCAAATGAAAATAATTATCAAATCGATAGGCGATTAAAATTAAAAAGCGGAAAATTTTGTGCAAAAAATTGACCGCTCTTTTGAAATGATTAACCACCAACTTGTTGGATTAGGCGATCCATACCCGCTTCATCATAGCCTTCTTCATATTGGGCTTCATCAACGGTAAAGTTTGTGCATGCTACGTCCAGCGATACAACCGTATTGTTCTAGTTTTCCTTTAGTAAAGTTAGCTACGAAACGCAGATGAATGGTTATTTAAACTGATCACGCCGATGGTCGCGCGATTACATGGATTTTTGTCACGAAAGACTAAATTATAGCCAGATTCGCGAATAACCGGTTTTATTAATTGCCGCATCAAACACTTCTTCACGCACTAATTTATTGGTGTGACAAAAACGCTACGTCCGCCCTAGCTTGAATGAAAGCACTGGCATATTAGAAAGGTTTTTGATTTGTGCTTGTTGAGAGAGTATTTAGCCAGTTTTAACTAGATCCATCACACTTGAAATGTTGCTGTCAGATAAACCAGAACTATCTGAAAAGCGGGTAGAGCGCATACCTAATTCTCTCGCTTTCATTCATTTTTGGATAAATTGCAAACGGCTCATGCCTGCAGAGCGAGAAAGGGCGTGAGCAGCATAGTTATCAGAATGAACGAGCATCGCTTTTAATAATTCATTACAAGAAATTGGCGTGTATTTTTGGTAATTTTGTATGTGTGCCTTTAATGTAATCGTAATCGTCGTCGAGTAATCGATGCAGTACAATTTGCGTTTCGATTATTTTTCAAGAAACACATTTGCAGTCATTAACTTGGTGACGGATGCGATAGGTTGAACGTGATTCGGTGAGCTACTAGAGCACGCGATCATGGGTGAAATCATACACGACATAAGATTGTGCTGTTGCTACTGCAAGGGCACTAAACACAATACAGAAAGCACTAACATATCTTTTAATATAGCTAACTTAGGAGAATAAAACAAAGCTTACATTCTATCAGTTTTTGTAAGGGTTTTGGGATGTGTGAAAGAGAAAAATTTAAAGTTTTTAACCGCACTTTTTCTCTGATTTTTGCGATAGCGATCGCAAAGAAGTGCGGTCAAACATTTCTCGTTGTTTTTCAAATCTGCTAGCTTATCCGTCGGTAAATCTGTAAAAATCTCGGCTCATTTTTAATATGCGAATTTTTGTTGCTCAATTCTGAGTAACATCATCGCCGTAATGTGTAATAACGAGGCTTTTGCGTTAGAACAACCCTTTCATCCGAAACGAATACAAAAAGATTAACTTAATGGATTTGAACGCGTCAGCAGATGCGTGAGTTTTTGCTGAATTAGGCGAGAAACCATTTCTGTGCGGATCAATTAGTGAAATGGATTTATCATTTTGGCGAAGATAACTTCGACAATATGACCAATATTAATATTACGAGAAAAATTAAAAGCGGTCGCTGAAATTAAAGCGCCAGAAGTGGCGGTGTGAGCAACGCCTGCGGATGGCACCATTAAATGGGCGATGCAGGTAGGTGAGCAGCAAGTTGAAACGGTCTATATTCCTGAGGCAGATCGCGCAACACTTTGTGTTTCTTCTCAAGTAGGCTGTGCCTTAGCTTGTACTTTCTGTTCTGACAGCACAACAAGGCTTTAACCGTAATTTAACGGTGTCTGAAATTATTGGGTCAGGTTTGGCGCGCATCAAAAATTATCGGTAATTTTGGTGTGACGGGTGTTCGTCCGATTACCAATGTGGTGATGATGGGCATGGTGAACCTTTGTTAAATGTGGCCAATGTTGTACCCGCGATGGAAATTATGCTCGATGATTTTCGCGTATGGATTATCTAAACGACGCGTGACGTTATCCACTTCAGGTGTCGTGCCTGCACTCGATATGTTACGTGATAAGATTGATGTAGCATTAGCGATTTCACTTCACGCACCGAACGATGAATTGCGTGATGAAATCATGCCGATCAATAAAAAATATAACATCAAAATGTTGATGGATTCGGTACACAGATACTAGAAGTATCAAATGCTAACCATGGTAAAGTGACAATTGAATATGTGTTATTAGATCATGTGAATGATGGTACAGAGCATGCGCATCAATTAGCTCAAGTGTTAAAAAATACGCCATGTAAAATTAATTTGATCCCATGGAATCCGTTCCCAGAAGCGCCTTATGGTAAAAGCTCAAATAGCCGTGTCGATCGTTTCCAAAAAACCTTAATGGAATACGGCTTTACGGTGATTGTGCGCAAAAACCCGTGGTGATGATATTGATGCCGCTTGTGGTCAGTTGGCGGGCGATGATCGACCGAACCAAACGTACAGCAATGAAACGTAAGTTTGGTGAAGGTATTGACGTAAAAGCTGTTAACTAAGCTAAATATAGCAAGACTTTGTAAAGGAAAAATGGCCTGGATAAGAGTGATAAGATAGAGGAGTGATAAGATGAAATTAATCCCACCAACATTCTAAGTGCGGTCATTTTTTCCTTTTGTCTGCTTGTGTTTCTCAGTCTTCCGTTGATTTTAATAAACAACAAGCAGCAAAAGCGCGTGTTGAATTGGCATTAGGCTATCTGCAACAAAGAGGATTTTGTTCAAGCAAAACTTAATTTAGATAAAGCCTTTTGAACATGATGAACGCTATTATCTTTGTGCACTCGCACTTTGCGCATTTTTATCAATTACATAAGTGATACGGGAAAAAGCGAAGCAAGCTTATTTACAGGCGATTGAGTTAGACGATAGCAAGGCGATGTATAACAACTTTGGTGCATTTTTATGTGGGCAAGGTGAGTTTGAACAGTTTATTCACAATTTTAATGCGGCACTTGCTGCACCGAAATTATTATCATCAAGCTGATACTTACGAAAAACATAGCACTTGTGCTTTTGCTGGAAAACAAACCGATGTTTATCAACAAGCGTTGGATAAATTACGCCAAGTTGATCCTTCCAGAGCGGAAAAGCTCTGCACACTCAAATAATCATTGCCAAAAAGCCCCTTTCGACTTTTAGAAATTTGGTATTTAGTTTTTATTTCTATTTCATTTTTATACCTATGAATACAATCGTCGAACAAACTGAAAACAACTGAAATCTCCTTTAGATAGACTTCTGCCAAACACGCTGAAGCATTAAACCTTTCTCTAGAAGATGTGGCAAAGGCCATTTCTTTACGTCCCAAGCATTTTGGCAAAATTAGAAAATAATGAATTTGTCCAAAAATGTACCATCAACCTTTTTGAGAGGTTACGTTCGCAGTTATGCGAAAATTTTTACGTATTCCTGATGCTGAATGGACACATTTAACTTTTGGTGAAGCACATAAAAATGATTTAGGTAAAAATACACGTGCGACTCGTTCAGTTAACCAATATTCTTCTCACAGCCGTTGGGTAGGCACACTCTACAACAATTATTTTACTCGCTGCTGTTGGAATGACTGGCTTATGGTGGTGGCAAAATTATCAAAAATCAAACGAAGAACGTGATAATTTAGTGCAAACCCTACGTTGAAAAAGAAAAACAGCAGAGGTACCAGTTACTCATTCGAATGAAATTCCAGTAACAGTAAATAGTCAGCCTGCGGTGTCAAGCAATGAAACTACGTCTGTAGTGAAAAACAACAATGCCGCTGGAACCCGCTGTTTCAACGACTCAAGAAAATCAAGCTCAAACAGTAAACTCAGAAGTTTCAACCGCTGCAACTTCAGCACCTACCGTTGAACAAGCTCAAGCACCTGTTGTGGGAACAAACGTTACCAACACTGAACCAACAACAGAGCAAAACTGTGCCAGATACACAAAGTGCGGTTGAAAACCCAGCTATTTCTGAAGCACCAACTACAGCGAAAAGGCGATCTCGTTATTGAGATCACGAAAATTCAAGCTGGATTAGTGTGAAAGATCAAAACCGTAAAAGTATTAGCGCAAAAAGAATATAAACAAGGCGAAGTCTTAACCTTTAATGGTGATGAATATGCATTGATTATTGGTGCGCGGGTAACGTTCGTACTACTTTATAAAGGCGAAGCGTATCCGCTTACAGTTGATGGCCGTGTGGCTAAATTTAAATTACCAAAAACCTCTAACGAATAATTTACGAAAGAATGTCAGCAGTAAAAACCTACTATCAAACGTCGTGAATCGACAAAAATTTATGTGGAGCAATGTACCACTCGGTGGTGATGCGCTGATTGCCGTACAATCCATGACAAATACTCGCACAACTGATGTTGAAGCGACCGTTGCGCAGATTAAATCTTTGGAGCGTGTCGGCAGATATTGTGCGTGTTTCTGTACCTACTATGGATGCCGCCGAAGCCTTTAAAATCATTAAACAGCAAGTGAATGTGCCATTAGTGGCGGATATTCATTTTGACTATCGCATTGCGTTAAAAGTGGCTGAATATGGGGTGGATTGCTTTACGCTATTAATCCAGGCAATATCGGTCGTGAAGATCGTATTCGAGCAGTGGTGATTGCGCGCGTGATAAAAATATCCCGATTCCGTATCGGTGTCAATGCTGGCTCATTAGAAAAAGATATTCAAGAGAAAATTTGGGTGAACCAACACCAGAAGCCTTTATTAGAATCAGCGTTACGCTCATGTTGAGATCTTGGATCGTTTAAACTTTGATCAATTTAAAGTGAGCGTAAAAGCATCCGATGTCTTCCTTGCGGTGGAATCTTACCGTTTAGTCATTGGCCAAAAGCAAGCCCATTGCATTTAGGCATTACGGAAGCCGGTGGCGCACGAGCAGGGCTCAGTGAAATCTGCAATTGGTTTAGGCATGCTGTTAGCGGAAGGGCATTGGTGACACCTTTGCGTGTCTCTTTAGCCGCGATCCTGTAGAAGAAATCAAAGTTGGTTTTGATATTTTGAAAATCATTACGTATTCGTTCTCGCGGGATTAACTTTATTGCTTGCCCAACTGTTCTCGTCAAGAATTTGATGTAATTGGCACGGTGAATGCACTGGAACAACGTTTAGAAGATATTATCACCCCAATGGATGTGTCTACTATTGGTTGTGTGGTAAAATGGTCCAGGTGAAGCATTAGTGTTCGACCCTAGGCGTGACCGGTGGTAATAAGAAAAGTGGTTATTATTTAGATGGCGAGCGTCAAAAAGAACGTTTTGATAACGACGCGATTATTGACCAATTAGAAGCTAAAAATTCGTGCGAAAGTTGCACAACAAGATCCAAAAATCGAATTATTTAAGGAAAACTCGTGGCAAAAATATTCAAAGCTCATTGTGGGATGAATGACTGTTCTCTAACTGAATCTCCACTTTGGCAATGGATTGAAGGACAGGTTCGCCAAATTTTAAGCAGCTACGGCTATTCAGAAGTGCGTATGCCAATCGTAGAAAGTACGACCATTATTTGCTCGTGCAATCGGTGAAGTAACTGATGTCGTCTCAAAAGAAATGTACACATTCTGGGATAATGATGAGCAATTAACACTTCGCCCAGAAGGTACAGCAGGATGCGTCCGTGCTGCGATTGAACACGGTTGGTTACAACAATGAACAACGTTTATGGTATATGGGACCAATGTTCCGCCATGAGCGCCCACAAAGGTGTCGTTATCGTCAATTCCATCAAGCAGGTGTAGAAGTATTTGGTATCGCAACCCCTGAAATTGATGCGGAGCTAATTATTTTAACGGCTCGTTTGTGGAAAGCATTAGGTATTGATCAACATGTTTCACTTCAATTAAATTCGATTGGTTCATTAGAAGCACGTGCAAACTATCGTTCTGCATTAGTGGCTTTCTTAGAAAATCACCAAGATTTAATGAGCGAAGAAGAGAAAGAACGTCTTGTAAAAATCCATTACGTATTTTGGATACTAAAAATCAAGCATTACAAGATGTATTGGATGGCGCGCCAAAATTATTGGATTATTTAGACGATGAAAGTCGCGAGCATTTTGCGCAGTTATGCGGTCTCATTAGATGCGGTGGCATTCAATATGAAATTAATCCAAAATTGGTACGTGGTTTAGACTATTATAATAAAACTGTATTTGAATGGGTGACATCAGCATTAGGTGCACAAGGTACTGTAGTGTGGTGGTGGACGCTATGACGGCTTAGTTGAACAACTCGGTGGCCACGCAACCAGTGGTGTCGGTTTGCAATGGGCCAGAGCGTTTAGTGCTACTCGTTCAAGAAGTGAATAACCGATTCCGGTTAAAGTGCGGTAGATATTTACGTTGTTTATCAAGGTGAAGGTACAACGTTAGCCGCATTCCAGCTCGCTGAAAAACTCTGCTCAGAATTACCGCACTTAAGCACAATGTTGCATTGCAGCGGGCGGTAACTTTAAAAAAACAATTTAAACGCGCAGATAAGTCTGGTGCGACTCTGGCTCTGTGCTTGGTGAAAGTGAAGTGCAAAAATAACTCAGGTTGTGGTAAAAACACTTACTTGGCGTAGCAGAGCAACAAACTATTGATGTGTCCAATTTAATTGAACACGTGAAAAGCCCACTAATTTTAGAAGGATAGGAAAATGGCATATACCATTGAAGAAGAACAAGAACTGAACCAGTTAAAAGAATGGTGGAAAGACAATGGCAAAACCATTATTGCCGCTTTTATTCTTGGTGTGGGCGGGATGTTGGGCTGGCGTTATTAGCAGTCTTATCGCCAATCAAATCATGCAAGCGTCTCGCTGAATATGATGCGTTAGTTTATACCACAAACAAAGATGCCGCGGCACAACAAGCTAAAAGTGGCTGAATTTGTGAAAGCGCATGATAAAAACCAGCTATGCGGTATTTAGCTTATTAGATGAAGCAAAAGGTTTTGTTGCAAAAACAAGATTACGCCTCTGCTGAAAAATAGCTTGAAAACAAGCAATTGCTCAATCACAAGATGATATCTTAACGTCTCTGCAGCGCTTCGTTTGTCTGCGGTGCAATTCCCAACAAGGTCAATTTGATGCAGCATTAGCAAGTCTAAATCAAGTGAAAAGCCAAGGCTTTAGTGCACGTAAAGATCTTTACGGGCGATATTCAAATCGCAAAAGGCGATGTGAATGGTGCTAAAGCAAGCTTTGAGAATGCACAAAAAGCGGTAATCCATTAGAAAACAAATGGCGCAGATGAAATTAAATAATCTGTAATATTTTAATTAGCCCCGAATTGCTCCGGGCTTTTTATTGGATTTTTGATCTTATGATTCAGAAACCCTATTGTGCCGCCACCCGTCATTTTTATTGGCTGTGACTTCATTATGACATGCTTACCTAATCTCGTCCGTTCAAAAATCAATGTATTAGTAGTTTATTTGATTGTATCGGCTTTCTTCTGTCATCGCTTTTTCAGCCTTTTGGCAATTCATAAAAGTAAAGCAAATATTAATCCAATTCATCAGAAAAAGTGATGTGTTTGTGGTAAATGCGTATTTTATCGTTTCAGCCGTAACCCAATGTATTTAAGCTAGCGGGCTTCAGTGAGCATGGGCAGTTTATTTGCAAAGTGCGGTCAGTTTTCAGGGTGTTTTTCTTTTGTTATCTCATCACACAATGGCAAATTAAACCCGAAGAATACTGGCTTGAGAAGAAGTTTACGAGTCTTATTTGGCTTTACAAGAAAAAGTGAGACGCTGGATTTAATCTATCGCCCTAAAAATAGGCGATTTTATATGTTACGAGAAACTATTATTTAGCTGCACATCCGCAATCTGCTAATTTTTAGCAAAACGCTCTGCAACGAAATCCCAGCTTACTACGTTTCCCAGAATTCTTTTGATGTAGTCTGGACGACGGTTTTGAATTTCAAGTAGTAAGCGTGTTCCCAAACGTCTAAACCTAAAAAGTGGAAACCTTCACAACCTGCGATTTCTTTTACCCATTAATGGAGAATCTTGGTTTGCGGTAGAAACAACAGATAATTCTACCTTGGTTAATTACTAACCATGCCCAACCAGAACTGAAACGAGTCGCTGCAGCTTTTTCAAATTCAGCTTTGAAGTTTTCTACAGAACCGAAATCACGTTCGATAGCAGCTTTTAAATCACCTTGTAAAGTGGTGCCTTTTTCAATGATTTCCAGAATAAGCTGTGGTTTGCGATGACCGCCTGCGTTGTTACGTGAACGCAGTACGTTTTTCCGCAGGGATTTTTATCTAATTGGCTGATTAATTGACCTGCACACATTTCCAGAAAAATTCAGCAGGTAAAGTTTCAATACCGCGTTTGCATTATTTACATAGGCTTGGTGGTGTTTAGAGTGGTGAATTTCCATTGTTTGTGCATCAAAATGTGGTTCTAACGCATCATAAGCGTAGCCTAATTCAGGTAGAGTATAAGACATAATATGTTCCTTTTTAAAATGAAGTTAAGGTAATGTTTTTGATAAAACAACATCAAAAAGTAACTAAATAGTAGCAGAAAATTTGATTTAGATCATTAAATCCCTTTTAATTATTTGATTATCCGATGAAAAAGACTAGAAAATTTAGTTTGTTTTAAATCAATAAACACACCAATCTACTTCTAAATAGTTATACCTTTGAGTCCTTAAAATCCGTCACTTTCCTCTTGTGGTAGAATACCCGCTGATTTTTTCACAAGATTTTATTTTTAAGGCTGAGACTATGTTTCCTGCTCATCAATCTCAATTAGAACAATTAGCGTGTCAACGTGAGCGATCGCATATTGTTCACCGATCTTTCACCGCAATTTCAAAGCGGTGATTTCGGTGCAAAATTGAAGGGCACAATGGTATCGGTAAAATGTTTATTGCGTGATTTTAGCCGGCCTTGCACAACCTGTAGAAGGTAAAGTGCGGTGGAATTCAGAAGAGATTACAAAAACAACGCGAAGAATACCATCATCAGCTACTTTATCTCGGCCATCATTCTGGTGTGAAACCTGAATTAACCGCATGGGAAAAATTTACTTTTATCAGCAGATTAGTCAAAAAGTCAAAAAGGCACCGATATTTTATGGGATGTCTTGAAACAGTAGGTTTACTTGGACGTGAAGATTTGCTCGCAGCTCAACTTTCAGCGGGTCAGCAAAAAGCATGCGTTTCTGAAAGGAGATTATGGATCTCGGAAGCACCACTTTGATTTTGGATGAACCTTTACAGCAATAGATAAAAAGGGGTCGAAGTTTTGACTGCACTTTTGAGAAATCATACAAAAAGGTGTGGAATGGTGATTTTAACGAGCCATCAAGAAGTACCTAGCAGTTTATTGAAGAAAAATCAATCTTGCTGATTATAAATATAACCTTAGATATGATATTTTTACAGATTATAAAACGAGAGCTGAAAGATTGCTGACCCGTAAAGCAAGCGGAAATTTTAAACTCGCTTTGGTTCTTTTTGATTGTCATCACGCTATTTCCATTAGTCATTGGGCCGGATCCGTCAGTTTTCTCGCATCGCACCTGGCGTTGCTGGGTGGCGGCATTGCTTTCTGCGTTGCTGTCTTTTGAACGCTTATTCCGGAGATGACTTTATTGATGGCTCTTAGAACAATTGATGCTTACGGCTCAACCTTTAGCGCTAACGGCACTCGCAAAAAGTCGTTGCACACTGGTTATTAACTGGTTTTACCTTTGATTTTACTTTCTCCTATTGCGCGTTTTATTGCTCTCATTAGAAGTGAATATTTGGTGGCGTTGGTGCTTACACCTTGAGTGGGCACGCCGATTTTAAGCTGCATTGGCAATTGGTGTGGCATTGACGGTGGGGTTGCGTAAAGGTGGCTGTATTGCTGAGTTTACTTGTGGTACCATTATTCATTCCGGTTTTAATTTTTGCTTCAGCAATTTTAGATGCCGCTACGTTAAATCTCCCTTATGGTGGACAGCTTGCTATTTTAGGTGCAATTTTGGCTGGCGCGATAACGTTGTCGCCTTTTTGCGATTGCAGCTGCACTGACGGATTAGTTTAGATAATTAATCATCATGACGGTGAAAGTGTGGTCAGATTTTTTTAACTGCTTTTTATTTTTGAATTGATGATCTTTTATGTGGAAGTGGTTACATCCTTACGCAAAACATGAAACCCAATATCATTTATGTGGCAAAATTGAGCCCATTTTGGTGCATTGCGGTTTTATTATTGGCTGTTGAACTGTGGGGCTTAGCTTATGCGTCGGCAGATTATCAGCAAGGCAATAGTTTCGAATTCATGGGACGTCCATGTGCCAGCAGCGATTTGGTCAATGGGTGCGTATGGTTCTATGGCTGTGCATGCCATTATTGCGTTAGTTTGGCAAATTAAAAGCCGTCTCATCTTTCAATGATAGCCATGGCACCGATCGGTGCAATGTTTACCTTTTATTGCGTTGGCAACAGGTGCAATTTGGGGCAAACCAATGTGGGGAAACTTGGTGGGTATGGGATGCGCGTTTAACTGCAGAACTCATTCTTTCTTCTTATATATCGGTGTATTAGCGCTTTTATTCTGCATTTTCTGATCGTGCCGTGGGCGCAAAATCAGCGGGTATCTTGTGTATTGTTGGTGTGGTGAATTTACCAATCATTCACTTTTTCCGTAGAGTGGTGGAATACTCACATCATGGGCAAGTATCACGAAGTTTGAAAACCGTCGATTGCAACGCCGATGTTAATTCCACTGATTTTTATGTATTTTTGGATTTTTATTTTTTTATCCATTTGGTTTACGCTTGTGCGTTACCGCGTTGAATTGCTAAAAGAAGACAGTAAACGTCCATGGGCAAAAAGCGTTAGCAAGTAAGCTGAAATAGTTTTTATTTTTATTTTTAGGAGCGGAAAAAATGTTTTTCCAAAGTTGGAGTGATTTTATCAATATGGGAGGCCTACGGTTTTATGTGTGGCTTTTCCCATGGCATTACGCCTCGTGGCAATGATCATTTTGGCGATACAAAGCGTCAAGGGCGTAAAACAGTATTAAAAGAAGTGTTACGCGAGCAACAACGTGAGACTTCGTTTAAACCAAGCAAATAAAGGAAATACGCTATGAATCCAAGACGTAAATCAAGACTGATCATCATCTTTGTGATTTTAGGTATTTTCGATTGGTGACAGGTTTGGTGCTTTATGCGCTTCGCCAAAATATTGATTTATTTTATACCCCTTCGGAAGTTGTAGAAGGGAAAGACGGAAATCCTGACCAAAAACCTGAAGTTGGGCAACGTATTCGTGTTGGTGGTATGGTGGTTGAAGGCTCTGTTAGTCGAGACCCGAAAAGTCTCAAAGTTCGCTTTGATGTGAATGATATTGGTCCATCACTACAGTAGAGTACGAAGGTATTCTGCCAGATCTTTTCCGTGAGGGACAGGGTATTGTTGCGCAAGGTGTGTTAAAAAGAACCAACCTTATTAGAAAGCAACAAGAAGTGCTTAGCTAAACATGATGAAAAATTATGTGCCGCCAGAATTGGGTGAGAAAATGCAGAAAATGCATAAACCAATGGGGGCAGAACTAAAAGAGAGTGAAGCCGATCGTCGTTATAAAGAAACCCAGCAAAAATCGCAAGAAGGTCGCTAATGATTGCTGAATTAGGAAATTATGCGCTTGCTTTAAGCCTTGCGTTTCATTCTTTTAGCCATTCTCCCATTATGGGGGCTGAAAAAGGTCATCTCAACTTATGTCATTGGCTCGTCCAATGACTTATGGTTTATTTTTCACTTTAACCATTGCGTTTGCTGCATTATTTTACTCTTTGCTGTCAATGATTTTAGTGTGCAATATGTGGTGAATAACTCCAACAGTAGCTTACCGATTTATTATCGCTTATCTGCAGTTTGGGGCTCACATGAGGGTTCATTATTACTTTGGATTTGGTTATTAACACTTTGGGTGCAGCAGTAGCCTTTGATTTAGCAAACACTTGCCACAGGAAGCTGTAGCTCGTGTATTAGGTATTATGGGGATTATTAGCATCGGCTTTTTACTCTTCGTATTATTTACCTCAAATCCATTTACCCGCACATTCCCTGACTTCCCAGTGGATGGCAGAGAACTCAAACCCAATGTTGCAAGATGTAGGCTTAATTTTCCACCCACCATTACTTTTATATGGGATATGTTGGTTTTTCTGTGGCTTTTGCCTTGCGATCGCCCCTATTAATGACAGGTAAATTAGACTCCGCTTGGGCTAGATGGTCACGCCCTTGGACGATTGCAGCTTGGGTATTTTTAACACTCGGGATCGTGCTTGGTTCTTGGTGGGCATATTATGAGCTCGGCTGGGCGGCTGTGGTTCTGGGATCCAGTGAAAACTCTTCTTTAATGCCTTGGCTTTGCAGGCACCGCATTAATCCACTCTTAGCGGTGACTGAAAAACGGGCTCTTTTAAAGCTTGACTGTGCTTAGCGATCCTTGCTTTCTCACTCTGCTTACTGGGTACGTTCTTAGTTCGTTCCGGTATCTTAGTGTCAGTACACGCCTTTGCTTCGGATCCAACACGTGGTTTGTATATTCTTGCTTATTTGGTTGTAGTGATTGGTGGTTCTTTAACCTTGTACGCTTACAAAGGAAACCAAATTCGCTCACGTGATAATGCAGAACGCTATTCTCGTGAAACCTATTGTTATTAAATAACATCCTATTAATGACCGCACTGTGTAGTGTTCTTAGGAACGTTATTGCCGTTAGTTCACAAACAATTAGGGTTTGGGATCTATTTCGATCGGTGCGCCATTCTTGATCAAATGTTCTTGATTATTATGACCCCATTTGCCTTATTGCTGGGTATTGGACCGTTAGTCAAATGGCGTCGTGATCAGTTCTCTGGAAATTGCACACCGGTTGTTGTGAGTGTCATTGTGATGGCGATTGCAGGTTTTGCGTTACCGTATTTTCTCCAAAATAAACTCACCGTCAGTGCGGGCTTGTACTATGATGTCCGTCATTATTGTGTTATCTGGAGTCCACGAAAATGAAACAACGTGCAACACACCGCGAATCGTTCTTTAAAGGCATACTAAACTTTCTCGTTCCCATTGGGGATGATTTTGGCTCACCTTGGTGTAGCGGATGACCGTTTGGGGAATTGCCTTTAGTCAAAAACTTCAGTGTAGAACGTGATGTGCGAATGGCTGTGGGTGATACAGTGCAGATTGCTAACTATGACTTTAAATTTGCTGGCGTGAGTGATGCAAATGGTCCTAACTATATGGGCGGTAAAGCACAAATCGACATTTCAAAAAGCGGGTAAACCAGAAGCAACATTATTTGCCGAAAAACGTTTTTATACCGTCAGTAAAAATGCCAATGACGGAAGCAGCAATTAATTGGGGCTTACTCAGCGATCTTTATGTTGCCTCTGGGTGAAAAGATAGATGATAACTCAGCGGCGCTGCGCTCTTACTATAAAACCATTTATCCGTTGGATTTGGATTGGCGGATTGTTTATGGCATTAGGGAGTACTTGTCTGCATGTTTGACCGTCGTTATCGTTTTAGTCGATTAGTTAAACAGTCTTACTCGTAAGCAAGGGCGTATGCCCCAGAAATAGATGTGAAATTGATAGTGTTATGAATAAAAACTACTTATCCCACTTATTATTTTTCTTGCCGTGGCTGCAGCTTTTTAGTTCAGTTAGGACGTAACGCACAAGGTGATGATCCAAAAGCGTTAGAATCTGCGCTTGAGGGAAAAACCTGTGCCACAGAAAACATTAACGGATTTATTGGAAAAATAAAACCTACGGTAATGAAATTTTCCAACAAGGCAAACCGATTCTCTTAAATGTGTGGGCAACTTGGTGTCCAACTTGTTATGCAGAGCATCAATACTTGAATCAATTGGCTAAAACAAGGCGTAACAATCATTGGTATCGACTATAAAGATGAATCTCCAAAAGCCATAAATGGTTGAAAGATTTAGGCAATCCTTATAGTCTTGTGCTTAAAGATGAAAAGGTTCTTTTGCATTAGATTTGGGGGTTTATGGTGCACCGAAACATTTATCGTGGACGGTAAAGGCGTGATTCATTATCGCTTAGCGGGTGATGTGAATGAACGCGTTTGAATGAGACCTTAAAACCGATTTATGACAAACTCTCATGGAGAAACCATAATGAAAAAATCATGGCTAACCGCACTTTTTGTGAGTATCTCAGCGACTGCTTCTATTGATGCATTGAATTTTGCCTCACCAGAGCAAGAAAAAGGACTATCATCAATTAACACAAGAATTGCGTTGTCCTCAATGTCAGAAAATAACAATATTGCTGATTCGAATGCAACCATTGCTGTAGATATGCGTGTGCAAAAGTGTTTGAGTTGTTACAAGAAGGCAAAAACGCAGTGAAGTTGTCGATTATATGATTCAACGTTATGGCAATTTTGTGACTTATGATCCACCAATGACGACGTCAACAATCGTATTATGGATTGCCCCAATTTTGTTAGTGTTGATTGGCATTTTATTTGTATTTAAACGTAAATCGAAAAGTCCAAGTGCGGTCACTCTGACGCGATTTTAGATGACGAAGAGAATGCACGTTTATCGGCTTTACTCAAAGAAAAGGATAAATAATGAATTTTGCATTAAGTATTATTGCGCTCACTTTAGTGGTGGCATTGATTTGTTTTTATCCCTTGTTGCGTTCTGTTAAAGCAAAAGAAGATAAAAACGAGATGAATTAAATAAAGGTACTGTATTTTTCTCGCTTAAAGAGATTGAGCAAGATAATCAGCAAGGCTTAGTCGAGAACGTTGAACAACTCAAACAAGAGCTACAAAAACATTATTGGAAGATATTCCTCAACAAGAGACCCAAACCATCGATAAAAATGCCAAAAATTACGGTAAGTTGTGGTTTGTTTCTGGTTTATTAGGTTTGGCCATTATTGCCGGCGGGGCTTATTTTCTGGGATCTTGGAAAGCCGAAGATATGATGGAAAAACATTGGCAAAATTACCTTATTTCTTTTGAACGAATCAAAGAAGAAGACACAAACCCAATGACGGATGCAGAAATGCAGCACTTTTCGACCGCACTTCGTTTGATTTCACAAAAACACCAAAGGATGCTAAAACATGGTGGTTGTTAGGTCAGTGTAGGGATGACTTTAGGTAATGGAAAATTAGCCTTTGATAGTTACCAACAAGCGAAATAAAGCTTGAGCCGGATAATTTAGATTATAAGCTTTCTATGCGCGTATGTTAATGTCTTCTGAAGATCAAACGGATAAACTGAAAGGTAATCAGCTTTACGTGAGATTATTCGTCAAGATCATTCTAATCCTGAAGCATTAAGTTTACTGGCTTTTAGTTATTTTGAAGGTGAGGATTATAAAAATGGCTGCTGTCACCTGCGCTATGATGCTACGTTTATTGGAGCCAGATGATCTCGCGTGCCAATGCTTGAGAAAAGTATTCGTGCAGCACGTGATGCCTCTTGCTTTGCAGGAAGAAGAAAAAGCAAAAAGTATCACACTGGAGAAATAATGAAACCTCAATTATTAGGTTTTCACCATATTGTGATTATTGCCTCGAACCATGCACGTTCGAAGTATTTTTATATGGAGATTTTAGGGGCGAAACAGCTAAATGAAACTTATCGGGCAGAACGAGATAGTTATAAATTAGATTTAAGTTTTCCTGATGGGAGTCTAATTGAGTTATTTTCATTTCCAAATCCGCCTCAAAGAGTAACAAATCCTGAAGCTTGTGGTTTACGGCATTTAGCATTCAAAGTAGAAAGTATTGATGAATATGTCGCTTTATCTTTTAGAAAAAGGCGTCTCTTGTGAGTCAATTCGGGTTGATGAATTAACCGGAATGAAGTACACTTTCTTCCGAGACCCGGATTATTTACCAATTGAATTATACGAAAACAATTATTAACTTAGGGAATCGCATTAGTATTATGAGTCATATTAAGAAAAATTGGGATTTACTCTATTTTGTATTTTTAGCATCATCAGCTGTTTTTAGCCGAAGGTAGTAGGTTGTATATGCAACGAAATGAAGACACCTGAAAATAATGTTTCAGTTAATGTTTCTGAAAGTAATGTTTCTGAAACCGTGAAAATATATTGATGGGAAAGGACAGCGAAGTTTAGATCCGAAATCTGAAAAAGATATGGAAGAACTGGCTAATAGTGTTGAATTTGAGGTATATAAATTTAATGAAGCTGCGGCATCAAAAACAACGTTTCTTTCACCCGCGGGGATTTGTAGCGGTTTTAAAAGTGATGATGGCGTAGATGTCACTAATACCAGCAATTATTACATCAAACCTAATGATGCCAGTGAGTATTATGGTAGTGTTAGGGGCAACGATTTATAGGTGAGACAAAACATTCACAGTATGTGCCTGTTTATGCAATCCGAAATGCGAATGTAGCAGAAACACATTGAGCAAAATGAAGATCCAAACATTAGAGCAAATGCGCGGATTAAAGAAGGCAGAGAAACACTCAATAAAGTAGTTTGTGATAAAAGGTAGTATTATGAAAAAATTAATTTCTATTGCAGCACTATCTGTTTTAACAGCTTGTACAGCTCCTCAAGAGGCATCAACTATTGGAAATGGGGCTGCAGCGTATGATATGAATACCGTGCAAGATTACAATGCTCGAGTAATAAGTGGTAATACGGTAAGTGCTCGAGAAAAAGCGAAAGTTGCACAAAGAGACAGTATCCCAAATGAAATGAACGCGAGTGATCATCGCTCTAAACAGAGAGGATATTCTCGTGTGCCTGTTGCGATAATGCCGAGTGTCGGTGTTGGCTATTGTCGTCACTGCTGGTAATTAATTGATAAAAAATAACCGCGCTTGAAAAAGTGCGGTTATGCTTTGTTTATAAGCCTAAAATCGATTTCACAAAAGGAATCGTCAGATTTCGTTTTGCTTGTAGTGAGGCTTCATCGAGTTTCACTAATGCTTCTTTTAGTGTCGCCATATCACGATCTAAACGCGTGAATATAAAATTGGCAGCATCATCTGAAAGTATGATACCTCGTTGATGGGCATTCTGTTTCAATACTGTAAATTTTTGTTCATCGCTGAGTGGAATCAGTTGATAACTTTCTCCCCATTTTAAGCGAGAAGCAAGATCCGGTAATTTAACGGGTAGGGAAGTTGGAGATTGATCTGCACTGACAACTAATAAGGTTTTACCATTAGCCTTAATGCGATTAAAAAGATCAAATAAGGCAATTTCCCATTCTGAATTTTTCAGCAATTGTTTGCAAATCGTCTAAGCAAACCAGTTCTTGTTGTTCTAAATTCTCAAAAACCGCCGTGGAAAAATATTGTGATTTGCTCAACGGGACATAAATGGCGCTCCGTTGTTGCTGAATATATTCATTACAGAGTGCACGTAACAGATGGGTTTTCCCTACGCTTTGGCCGCCCCAGAGGTAGAAAAATTGCTGTTGTAAATCAGTCATATTTTGACGTAAAGAATTGAGCAATAATGCATTATTATCGCTATAAAAATTCTCAAGCGTTTCATCATCAATTTGATGAATAGGTAAAGAAAGTTGCTGATTCACGGATTAACGAGTTGATTTAAAATAAAAAGAAAGGGCTAAACTTTCATTTAACCCTTTTATTTGGGAAGTTTTATTCTACTTCATTTTTGCTTTTTGGCAAAAATCAAGTTCAGTACAATGGCAACGATGGCACAAAGGCTAATCCCTTTTAGGGAAACGACATCACCAACGTTGACAAACATATTCCCAATCCCTGAATGTCATGACTACAGAAATAATGCAAAGATTACGAGGTTCGGTCACATCTACTTTACCTTTTAATTAAGGTACTCATCCCGACAACGGCAATCGAACCGAATACCAACATCATAATGCCACCCATTACGATGGTTGGAATTGTAGAAAGGAATGCGCCTACTTTACCACAGAAAGAAATTGCAATTGCCCATACAGCTGCCCAGGTCATAATATTTGGATTAAAGTTGCGAGTTAGCATTACAGCCCCTGTTACTTCAGCATAAGTGGTATTTGGTGGACCACCCACTAATGACGCTGCAGCCGTTGCGACACCATCGCCTAATAAGGTGCGGTGTAAACCTGGTTTTTAAGGAAATCTTTACCTGTTACAGAACTGATTGCCATAATCCCCCACGTGTTCAACGGCTGGTGCGATAGCAATGGGTAGCATATAAAGAATGGCTTCTAAATTAAATTCTGGTTTGGTTAACTGAGGTAATTCAAACCATTTTGCGTCTAAAACAGGTTGGAAGTTAATTAAGCCTAGGAATAAACAAAACCACATAGCCAGCAACAATACCAAACATAATTGGAATCAGTTTCATCATACCTTTAGCAAATACCGCAACAGAAAGGGTAGTGACTAAGGTAATCATCGAAACCAATACAGAATGCTCATAGCTATATGCACTGTTTTTACCTAATGCCATATCTACAGCAACAGGTGCAAGTCCCATACCACAATGATAATTACGGGACCGACAACAACAGGCGGGAAGATACGCTCAAGCGCAGCACTACCACGCAACTTTTACTAAAGTTGATAGCAGGAAATAGACGAAGCCTGCACAAGCAAGTCCACCCATTGTGGTTGGTATGCCCCAAGTTTGTACACCATATTGAATAGGCGCAATAAAGGCAAAAAAGAGGAGGCCAAGAAAATAGGGACTTGTTTACCCGTACAAAGTTGGAAAAGTAGTAAAATTGATACCTGCGGTAAGAAGGGCTGTGTTAGAATTTAATCCAGTGATTAAAGGAACTAATACTAAGGCGCCAAAGGCAACAAATAACATCTGTAAACCGACAAACGCTTGTTTGCCCATGCTTTGCACCTCAACAGGTGCGGTTAGTAGTTTGATTACTCATTTAGTTTCAACTCTCGGTTTGAATTAACTGAAAGTGCGGTCGGTTTTAATGCTTTTTTAGCTTTTTGTGTTTTCACGCACGGAAAAAGACGGCTATAAACGCCGTCTTGTTAAAAAGGGAATTATTTCGTCCCAAAAATCTTATCGCCCGCATCACCCAGGCCTGGAAATGATGTAGCCTTGTTCATTTAGTGATCATCAATCGATGCGCAATAAAGTTCGATATCCGGATGCGCTTTTTCTAATGCTTTGATCCCTTCTGGTGCCGCGACTAATACTAATACTTTGATATGTTGGCAACCTTTTGCTTTAATAAATCAATTGTGAGATCATTGAACCACCGGTTGCAAAGCATTGGGTCTACAACGATAGCTAAACGTTCTTCTAAATCGCTCGCGAGTTTTTGGAAATAAGGACGGGTTCAAGGGTTTCTTCATTACGATAAATCCCAACTACACTGATGCGAGCGCTAGGGAACATGTTCTAATACACCATCCATCATGCCAAGGCCTGCTCGTAAAATTGGTACAACAGTAACTTTTTACCTTTGATACGGTCGATTTCAACAGGACCGTTCCAACCTTCGATAATCACTTTTTCTGTTTCGAGATCGGCAGTCGCTTCATAGGTGAGTAAGCTGCCCACTTCAGTTGCAAAGTTCACGGAATTTTTAGTATCAATATCAGCTTCGCGCATCACGCCTAATTTTATGTTTAACAAGCGGATGTTTTTACTTCAACGAGTTTCATCTTTTTCTCCCTTTAAAAACAAATTGAAGAATTCTATATCAGAAATATTGAATTGCCCAGTATTTTTATTATGAAAGTTGGGTATAAAAACAATTTTAAAATTGACCGCACTTTGATTAAATACATTCTCCACCATCATAAAGCCAATGGTTCTCTTATTCACATTCTTATAAATATTCACATTATTTTCCCAGCTAAAGGAAATCATTTAATGAAAAATAAAAGTGAGGTCAAAAAGATAATGGATTTGTTATAATAAAAAGTGGCTAATTACTTAGCCGCTTTTGCATGATAATAAACCTCAGTTAAGCTGTCGGTTTGAAGAAAATCATCGTAAAGATTTTGCTCAGAAGAAGGCTAGTGCACCGAAGATGAATACTACGTCACCACCCAAAACGAACCCAACGTAAGGTATCGAATAATGGTTGTTGCATAAATTCTTCACTACTGCATACCATAAGCCTTCAGAGATACTCTGCATCCTTGATAACACCGATAGGTAGTAAGCTTTGATACGATCTGCGAGCACTAAACCGCCGTTTAATAACCAGAAGCCCCATTTCATTAACTTATCGTTAAATGGGTGTATCCGGACGTAAATAACGAGCGATTAAGAAGACGAAACCTAATGCTAAGAAGCCATATACACCGAATAATGCCGCATGCGCGTGAACGGCAGTCGTGTTCAAGCCTTGAACATAGTAGAGTGAAATTGGTGGGTTGATTAAGAAACCAAATACACCTGCACCTAACATATTCCAGAATGCCACTGCAACGAAGCAGTAAAGATACCATTTTAAACGGTTCATCCAAGGTGTGTGTGTTGCATCGCCCAATGTTCCCAAGCTTCATGACCTAATAACACTAATGGAACTACTTCAAGCGCAGAGAATGATGCACCTACTGCGATAATTGGTGTGGTTGCACCTGCGAAGTATAAGTGGTGGAAAGTACCGGGATACCACCAATTAAGAATAACGCCGCTCAGTAATGGCTGCCACTGTTGCAGTACGACGAAACTAAACCTAAACTTACGAAGATGAATGAGAGTAGTTGCTACAGAGAATACTTCAAAGAAGCCTTCTACCCATAGGTGAACTACCCACCAACGCCAGTATTCCATCACAGAAATGTGAGTGTGCTCACCGTAGAATAATGCTGGGCCATAGAATAAAACCGATCGCAATTACGGAAGCGAAGAATAATGCTAATAAGTTTTTATCACCCTGGTTGTTTGAATAGCGTTCACTGTACCGCGAAGCATTAAGACTAACCAGAATAAGATGCCTGCGAATTTCACTGCTTGCCAGAAACGACCTAAGTCAATGAACTCATAGCCTTGGTGACCGAACATGAAGCCCATTCTTCTGGAAGAATATGCGAATTAGCAAATAGCTAGCCAGTGAATGAACCGACGACTAATACCACTAATGCCCAGAATAAAACATCCACACCCAATTTTTGAATTTCGATCTTTACTGCATTGATGATCGGAGCCAGGAATAAAACCGTCGGCTAAGAATGCCATTGCAATCCAGAATAATGCGCCTTTCGAATATGCCATGTACGCACCAATGAATAAGGTAAGTATTGAGAAATATCAATACCATAGAATTCTTGACCTTCAACAGTATAGTGAGCAACAATCGCCCCCTAAGTTTACTTGCAGTAAGAATAATGCAAGCACCGTAAAAGAGATATTTGCCCAATGCGCGTTGAGAAGGGGTGAGCTGTAATTTTGTGAGGATCAACTCCGGAATCGGTGGATCTTGTTCATCTTCACGTTTTTGAATGACCAAATCCATACCACGAAACCAATACCAGCAATGAGGAATACCACACTCGCAATAGACCAAACCACGTTTTCTGGTGTTGGTACATTGTCGATTAACGGCTCATGTGGCCAGTTGTTGGTATAACTTTGCATTTGTATTTTGGACGTTCTGCTGAGAGCAGTCCATGCTGTCCAGAAGAAGAATTTAGATAGGTCTTTACGTGCTTGTAAGTCAGGAAGGGTATTATCCTTCATCGCAAAAGCGTTCACGAGTCACTTTGGTTGCAGGATCATCGCCGTATAAAGAAATGTAGTATTGTGCTGTTTTCTCCATTGCCGCTAAACGGGTGTTTGAAAGCACAACAGTACCGTTTTCAACTTTGCTACCACGATATTCTTTTGTTAAATGCGCTTTTAATAACGTTTTGCTGTTCATCATTTAAATCAGCAAAAGTTTTTACCAAAATTCTTGGTTCGCTGTAATATCCAACCAGTTAGTTAATTCACGGTGAAGCCAATCTGCTGTCCAGTCTGGTGCTTGGTATGCCCCATGACCCCCAAACAGATCCCACTTTGCATACCACCAGTGGTTTGCCAACCAGTTTGACCATGTAAAATTTCATCGTGAGTAATCACTTTTTCACCTGATTCTGAAACATATTGTTGCGGAATTGGTGGTGCTTCACGATAAACTTCGAACCCATAGTAACCGAGAATGGAGAATGCTCCACTAATACGGCGACTAATAGGTACCAGAACTTTTTATACTGTCCCATTTTTATCACTCCTAGATGATTAAAAATATGATGCCTGATGGTTAACTTTCCGAGAATACTCATCAAGGGCTGATTTTACGCGAAGTAAAAATACTTGAGCAATTATATCGACTATCAAGTGATGAAAATATTACCCTAAAAACTGAGTAATTTAATCTGGTAATAGGAAATGCTAACTAAAAAGATAAATGCGGTCAAAACCTATCGATTTTTGACCGCACTTTGTTTAAGAATAACCTGCAGGTACTGTGGTTCACGCCACATCAAAAATTCCTCCAATAATTCAAATGCATCAGCACCTGCTTAGGGCGTAATCGATTGATACGGGCAGTAGAGACAAGCCTCAAATGGCAGATGCTAGCGGATGAAGAAAAAGGTCATCTGAAAAGTTTTCAGACGACCTTTAATAACTATTTGGTTTACTCTAAAAATATTTAATACCATATATAGAACGCTCCTTTCATTGTAATTTATTGTCACTTTACCGATAATATCAAGTCAGAATCAACATTTATAGTAAATTTATTTAGACAAATAATTATTTGGAGACAATGAAGTGTTAGATGAAAAATAAGCTAATTTTTCAAACTTGCTTATTGCTGGTTGGTCATATTACAAATTTAGTTGAACACGAAAAAGAGTACAGGAATACGAATAGGTTATCATAGCCGAATATTCGATGCTTTATTACACCCACAGGAGCATTTATTTCTTTAGGGAAATCAGAAAGACTATTGGATGGTGTTCAGGGGCGTATTGAGTATGTTGTCCTTGTGCGTATATAATTGAAAAAGCTTGAAGAGTTAATTATAGAACAAAAATATACACAAGAAGAATTAGGCATGCATTACAGAAAAATTGGCAGGTGGCATATCACGAAAGAAGAAGCAAAGTTTATGGACTTCAATTTAAAACTCAAATCCACCATGCCAAAAGGTTGGGATTTTTAAGCGACAGGAAGACCTGAAACCAGATTGAAGCTGCAGGAATCAGATTAATTCCTAACAATCCACATTAAGCAATAAACCTCATATTTACGTTGTTTATTTCAAGTGGCACGCAATAGCAAAAGTTGTTTGAAAAACTAGTTTAAAGTTTTCAGACGATCTTTATCAAACAATCGAGAATGTAGGCTATGACTTGCTATAAACTATTCTGTTAACCCGAATCCACTATACTAAATCATTATTTGTTGGCATAGCTAAGCATAGGTTGGGTTGGCAAACTCAAAAACCTGAAATGTTGGGTCACGACCCTACCTACATCTGCTATTATTTTAAGGAATTTTAATGAGTTTATTCGAGAAAATTATCAAATGACTCATGATTTTTCAGCCTCAGTTGGCCACGCGTTTTTAAACTATCAACTTATTTGTGGCGGTCATTCTCATGTTTTAAAAATGACCGCACTTTATTTGAAGAGAGGATTAACGTTTAAACATGCTGCTCTAAACCACCGAGACCACCTAAGCCGCCTCCGCCCATTAAGCCTTGCATGCCGCGCATCATTTTTGCCATTCCGCCTTGCGTATTTTCTTCATCATACGTTGCATTTCGTCAAATTGTTTCAGCAACTTATTCACATCTTGAACTTGTGTACCAGAACCTAATGCAATACGACGACGGCGAGATCCTTTGATAATATCTGGATTGGCACGTTCTTTTAAGGTCATGGAATTAATGATGGCTTCCATTTTAATAAACATTTTGTCATCTACTTGATTTTTACATGATCCGGTAAGTTTTTCGCACCCGGTAATTTTTCAAGCATCGACATCATACCGCCCATTTTTTTCATTTCGCGGAGCTGTTCACGGAAATCGTCCAAGGTGAAATCATCGCCTTTCTTGAATTTCTGTGCCATTTTTTCCGCTTTTTCGCGATCCACTGAACGTTCAAGATCTTCGATAAGGGAAAGCACATCGCCCATGCCTAAAATACGGATGCTACACGATCAGGATGGAATGGCTCGAGGGCTTCTGTTTTTTCACCCACACCAAGGAATTTAATCGGTTTGCCCGTGATTTGACGAATAGATAAGGCCGCACCGCCACGAGCATCACCATCCACTTTTGGTTAAGATAACCCCGGTAAGTGGTAAGGCTTCATTGAAGGCTTTTGCGGTATTTGCCGCATCTTGACCGGTCATTGCATCAACCGTAAAAGCGTTTCAATTGGATTTAATGTCGCATGAACTTGCTTGATTTCATCCATCATCTCGCTATCAACGTGTAAGCGACCCGCCGTATCCACAATTAGCACATCGTAGATTTGAGTTTAGCGTCAGCAAGTGCCGCTTTTTGCAATCTCCCACCGGTTTTTGTTTGACATCAGATGGGAAGAAATCCACGCCAACAGATTGCGCTAAGGTTTCAAGCTGTTTGATTGCTGCTGGACGATATACGTCGGCAGATACTACAAGCACTTTCTTTTTATGACGTTCGCGTAAGAATTTTTGCTAATTTACCCACGCTAGTGGTTTTACCCGCACCTTGTAAACCCGCCATTAAAATAACTGCAGGAGGTTGCGTTGCCAGTTTAAGCTTTCATTGGCTTCACCCATGGCTTTTTTCGAGTTCACGTTGAACGATTTTTAAGAACTCTTTGGCCTGGCGTTAGGCTTTATTGACTTCTTCGCCCAACGCGCTTTCTTTTACTTTAGCGATAAATCACGTACGACAGGCAAAAGCAACGTCTGCTTCTAATAATGCCATGCGCACTTCGCGTAGGGTTTCTTTTAATATTATCTTCAGTTAAACGCCCTTGCCGCTAATGTTATGCGTAGCGTTTTGGAAAGAAGATCCGATAAATTCTCAAACATTTTTAAATCCTGTCTTAAAAATTGCCGTGATTATACCGAAAATTTGGGCGTTTTTCATCATTTCAAATAAAAATTATGGCGATCTAGAGAAAAGATCCGTTAAAATAAGAATAATCTCTGTAAAGAGAACGCATTAGTGGTTTGCCCTTTTTTTCGATTATTTTTACATTCTTAGTCTATTGCTGATCGCCCCGTTTTTTGATGAACTCATCGGAAGGAAGTAGTCAAAGTAAATCCCGTTTTTCTGACCGCACTTGCAGCCATTATTCCGCATGCTGTCAGCACTTTCCCTTTGTTAGAGGATCTGCTTCAGGACAACGTTTTACATTAATGGGAATCGCGTCCTCATGAGCGCAGTTATTGCAGGATTGGCGACGCTTCCATGTTTCTCGCTTCCACAATGTGGTTTGTTTTACCAATCGTGTATGCGTTTTCGATCATTAGCTTTGATCTTTTCGCGACATTCTTATCGCTTCTATTATTCAGATGCTTAATCAAAATACATTGATGCTGTTCCATATCGGCTTTGTCACTTTTACCCATGGTTTGTTTTATGTGCAACGCTTTAGTGATTCAGTTGGTCTGCTAGATCGCACTTGAAAAACGTAAAATTCAATTTTCTTCCGCAATTCCCACCATTAATGGCGGTAGAACGTCATTTCTTCTGTCTATTTGCTATGGGTGAAGCATTGCTGACACTGACTTTAATTTCGGTACTTATCATGTGTTACAGCAGTGACGCCGTAAAAATCTGCACAAAGCGATTTCTCTTTCCTTGCTTGGATTAGTTTTGGTATTGCTTGTTTTTGGTCATTGATGACTGGCTGGCGTGGAAAAAGGATGATTATTTACGCAATTTCAGGTATCATTCTGCTTACAATTGGCTATTTTTGGCAGCCGTTTGATTTAATTAAAATCAAAGAACAGGTAAATGATCTCGCACCTCAAAAGTTGGACTGAACAACCAATAATTGAGGTGCAGATTTTTATGGGTAAACACTATGCAATAGAATTTCAACTACAGGTCTTCAACCCTATCCTAAAAGGAAAATGGACATTCGATGAAGCCGCTCGTTTTTACAATATCCCTCTAGCACATTAGAAACGTTTTTGAAAAAGCGGTACAAAGCGACTGAATCTGATACAACATCGTCGTCATCCCTATGTGAATAGTCCAGGTTCTGGGGCAGATCAAGCGACAGACCAAACTGCCGCTTCGCTGAGGGTTTCTGGTTTATCTTGCGAAACGGCAGCGAAGCGCCGTTTCACCGCTTCTCTCCCACTTTTGGGGGCGATTTTCTAATGCCTTTACTGTGTAGCGTTGGGGTAAGAGGTGGCTGGATCAGCGTTTTCTTTTCTGCAAAGTGCTCCAGTTAAGGAACCATATCCAATGGCTAGTGCCTTGTTGGGTGAATTGATCGAAAGCAGCCGTCTTCTCCCGGTATGGCAGGTCGTGCCGATAGGGTTGGCTAAAATTAACAAAGGTGTCATTGTCACAGTCCAAGCTCATATCCACGACATTCAAAAATGCCCTGAGGTTTCCCCTTTGTCCAGAGGCTGTTGCTTGGTACGGGAATAGAAGGTCACTTTGCGCTTCATTAATGGTTTTGGCTAAGGCTTCGTCATTCATATATCCCAACATCAATACCTGACCGCTTTGTGCATGTTGGATAATGACAGCAGTAAACCATCGACTTTTTGCCAGTTGATAAGGCTAGTATAGCATCATTTCCCTTTACTCTCTGATTTCAATATTGTGTTGACGCAATAGCATTTGAGTTCCCCAATCTGAATAATCTGCTTGTGAACACACTCGCGGCTAATGCGCCGTCTACATTGGCTTCGATAAAGGCATCGCGAAAATGCACCATTTCTCCAGCCTCGCCTGAGTAATAAGCGGCACGCGACATACTTGGCGCACCATTTTTAAGCTGGGTGAGATCATAGCCTTGACGTACGCCATCTTGGTTCATCATATTGAGCACGATTTCACCCTGCACCACGGCTTTGTACTTTTGCACCCAATCAAGTAACTGCCAATGGGTTTGGCGGGTGCATGGCTTTTCATCACCGGTATGGTTTACCCAATATTTACCGGTTGATTGCTCAAACCAGCTATCGATGCCGACCACTACCGCCTGCACGCCAAAGCGTTCGAAAGTTGGTTAATCAAATCGGGATTAGCTAGCGCAGGAGAGTTGATCGAGATTTTATCCGCACAAAAGCAAATAACTGCTCGGCATCGGCGACAGTTTTAATCCCGCCGGCTACGCAGAAAGGGATGTCGATTACTTGTGCTACCTGTTGCACCCAGCTTTTATCCACGGTACGGCCATCCGATGAAGCAGTAATATCATAAAATACCCGTTCATCGGCACCTTCGGTCGCATAGCGTTGTGCCAAGGGGACAATATCTCCAATAATTTCGTGATTGCGGAATTGCACGCCCTTAACGACTTGCCCATCACGTACGTCCAAACAAGGAATTATCCGTTTTGCCAACATTCGATTGCCTCTGTTACATCTCGCTCTGAGTGAACACTGCCACCCGCCTGAATTTTACAATTTGTCGTGTTAATAATTTTTCCAATCAACGCCCTTTGACGTTTTGTAGAGACAAACTATCTCTAAAAACTACCCGTGTGGTATCCCATTAAGCCATATTGGAAGCGTAAGAAGCCATATTGGAGACGTAATAAGCACTATAGTGCCCCAAAGCGGTGCTGTTGCGTTTTTCTGATAAATTCTTCAATCGCATCTTGATTTAATTCCTCCACTTCATATTCTTCGCTAAAGTGCAATGTTTGCTGTGTTTCAAGTGAGGTTCGGATAATCGGTTTCTCATCGGGTGGCAATATACGACCATCAATAAGGTATATGTGTTTAATTAGGTAAGCTTCATCTCGATCCGACCAAGTGGATCTTGCCGTTTTGCCGCCTGTAGAATTTCGCCGTCAGCATAAATTTCTGTGATGAATCCATAGTAATTCTTTCATCCAATAAAGCTATTTGTTCCTTATTCAGTTTTTTAGGATTAATAATTAAATAGATTGTTGAATCGGTTGATATGGAATCATTAATGTTTTTCTGATCGTTGTGTCATAAAAATAAACATAAATAATATGATCGGATAGCGTAAACGGAAGCTCATTAAATCCGGTATTTTTCTCGCTTAAATTCATAATTTGCTAATTTACCGATAAAATAAACACTGTCATCATTCAAAATAATACGTGAAATAACATCTTCAGTATCTTTATATTTTTGTCACTTTATGGTATAAATCATCTAAAGTAAAAATGGCATAAATGGTACTAATAGCGAAAAATAATAAATAAAAGTTTAAAATATAAATTTCATGCATCTCATTGTCTTTCCTTATTTTTATTTATAATGACCAACATTCTTTCGCCTCCGCTACATTAAATTTTGCTTTCCAACAACGCACGACCGACAATCACGCCCGCCACGCCTGTGCCTTTTGAGAGCTTCGATATCCGCCAACGAACCGATGCCGCCGAAGACTGAACTGCACGTCCGGAAACTTGGCGCACACTTCACGATACAGCTGCACATTGGAGCCCGCCAGCGTGCCGTCTCGGGAAATGTCGTGCAAAGCACATGTTGCAAGCCCAAAAGTGCGGTAGTTTTCCACGACGTTTTTCGAGGGTAAGCGCGCTTGTTTCCCTGCCAACCTTTAATCGCCACCAATTTCTGCCTGTTTTCAATGCGCACGTCTAGCGCCAACACGAATTTCTCCGCACCATATTTGGTAAACCAGCCTTGCACCATATCCGGTTGTGTCACCGCCGTAGAACCAATCACCACGCGGTTCGCGCCCACAGCAAGCAAATCGGCGACATCCTGTTTGGTACGAATCCCATCGCCCACCTGAATATTGCTTTGCGTGGCGGCGATAATTTTGCCGATAAGTGCGGTCTGTCTTTTTCGACGGATCTTTCGCACCGGTTAAATCCACCAAATGCAACTGCTGCGCGCCTTGCTGAATATAGCTTGCAAACTGCTCAATAGGATTGTCTCTGTAAGTGCTCTGCTGGGCATAATCGTCCTGGTGCAGGCGGACAACATGCCCGTTGATAAGATCGAGGGCGGGAATGATTTGTGATGTTTGCATAGGTTTTCCTGTGTAATGTAATCAGTCCCCTCTTTAGCAAAGAGGGTTAGGGAGACTTTGGCAGTCCTTTTCAACTTCGTGAGAAATTAGACATCCTAATCAAATCTCCCCCAGCCCCTCTTTTCTAAAGAGGGGGATCGAGCGTTATTTTAGCTCTGTAGTCTATTTCACTTTCTCTACAAAATTTTTTTCAACAACAACGCGCCATTTTCGCCCTGAACGTTCAGGGTGGAATTGCACGCAGTAGAAGTTATCGCGCGAGATAGCGGCGGAAAAATCCACGCCATATTGGCTGGTCGCAATGGTATTTTTTATTAGACAATACCGCATAGCTATGCACAAAATAGAAATGGCTGTCTTGCGCAATGCCATCAAATAGCGGGCAATTTTCATCAAAATGTACGCGATTCCAGCCCATATGTGGCAAAAGGTAAGCCGGTATCTGGAATCAGTTCGGTTTGCCCACTCATTAAAACCAAGGGTGGAGACATTGCCTTCGGTTGAGAATTCCGTCATTAGCTGCATGCCTAAGCAAATGCCTAGCACAGGCTGTGTGAGGTTTTGGATTACCTCAACTAAGCCTAAGTGTTGCAAATTCAACATTGCTGCCTTGGCAGTTCCTACACCGGGTAAAAATTAATTTATCGGCAGATTTAATTTTATTGAGATCATTAGTGATCTCCGCTATATCCTAATCGTTCAAAAGGCAAATTTGACGGAGGAGAGGTTAGCGCAGCCGGTGTCGATGATGGTTAGTCTAATCATGATTTATTTTTCTTGAATGATAGTTATTTGTTGAGAGCGCAGATTCAAAATAATATTCCTCGGCAGTATAAGAATCTTTATCCATTGTTAATAACTTGCTAATACCTGTGATTTCCTGTTCATTTAATAATTTAGCATTATCAAATCCTAGAGTATGCAAATTTTCTAACAGTTTATTCGGTAATGACATTCCACTAACATTATGATTGCAAAATATCATATGCCAAGGGAAAAGATATTTGTAATACTTCATCTACATGTGGTCTATTAGATACTTTTTAATAAATCTTTTACCTTATCTGGACTAGATAACGAGCATCCTCTTAAGGACATTACGCCGACTTTATGTAAATAAAAAGCAATAAAATGGGATTCGACTATCATTATAACTAGAGTTAATTAGTAAAATTTGACTGATGGCCTTTACTATTAGAATGGTTCAAGGATAAAACCTATTTGTTTTTAAATTTAAAACTTTTGCTTGCAATCTAAAAACCAAGCCATGTGAACTGTCGACAAAATACCAATCCCACTCAAAAATCAGCACCATTAAGTGATTCTTGTGATTTGGTAAATTCTTTTGATAGAGAATTTAGAATGAGGATTATTATATTTCCAACATTTTAATGTTCTAACAATTAAATCACTAATTGTTTTCCTCTTTGGTTTGTTGGACCAATAATCCTATCTTTTTAGAAAAATTAAAAACTCCGTTAGCTAATCGTTTGAATTCTATACATACAGATCATTACAGTACATAAAAATTTCCTTATTATTTGAATTTAAGAATAATTAAATTATAACACCCCCTACTACTCGGCAACTCATTCCCTTCAATGCGAATCGCCCTGTCTTAACGTACGTCCAAACACCTTAAAACAGGCTTTCAATTTTGTGGTGGTCGTTGTCGCCGGTGGCTTTGAGGTGGAGCGTGGCGAGCAGCGAGAACGCAAGGGATTGGAAGAAGTGTTCGGTGAGTTCGGTGCTGAAATCGCCGACTTTATCCCGTTTGAATTTAGCGTTGAATTTGATCCAAGGTCTGCCGGATAAATCTAAGGCACATTCGGCGCGGCATTCATCCATCGGGAGCACAAAACCGAAGCGAGCGATGCCGAGTTTGTCGCCGATGGCTTGTTTTAATGCTTGACTTAAGGCAAGAGCGGTGTCTCTACAGTGTGGTGTTCGTCAATGTAAGTCGCCTTTGCAGCTGACATTCATGCGGAAACCGCCGTGGGTCGCAATTTGATCGAGCATGTGGTCAAAAAAGCCCATACCTGTGCTGATTTGGTTCACACCCGTTTCGTCCAGCCAAACTTGCACCTTGATGTCCGTTTCTTTGGTTTTGCGCGTCACTTCCGCATAACGTGGAGGGCGGTTGCTGATGTTGGTGATGGGTTCACCGAGCAGTTTTTCTTGATCAAGTTCCAGTTTAATTTTTTTCGGGATGATATTGCAGCGCGCGAATGCCGAGATTTTTCCGCTAACTGCACGTCGGTGGCGCGGAAAAGGATGATTATTTACGCAATTTCAGGTATCATTCTGCTCGCGATTGGCTATTTTGGTAGCCGTTTGATTTAATCAAAATCAAAGAACAGGTAAAAAGTGCGGTGAAAATAACCGCACTTTTGTTGATTAACGAACAAAAAGGATTTACCCTTGGACAGTATCCCCTTAGTACTTTATTTATTATACTGATTATCTGTTTAATTTTTATCTGCCTATTTTTTTCCGGCTCAGAAACCGGCTTACCTCTCTCAATAAATATCGTCTTCGTTTTATGGCGGAACAAGGCAATAAAGGCGCGCAAAAAGCAGAAAAACTGCTCGAAAAGCCAGATACCTTGTTAAGTTTTATTCTGATCTTTAATAACCTTGTTAACATCAGTGCTTCAGCTATTGCAACCATGATTGGTATGCGTCTATATGGTGATGCGGGGGTAGCAATCGCAACAGGTTTATTAACCTTTGTGATGCTTGTTTTTCTGAAATTTTCCCTAAAACCGTCGCGGCAATGCACCCCTGAAAAGGTGGGATTATTTTCAAGTCATATCTTGGTCTTGCTATTAAAAATATTTTATCCGTTAGTTTGGTTAATGAATCTTTTCACGAAGACATTAATGCGAATGGTGGGTTTAAAACCCGATATGCAAAAACAAGTGATTAGCCGTGAAGAACTACGTAGTATTGTATCGGAAGCGGGAGAAGCCACACCGGATGAACAGCATCCACAAATGTTGCTCTCTATTTTAGATATGGAAACCGTGACTGTCGACGATATCATGGTGCCACGTAATGAAATAGCAGGGATTGATATTGATGACGATTGAAAGCCATTATGCGCAGCTTAATCATGCACCACATAACCGAATTGTGTTGTATAAAGGCAGCCTTGATGAGCAAGTTTTAGGTATTTTGCGTGTGCGTGAAGCGTTTCGTTTGTTATTAGAAAAAAATGAATTTACTAAAGAAACCTTATTACGTGCCGTCGATGAAGTGTACTTTATTCCAGAAGGGACGCCACTGAAAACACAATTAGCGAATTTCCGTACGAAAAAAGAACGTATTGGTTTAGTGGTGGACGAATATGGTGACATTAAAGGATTAGTCACGCTTGAAGATATTTTAGAAGAAATTGTGGGTGATTTTACAACCACTACTGCACCGACTATTGAACAAGAAGTCGTTCAGCAATCTGATGGTTCGATGATTATTGAAGGCTCGGCAAATCTTCGTGATTTGAATAAAATGTTTGGTTGGGAATTAGATACAGAAGATGCACGCACCTTTAATGGTTTGATTCTCGAACATCTTGAGGATATTCCTGATGAAGGAACGGTTTGTGAAATCAATGGCTTTACGAATTACCATTTTTAGAAGTCAGCGATAATATGATCAAGCAAGCAAAAAGTGGAGAAGTTAGCCTCCTAAATACGGCTTTTTCTAACCGCTCTTTTTTTAAGAAGTATGTTATTTTTACAAAGGATTGAATATGACGGATGAGATTCGTTTAACGCAATACAGCCACGGCGCTGGTTGAGGCTGTAAAATTTCGCCTAAGGTGTTAGGGACAATTTTACAGACAGAACTCGAAAAATTTGCTGACCCTAATTTATTAGTGGGAAATGAAACAGCGGATGACGCTGCGGTTTATGATCTTGGTAATGGTACTGCAATTATTAGTACCACGGATTTTTTCATGCCGATTGTGGATGATCCTTTTGATTTTGGTCGTATTGCTGCCACCAATGCCATTAGCGATATTTTTGCAATGGGCGGTAAGCCGATTATGGCGATTGCCATTTTAGGATTCCCTATTAATAAATTGCCGGCAGAAGTGGCACAGAAGATTGTTGATGGTGGCCGTTTTGCTTGTCATCAAGCGGGGATTTCACTGGCTGGTGGACACTCGATTGATGCGCCAGAACCCATTTTTGGTTTAGCGGTAACAGGCGTTATTGCAACGGATCGTGTAAAACGTAATGCCTCAGCAGAAGCAGGTTGTAAGCTTTTGATTTAACCAAACCATTAGGTATCGGTGTGCTGACTACTGCAGAGAAAAAAGGCAAATTAAAACCAGAACATCAAGGATTGGCAACAGCAGCCATGTGTCAAATGAACCTGATTGGCAGCCAATTTGCAGAAGTTGCAGGTGTAACCGCCATGACAGATGTAACTGGTTTTTGGTTTATTAGGGCACTTAGCTGAAATCTGTGAAGGCTCAAATCTTAATGCGGTTGTGCATTTTGATAAAATCAAATTATTAGATGGCGTAGCAGATTACATTGCAGAAGGTTGTGTACCAGGTGGAACCAACCGTAATTTTTGAAAGCTATGGTCATAAAATTGGTCCCTTAACGGATTATCAAAAGGCGGTACTTTGCGATCCTCAAACCTCTGGTGGCTTGTTGATTGCGGTTAAAACCAGAAAGTGAGATGGAAATCTTAGAGATTGCGAAAAAGCGGTATTGAGCTTAGCGAGGTCGGTGTATTAAAACCTCATCAAGAAGGTGTATTGGTTGAAGTCGAATAAATCATTTCGTCAAAAATAAAAGTGCGGTGAAATTTGATCTGACCCCAAAAATCTGGACTATTCACATAAGGACTGACGACGATATTGTATCGGACTCAGTCCTTTTAATTTTAGTTGAATCCGTCGATGGTTATAGTAATCCAAATAATCCCTTACCGCATTAACTATCTCCTCTCGTGTATTAAATTCCCGACCATAAAAGCATTCCGTTTTTAATCGTCCAAAGAAAACTCTCATGGCGGCATTATCCAAGCAGTTTTCCTTTCCTGACATACTTTTGTATGATGCCGTGCTCAGCAAGAATTTGACGATAAGCCGCCATCTGATATTGCCATCCTTGGTCTGAATGTAAAATACTACCTCTTGTTTTATCTAATCGCTTAACCGCCAGCTTTAACATCTTCTCCACCTGCGCCCAGTTTGGGGAATAACTGAGGGTATATGAGACTATCTCATTGTTAAATAAATCTAATATTGGGGATAAGTAGACTTTATTGCCATCTTTTGCTTTAAACTCGGTCACATCCGTTACCCACTTTTGATTCGGCTTGGTAGCTGTGAAATGGCGTTCTAGATGATTGGGTGCGATATGACCAATCGTCCCTCGATAAGTCGTCAATTTCTTGCTTTTTCTTACCCGCACTTGAAGTTCAAGCTCTCGCATTAAACGTTGGATTTTCTTATGATTCACGCCTGGTAAACAGGCGTGAACCCGTCGGTAACCATAATCGGGATGCTTTGCTTTAATCTGGATAATCTCGGCTTTAAGCCCTTTATCCTTATCTGGTTTAACTTGGCATCGAGCAAAAAACGTACTGCGCGCCAAGCCTGCAATACCTAATAGAGCTTTCAGGGGATAATGGACTCTCAACTTTTGGATAACTTCCGCTGCCTGGCTTCTTCCTGAAGTCTGAGCTTTCAACTCCTTTAGGTAAGCGACCTCCGCTTCAAGCTGTAAAAATTTCTCAGACGTAAGCGGTCTTCTTCTGTTTTTAGGTGGAGGAGGCATTCTGGCATATTTAGGTTTCATTGGCGGTCGTCCTGATGGTTTATAAGGAATAAGCCCTTTTATGCCACTTTTTTCAAAGCGTTTCAACCAGGTTCCGACTAATGTGTCAGAGGGGATATTGTAAAAATGAGCGGCTTCTCGAATGCTCATTTTCCCTTTTAGGATAGGTTGAAGAACCTGTAATTTAAATTCTGTTGTGTAGTGTTTACCATAAAAATCTGCACCTCAATTGTTGGTTGTTTAGTCCAACTTTTGGGGTGCAGATCAAATTCACCGCACTTTTTATTCTTTATTTTCCTTGTTTTCTTTGTTGTTGGAATACATCGAGTCAATAATATGACGATAGCGTTCCATAATCACTTTTCGGCGTAATTTGAGTGTAGGTGTGTTTCACCAAGTTTTTACGCTAAATGCTTGAGAGAGTAGCGTAAATTTCTTCACTTGCTCGAAGTGCGCCAATTCTTTTTGAAGGCTTTTCGATACGTTGTTCAAACATCTTGATAATTTCAGAGTGTTTGAGTAATTCCATGCGATCTTGATACTTTAATATTCAGTTTTTTTCGCATATTCTTCTACGCTATCAAAAACAAGGCACGATCAACGCTGAAACATATTTTTGCATCAGCAATAATCGCAATTTGTTCGATAAATTTATCTTTACCAATTTTCCCTTCAATATATTGTGGCGCAATGTATTTACCGTTAGACGTTTTCATCAATTCTTTAATGCGGTCGGTAATAAATAAATTACCTTCAGCATCAAATTCACCGGCATCTCCTGTTTTCAAGAAACCATCTTCGGTGAAGGCTTGGGCAGTTTCTTCAGGCTTTTTATAGTAACCTTTCATCACCATGCCGCCACGCACCAGAATCTCGTTATTTTCCCCAATTTTAACTTCGGCATTTGGCATTAATTTACCAATAGAATTCGGATTAAAATGATGGTCATCCCAGCAAGAAACGGTAGCTGTGGTTTCTGTCATACCATAACCGAGTTTGATATTAATCCCAATGCTATGGAAGAAAAAGCCCAATGGTTGGTTCTAATTTTGCTCCACCGCAAGGCATCATTTTAATTCGTCCGCCTAACAATGAACGCAGTTTAGAAAGTACCAGTTTATCGGCAAGCGCATAGCGTTTTTGCAAGAAGAACGGGACTTTTTTATTTTGAGAGAGAAGATCAAAACGTTTTTGCCCCACTGCAATTGCCCAATGGAAAAATCATCTGACGAATAAAAAGGTGCTTTTTGTACTTTATCAAGCACGGCAGAATAAATTTTTTTCATAGAAACGCGGTACAGCACACATAAAGGTCGGGCGCACTCCGTTAATGCTTCACGTACTTGATTGGTGTCTTCGAGATAGCAAAAGGATTGCTCCGCGATGTAACACATAGGCAAACCCAAGCACGCTCAAAAATGTGGCTAAATGGTAAAAAAGAAAGTGAAACCTCATCTTGATTAACATCTAATGCAATATCATGGGCTTCAAGTTGATGAGCCAAGTTATTGTAATCGAGCATTACGCCTTTCGGTTCACCTGTTGTGCCAGAGGTGTAGATGATCGTGAATAAATCATCCATCGTTTTATTTGCTAAGCGAGTTTCAAATTCAGCCTGAAATTCGGCTGTACCTAATTTAATTAAATCGTCCCAATGGCAAGAAAGGGTGCTTTCAGTCAGTTTAATTTGTTCTTTCATGGCCACAATTTTTTGTAATTGTGGACATTGATGCGCAATTTCTAACGCTTGATCATATTGTTCTTGATCGCCAACAAATAGAATTTTGACATCGGCATGATTTAAAATAAATTCTGCCTGTTGTGCCGTATTGGTTGCATAAATTGGAACAGTGATAGCTCGGACTTGAAGCGCTGCAATATCAGCGATTGTCCAACGTGACATATTGTGTGCAAAAATCGCAATTTTATCTTGTACTTGAATATTGCAAGCAAGAAAAGCTAATGAAAGCTGATCAAGCTGTTGTTGGAATGCGTTCCACGAAATATCTTTCCACAAGCCATTAATTTTATGGCGAAGTGCGGTTGCATTTTGACGAGTTTTTGCCTGCTGGCGAATTCGATTGACGAAATGACGTTCTAAATTCATATAAGCCTTATTTGAGCGAACAAGTGTGCGCTAATATAAACGAAATAAATTTAAAAGCTAGAGAAATGTTGTTATTTTTGTCGATATAGAATAAATAATAGACATCTTGATTTTTCTATTTTTATTCTTTTTATTCTATATTCTGCACATTAAATTATTAGCTGTAGAGCCTTGTTATCTCTATGTTCTTCACGTTTTACTTATATCTGGGTATCTACTTTGTGAATCTATTTTTATAGACTAACTAAAACATTAAAAAGAAGGAGAATGTTATGCATAGAGAAATCAATCCCGGCGCATTTTATTATGGCTTTCCAGTTATTTTTATTATCGACAGTCGATAAAGCTAACCATACTAATATTACGCCGATTTCATCGAGTTGGAGCTTAGGGAAAAAAATATTGTTATTGGTTTAGTATTAGGAGGAAAAGCGCTTGAGAATCTGAAATCAACAGGGAGCATGGTGATTAATTTAGTACCTGAGAATTTGATTGATAATATTAGCCGTATTGAAAAACTTTCAGGGAAAAACAACACCAAACAAGTTTGAAATAGCAGGTTTAACACTGCAGGAGTCGACTACAGTTGCACTGAAACGAGTATTAGAATGTCCTTTACAAGCTGAAGTAAAAGTTAGTCATATAACAGAGCGTACAGAAGAGAATTATGCATTGTAGAATTTACGGTGGTGGCATTTCAGGCAAGATGATGTGCTATTTGATAAGGATCGTATTGATCCAACAAAATGGAAGCCGCTTATTTATAATTTCCGTCATTATCATGATTAACAGAAACAAAAAGGAAAGAATTTTTAAAGCCTATTCTTAAAAATCCATTACTGGCGATAGCTCTA
>BNJU01005624.1_pt1 | contig 38763 bp, 63 predicted proteins | sample 8539281 | NCBI WGS metagenome assembly BNJU01 (sample SAMD00202456, study PRJDB9452) | human saliva metagenome | isolation source: human saliva | place: Japan
CCAAGCCTGATACGCGGGTTCGATTCGTCAGCCGCTCACTTGTGTCTCCAGCCAACGGCTGGAGACCTTTTAGGTTTCGGGAATCGCGACGCGCCATCGCCCCATCACGATCGATTTTCACCTCCAGCCCGTCAGCCGCTCTCACCCTAGCCTGTTAGTCTTTGCGGCTCTGACGGGAATCGCTCGCAGTGCGGACTGCACTCGCTCGCCGGAATCCGCACCTCCAGCCTGCCGCTGTCGTTCGACTGTGCTCCAGCCCAACGGCTGGAGACCTCTTTGATAGCTAGGATTGCCATTACCAAAACGCCCCATCAGGGACGCATACCTCCAGCCCGCCAGCCGCCTCACAAACCCCAGCTTCTGTTAGGCCGCAGCCCAGCCTCTGACGGAATCGCTTCGCGCGCGGATTTGATACCTCGCCTCGAACTGCGTACCCTCCAGCCCAGTCAGCCTTCTGATAGTCGCTCTGGTATTTCTTACCAGGGCTTTTGCTCTCCTGACTGAACCCGCGAGCAGGTGGTTCGGCAGCGTGCCGAGCGGAACACCGCCGCCAGCAGCACAACGAAGCGCGTGTTGGGCCTGAATGAACATCTGCGTGCGCGGTATCGTCGCAAAATCATCGCGCAAACGCCCGCGCAGCACGTGCGCTCATTTACAGTCGAATCGTGGTCCCGCATGACAACGCAACAGCACCGCCGAAACCGTCACCCTCAGACCTTTCGCCATACCTGGTCACTCGGCGAAAACCCGTCGAATGTGGTGCGGTGGGCACGGGCACGCTACCCGCACACAGGTGCGTTCCAAGCCCATCAGCGCCCGCAACGTATGCTCTTTGCCGAAGAGATCGCAGCGCATCGCGCGCACCAGGAAGAGCGCGTCACTGATCGACGACCGCTGGATGCCGCCCTCGCCCTGCGTAAGCTCGCGGGTGCACGCGTGCATAATCGGCCAAGACGATTCGCCCGTCGCCGCTGCCTCGCCGTCTGCTGGCTGGGCGAGCACGCCATTATTGGTCTCCACCACCGGCACCTGCGAGTTTGCTGATGCGTGCGCAACACCGTTGCACCCGATCGACCACATGGACAGCGCCGTTCCCGCCCCTCCCTGACCAAAAACCCTCAAACCGCCCGCCGCTGGCACTGACAGCGGGCTGCGAACTCAAGCCGAGCCGAAGCTCCGGCGGCTGCGCTATCGGCGATATTTGGCCGCAAGACTGCCCGAGCATCCGCGCAAACAGGGGTTGCCGGGGTTGCAATGGCACGCGCCCTTCGTGGAAAATCCGATTGCGGCACAATCATGGCGAAGTTATTACCGTGGTGGCGGCAGGAATTATCGGACTGACCACCGCCTTTGAACTCCCGAACGCGGCCAGCGGGTGCGTCTATGACAACCCCGGCGAGCGCGGCACGGGTGCCAGCTATTTTGCGGGCGGATGCTTGCGCCTATTCCCGAAGTGCTTCCAGCAGGATGCACACTCCACTAATGACCGCCAGCGCGAATGCGTACCCTTCGCTCATGCGCGGGCTCGCCGCGGTAACGGACGCGCCCACCGGCTACGATACGACCGGCACGTTGGTGGTAGCAGTGACCGGCGGATGCGGCATCTGCAATGTTCCAGTATTACCGATTCGCTCAACCAGTGCCAGAGGCCATTCCGTGAGCCGGGCGCACCCTGGGAACGCACCCCGGGCGCGGTGCGGCGTTGATTAAGGGCGATCATCAGGTGGCGCCCCGGCTGTTATGCGAGCTCTCGTGAAGGCGTTGAGGCGCGCGAGGGTCCCGAGGAGTGAGCGTGTGACGGCCAGTTTTGGGGATGTGTATCACCGGTTTGGGCGCGACGGGGAAGTATCCGCACGGCGGTTTACGATATTCTGCGTCCGCAGGCGCCGCATCCGCTGGTGGAGCATGTGGTGCGGGTTCGTGAACGGGCGGCCCGTTTATTGATCACGGCCTGGCGGTGAGGTGTGTCGGTGCGACAAGCCGCGAGGATACCCACCCGCCCCGGTGGACGCGTGTATCAACTGCTCAAGTACGATTCGGTGGTTCCGGTGAAGATGAGCTTATCGAGTCGAATGTGGGGTGCGCGGAATTCCTCGGATGATCTGCTGATCTTTGGTAATCGCATAACGGCGACCGGGCGATCGGCAGCTGATCTCAAACGGGTATTTTCGGCACGGAATTTTACTGGCGGCACTCGCGGGGAAAGCCGGTGCGGAGGTGTTCTTGGGTGAGGATATTCCGCCCAGTTCGCGCCCTGCTCCCGGAGAGGTTTGAGCGATACGCGATTTGCTACAACATACCGCCGTTTGTGCACCAGAAACGAGAGAATAACCCATGAAAATAACCTATAACGGCGAACTATTAGACATTTCTGCCCCAGATCTTGAGGCGCTGATTCTTCGCGAGCGAGCAATCGATCGGGGTGCGTCGCACTCGATAGGCTGTGGTGCCGCGTTCACGGTAGACGTACCGGTGCCGAGGCGCGCTAGGGTCGACTACGTGACGCAGTTCAGGGTAGAAGCCATGATTATTGCTGAAAGTTCTCATCCCGGCTCATTATGGGTTCCGGGGCGCCACCAGCATGGACCTGCTCAACGCTGGTCGCATCCGGCACCGAGATGACCACGGTCGCTATGCGCTACAAAGCACGCCTCAGGCATTCCCTATTTTCCGCTTCCTGACCAGGCCAAACATTGCGCTCCCCACCCAATACGGCGGGAGTGCCGCACCGCGCGATACGCGTTATCACCGCGCGTGCGCGCGAAGCGCTGACAAAGTGGACATGCGTGAGGTGATTATGGCGACGAAGACGCCCTGCTGCCGGATGTGTGCGAGACCGTGCGCCGCAGGAAACGCCGGTGGCGGAAGGGTTCACGGTCGTGGCGCACACCTCTCGATGACGGTGATCGCCAAGCGTCACCGGAGGATGTGGGCGTCGCGGCGGTCATGCGCGCTCGGCCCACCCATCGGCACGGGGCTGCATTTTGATTCCACGCACACATGAGCTGACGTGCTCGCGCCACGGTTCCGGTGCTGCTGGATGCGTGGCATCGCATCGGACGCCGCGCTTTGCTAGCGCGGAACTGGGCTGCCCGGTGCTGCGTTGGCCCCGGCTTGTCAACCGTGCGCAGGATCCGGTGGCGATGGCGCGAGCGGCGATATGCCGCCGTTGAAGCGAGCTGATCTGGCGCAGCAGCTGCAGGCAGAATTCCCAGCGCGAGCACGCGAAGGCTTCCTCTCCGGCGGTGGTGCGTGGTGTGCATGGATGACACTCGCAGCCAGATCGCCCTTCAAGTGCGGATACACGCAGATTCTAGCACCGAAGAGACCCTGCAGGCACAGGCCCTCGAAGCAGCCAGCGCATGTCGCGGCAGGACCGTCTGCCCGCTTTTCGACCGACAGGCGGTCGCCACTGCGCGTAATATCGTTATCGGTGCGGGCGGCCTGGGGTGCCCTGTGGTGCAGGCGCTCGCCACCGCCGGGGTCGGGTCGATTGCGCTCGTTGATCACGATGTGATTGAGCTGTCAGATCTGCAGCGCCAGCCATTGTTCGGTGCCGCCGATTGCGTGGGCGAAGGCTGAGGTTGCCGCATCGTGCCCGCGAGATCGCCCCGGCGCTCACGGTGACGGTGTATAGGCGGTACCTGGAAGCATCCTGGATTCTTGATCTGCTCGCCGAGGAGAACCCGGCGGTGATCGTCGTTGTACCGATACCTTTGCGACTAAATATCTGATTGCCGATGCCGCCGAGCTGACCGGTATTCCGCGGTGTGGGGGGTCGGTGCTGCGGTATCAGGGCAGCGTGAGCGTCTTCCGCACGGGGTCGGTGCACTGCGCGATCTGTTCGAACTCCGGAAACGAGATCCTGCCGAGGCGGGGGTGCTGGAAGCGCTACCACGGCGGTGATTGGTTCGCTCATGGCGACGAAACGCTCAAGTTCCTGGCGGGCGCTGCGCGCAGCGCAACTGCTCACCTACAGGCGTTGAGCGCACCTTCCAAATTTTGCGCTCCCCAGACCCGGGCGGGTGCCGTGACGGATTTGAGCGCCTATGAACCGCCGAAAATTCTGCTGGATGTGCGCCGAGCAGAGCGAACGCGAAACCAGGTGAAGTACCCGGAATCCCTGCCTTCCACTGTCTGCAGCTCACCGAGGATGCAGTGCGCGCCATGCTGAAGCGCTCGCCGGGAGCGCGTGGGCGTGTTTTGTAAATCCGAGGGCACGCAGCGAAGTTTATAAAGAGTGGGATACAGTTGCAGCAGATTATGGGTGAGGTCACTGGGGTGTAGCCCACCACCGTGCGGCTTCTTCACGCCGTGAAGGGTGCGCCACAGGCGTTATAAACCTGAAAAACAGGAAAATAACGTTTACATTAAACTTTAAGGTTTGCTCGAAATGCTTACGAGACTTTATGGCACGGGTCTTCTGGGTAGATGGGGAGACATCCCCTACCGAAAGGGCCTACCATGACCACCAATAATAAAGGCCTCTCCCGCCGCAAGCTCCTCAAGGCAGGTGCCATAGGCGTTCCCGCCGCAGGCGTACTCGCCTTCGGGTCCACCCTGGTCACCGCAACCTCCGCAAACGCTATCTCCACCGACGGCTGGTGGGGCTCCGAAACCTCAGCAGGGTTGCAGAAATTCATGAACGCAGTTAGGGCGCAAACCTTGTTATTGATGGGGTCATCAGCTCCCAGCCTTCAAGTATGGCGCCAAGCTGCCCAGGAATTGTGGGTGGCTGGGAATGGGTAAACAGTGCAGCAGGCTCCCCAACCATCCGAGCTATGAACGCTTGGCTGAAAAACTTGCCTTATAATTATCCAATCATGGGGGATAACTTAGGTCTGCCAGGGACAAAGGTTTATGGCACAATCAGCACTCCTGGGATCAAAAACCTACAGGAACATTACGGCATCACGCAGGACGGTCGCCTCGACGCTCCCTTCCGGACTATTCAGGCTCTCCAAAGAAATCAACCGTTACGTCTAAAATTCTTGCGAATTTCAGTATTCGCATGATGTAGCCAGTACTTTACACGTAAGGAGTTTTCGTTATGACGAATGAACACACTGGATTTTCCCGCCGTAAGCTCCTCCAGGCAGGCGCTAAGGCGTTCCCGCCGCAGGCATAGCAGCCTTCGGCTCCACCCTGGTCACCGCAACCTCCGCAAACGCTATCTCCACCGACGGCTGGTGGGGCTCCGAAACCTCAGCAGGGTTCCAGCGGTTTATGAATGCGGCTTTAGGCGCAAATCTAGTTGTCGACGGATGGATCAGTTCCCAACCTGCAGCAATGGCACCCTATTGCCCGGGAATTGTGGGTGGCTGGGAGTGGGCCATACAGATAGATCAAGGCTCCCCTACAATTTCTAAGATGTCAGAGTGGCTGGGAATGCAATGGAAAGGTGCTGACGGTAGTTCGTATTCATACCCTTACCCTCATTTCTCCTCGACACACGTTAATAAGCTACAAAGTCACTACGGTATCGCGCAGGATGGTCGTCTCGACGGGCCCTCCAAGACTATTCAGGCTTTGCAGAACGAAATCAACCAGTACGTCTAAGTTCTTGCGAATTTCAGTATTCGCATGGATGTATTCAGTACGTTATGTGTAAGGGGTTTTCGTTATGACGAATGAACACACTGAATTTTCCCGCCGTAAGCTCCTCAAGGTAGGCGCTATAGGTGTCCCCGCCGCAGGCCTGGCAGCCTTCGGCTCGCCGACTCGTCAAACCGCAACCTCCGCAAACGCTATCTCCACCGACGGCTGGTGGGGATCTGAAACCAACGCGGGGCGCGGCGGTTCTTAAACTACTGTGGTCTACGAATAAGGGCTGGCTCGACAAACGAGAGTTTAGCAGGGGTCTGCGTTGTCGACGCCACCGGCTCACAGGGATTCACGTGGCTCACCAGTGCCCCGCAATTGTTGGCGGCTGGGAATGGGTAGAATCCGCAAAGCGGAAGGGCTCTCACCATCCATGGTTACAGTCATGGTTGATCTGAATCTCTCGACCCCCTATCTCGATGGGTGAGATATTCTTTATCGCAGCACCACTGCAGCACTGAGGACGGTCGCCTTGATGGCTCAGACGGGCAGTTCTCCAGGAACGAAAATCAACCAGTGGGTTTGGGAGGTTTCTTCATACCTTCCACCCATTTCCTGCCTAACTGCGCGTCTCCTTATGGGATGCGCCCCAGTTTACTAGCGATCCGCTTTACAACCTCAACATATGTAAAGGAAGAAACACTATGTCTCTCGAAAACGCTAACCTTTCCGTCGCAGCTCCTCAAGGCAGGTGCGCGTTAGGTGTTCCCGCCGCAGGTGTACTCGCTTTCAGTTCGACCCTCGTGACCGCGACTTCGCAACGCTATTCCACCGACGGCTGGTGGGGATCTGAAACTAGCGCGGGACTGCAGCGGTTCATGAACGCAGTTATGGTGCAAACCTGTTGTCGATGGGGTCATTGCTCCCCGCTTTCGTACATGGCACCTGCGTGTCCTGGAATCGTCGGCGGCTGGGAATGGGCACCAAGTGAGCGCAAAAGGCTCTCCCACAATTTATTATGTGCACAAATGGCTGGGATGGCGAAACCCTAACCGCTGTTTCCGCGACGCAACCATTGAGAAGGTTACAGTCGCTTATGGTATCTCCCAGATCGGCGCGATTTGGTCCTTCCAGGACCATCCAAGCCGTGCAGAACGAAATCAACCAGTACGTGCAACCTGTGCAATTTCAGCATTCGCGCTGGCATGAACGACACGCTACGTGTAAGTTTACGCCATCAGCGACCGCAGAAAATCAGGGCTTCCTCCTCGGCGCGGCTCCTCAAAACGCAGGCGCCAGGGTGAATCCCACCGCCGGTTTTGCTTGCTTTTGGTTTCCACTCTTGTGACTGCAGCACCCGCAAACGCACGGTATCCCCGCCGACGGCTGGTGGGGATCCGAAACCTCAGCCGGGTCTGCAGCGCTCATGAACGCAGCGTGGGTGCACACGCTACTGTCGATGTTATATCAGTGGTCAAGGATGCAGCTATGCGGACCTGGTGCCCTGGAATCAGTCGGTGGCTGGGAGATGGTTCCCTACTAACTGAGCTGCGGGTTCACCTACTATAACCTACATACGCTAAATGGCTGGGCAACAAGGCTGCCAAGAAGATTGCAGTTTTCTCCGGCTGACATTGCTTCGCTTCAGAAGCACTGCACGGTAGTCTCCGTGGATGGCTCTGCCTGATCGGTCCATCCCAGACCGCCAAGGCTCTCCGGAACGAAAATCAACCGGTGGGTTGGTCAAATTAACTAACTCAAGCCGCACCCAGGCAGCGGCTGTTAGATTCCGGTACCAGTAGCGCTCTGCCCGGCCATAAGCGAGTTTCTAATGCTTTCATTGAACATAGAGCCTTTTGCGAAACAGCTAGGGGACGCTGTCGATACTCAGCAGCATCGCTGCGGGCGTTCCCTGCTCGCTTCAGCCCGCCTCGAAGGCGGCCTGCGGCCTCATCGCGCTGTATGCTGCAATCGATGAGTGCACCTAGCTTGATCGGTGCTCGCGCGTCGAACTGCGCGTAGCCGCCGCATAGTGGTCGTGCCGTGGCGCTCACGCAGGTACCGCCCGCAGGGCAGTCTGCGCGTCGGCGCCGGTCTGGTGCGCGGCGAAGCCGACTCGCACCGCCGCGCTGTTCCTCCAGCGCGCGCAGAGACGGCGTAGCCCAGCGCGCCATGCAGAACCGGAGCGCTCACGGCAGCGTGCTCCCGGCGGTGAGCGCACCCACTGCTCTTATAGGGCCCTTCTAATCCCAAGCTCGGCAAGATGCGCCAGGCCGCGAGGGATCAGCCACCGCCACCTCAACGGGGTACTGCCTCAGCACCAGTGCCGCGAGGGTGCCGATCGTTGCCACCGCCCAGCACCAGCACTCCTGTCACCGGGTGCGCGCGCTCGCCAGGCCCTGTCCAGGGCATCATGCTGAGGGCTCGTCTGAACCATATTCAGGATGCGGCTCTGCACCCGGGCCGTCGTCAGCGACGGTCACCAGCGCGCTGGCATTACAAGTCTTTTGCGCCGCCGCCCCACCGTGCTATATAGAGACCAACTTCGCGCAGAGTTCGTGCCGGAGTGGTTCCGACGCCCGCGCGGCACAGGAAATGGCATATCAGGCGGGGAATCGTGGTGCTTCTGGTGACCACTCGCACTGGCTCCAGCTGAGTGCCGTGAACAGTCTGGTGGCGTTTCCGATCACGCCCACCCACTCATGCCCGCATGGTGCGCGTGCTGGGTCAGGCGCGCCGCAGGCAGTTTGAGGTGCCGATCGTGCAGTTCAGGTCGGTCCCGCAGATGCCCGCATGGGCAACGGATGAGGGCCTGCGTCTGGTTGTTGGGGTGCGCATCGTCGAGCTCTCTACGCGCTTCGGCGCCGGATCTCGGTGATAAAACTGGCTCGCGTTTTCCTCCCTTCTATAAAGCCTGGTTTGCTGGCGTGCCTATTCGACTTCCGCATGTGCCCGCCGGAGCGGGTGATGCGTACGCGCTCGGCGCGGTTCTCGGCATCGTGCGAGTCGCCGTGGTGCGGCTCGTTTTCCGAATATTTTCACGCTGCTTTCGTTGGCGCACCCGGTGGTAGCGGCATCTCATCAGCTGCGCCGCGAGCACCGCCCGCCAGCCGACTGCTATAGCTTTCAGCGTCCTCATCAACGGTGCAGTTCGCCAGCAGGACCGACGCCGTGACGCCCGCGCCTGAACGTGCAAAAGTCAGAGTGCACCGCACTGGATGGTGCCTGGTGGTCGCTAGCCGATGGCGGCGTAGCGCGCATCCCGCCGATAGTGCAGTACGAGCTGGTGCGCACGTGCATCGCGTCAGAACGTCGGTGGGGACGGTCGATTTTACCCTCGCGTGCCAGAGGCGCAGCAGTGAGCGGTTGCGGCGGGCGACCTGCCAGTAGTGTTCTGTCCGGGTGAGCTGTGGCGAAGTGCTATTCGCCGGTGCGCACGGTGAAAGCTCTGTAGCACTGCCTCAATAGTTTGCGCTTTTACCGGCTGTTGCGAATATGTGTCGGTCTCGACCGCAGTGTCTTGGCAGCCGTCGAGTTCGGTGACGACCTGGCGGATACGGGACCTCACTGGTCAGCGGCAGCGGGATGGCAGCTGATGCGCCTCACCGCAAGGGTTTCATGGCAGTGCGCACGAACCTGTACAGGTGTACGTGGGTGGTGCCGCATCCCGAGCGCTCCAAACATTTAGCATGTAATCCGTCGCTTGAAACTTTTCTAAAGCACCAGCGTAACGGTGTGTGACACCGTCTCTATTTACTTATGCACGGTGGGGCCTAACATATCCGCTCAATGGAAGTGCTTAAAATATTCGTCTTGCACTCGATTCATTCTGCTCCACGTTTTTCGCACCTCGGGACGCTATAAAACGATGTGCACACAGCCTTGCACTGAAGCGCATCTTTATACGTAACGAGAGCAGGCTGAGGAGGACAACAATTTTCTGGCAATTTTTCAAGGACTCATGACTCCTCTCTCTGCTGCGCTTCTGTCCTTTGTTGTTACTTCCTCACGGCCAGCGGTATCAAGCTAAGGCTAAAGAACTTCTAGCACCGTTGAAGGTATTCTTGAACTCGGTTTAGCACTCGGTTGCGCGCGAAGCTCACCCTGCTGTTACTCGCCGTGGGCTGAGCTGGTGCTCGCCGTCTAAGCTTCTGTTCGCCCCCGGCCCGCGCTGTTTCCGGGTGTTCGCCATGCGCAGCTCGTGTGCGCTCATGGTGTTCTACCTGGTGGTGATCGCTCGGGCGTTGGCTACCGGCCGCACCGAAGGCCTTAACTGTTTCTGAGGGAAAATCGGCGCGCACCGGTGAGCCGTTGCACGCTGATCCGTACATTGCACTGACCGTTGCGGGCATTCTCACCGTGGTGGCTTCGTCGTTGGCAGAAGGCAGTGGTCAAAGAGCTGGTGGGCCTTAACGGTTCCGGGTGGCTGTGGGCCGTTGGCGCGGGCGCTGATCGCGCTGACCTGTGGGGCTATTCAGCGGGCGAGTCCTCGGCCGAGCCCGCCCCGAGATATTCCTGAGGTGGTGCTGCGTCTCCGCAGCTGATGAGTCCGAGGATTATGTGCGGTGCCCATCCCTTACGCCTCTATTTATACGACCGATGGGCGTGTGACCACCCTGCGATATGTCCCGGGTGCAGGCGCGTGTACTGTTTTTGCGTCTCCCACGTGCGGTTCTTGCACTTCTATTTTGAAGACCATTCCCCTGGTGGCAGAAGCTGCTGCCGCAGCTGGGGTTGCACCCCGTGTTCAGCAGTGAAGAGAAGATTCGTCAGGCCCATGGGCCGGAGAGCTGATGAGGGCGTTGAGGCGCTGGGTGGATCCCAAAGCATGCGGCAATGCACAACTTCATGCGGCACCCTCAATGGCCGTGATCCTGGGTTCCGACGGGATGCTGGCGGGCGGCCCGTAGCAGGGAACGAGCGCGACTGAAGCAGCTTATGGATGATCTGCTGGTTGAATTCGGCGCCATTAAAGACCGAACGCCCCCGGGGAGGCGCAGCTTTCCGCTCAGGCTGCCGCTTCGGCGTCGGCAGCAGGGAGCCTCAGAGCAGCGCGCACAGTGCAGGGCGGTTCGGCGACGCAGGCTCCCGGCCCGGCCCGCCGCTGTGACAATGTCTCGATGGTCAGGGTGGGGCCGCACCGCACCGGCGCAGCAGAATGTTCCTGCCTGGCAGCCGACCCAGCCCTCAGGCTGCCGTGATCGAAATCCCAGAATGCAGCAGCCCACACCCGTGAAACAGGATGCGCAGCCCGCGCAGGGTCGTCTTCCACGCAGCAAAACGTCGCAGCTCAGCGGCAGAGTGCATCCCAGCAGACAGCACGCAGCGCCCCAACAGGGTACGGCAGCTGGGGTTGCGCCCGCGCAGAGGTTCGGCTCAGCCCCCAAAAACCGCGAAGAATACGGCAGCACAGCAGCCTGCCGTGGCTTCTTCACCGGCATCGAAAAGAGGCCGCTGCACGAGTCGCGCCAGCAGAAGGCTCAGGACGCCTTCCCCGCTCAGAAAGCCCAAACGTCAGCCCCGGCAGCTTTCTGGCCGCTCAGGCTCTGACCTGCGCAGGCCACTGCTCCGGTGCCGACGCAGAGCCCAACGATTCCACTGGACGCCTCGACTCCGTGCAGCAAGCCTCCCGGTCGCAGCAGGGCGGCACCGGCTCGAGCCAAACTCGCACAGCAGACCCAGCCTCGCACGTGTACAGCCCACACAACCCGCGAATAAGCTGCAGCCTGCAGGGCGGCGGTGCGGAGGCGGCAGACCACCAGCGCCGCGAAAGCGCCCGGCTGGGGATGCGGCAGCAGGCGGTGCGGGCTAAATCCGCAGGCGCTCCAGTCAGCACCGGCTGGCTCTTCCACCGGCGTGTGACTTCTCCTTCTGCTAGTTTTCAACGGGCCGCGTAAAGCGGTACACGCCGAGGGCCAGCGAGCGTCAGTCGCGCGTTCCCCTCGCCGAACTGTCGGTGCCTCAGGCTGCGCGCGCCCGCCCTCTGAAGCCCAGCTCACGTGCCGCTTCTGCTCTATGGCGAGCTGCAGCCAGCAGATTATTCAGAAGGCGGCGGCAAAGAAGCAGACTGCCAGAGGGCGCTGCGAGCAGAGTACCGGGTCGCACAAAGAGCGCAGTGATGCTCTTTATGCGGCCTGTGTTCTCCCCACGCGGCTCCGCCCGGCAACGAAGACGTGCACGCACTCCACGCTGGCATGAAAGGCAACTGATGGCTGAGGGTACAGTTCAATGCCCCTGGCGAGCGCGAAAAGTCGCTGTGGCTCATTAAGAAGGAAAACGACCCGGGCCACTGCGTGGTATATTGAGTGTTTAAGCAGATGGAGGCTGAGGGTAACGACCTGGGCGGTGAGTCACGTGTTCTGGATGCGATGGCTCCGAGGGGCAAAAATCCTGGATGCGCTGGTGCGGGCCCGGGCCGGGTGGGTACAGCCGCACGCGCTGAAAACCGCGTCACCGGTGTGGATATTGACCCTGAGCTGATTGATGAGGCGACCCGTGTGCCTTGAGCTTCTGGGTCACCGCTGATTTGGCGGATTTGCCGCAGGCTCTTGGGTTCAACGTGATGCCGGTCAGACGGGTTTGAGCTGCTGTGTTCAGAATGTGATGGGCTGGCGCGTTCTACCCGGTACCCTGTGGTTGAAATTTTATCTGCGCCTCGGGCGGCCGGGCCGTAGTGGGTATGGTTCCGGCCCTGGGCGGGATTATTCGTTTGAGCAGTTCCTTGCGGATGCGCGCCAGGCTGGTTTTAATGTGATGCCACTTTACAGCACCTGGGATTTGCGTCCTTTCACCGAGGATTCGAGTATTTGCGGCGGGTTCTTTCGCGGGCTAGTGAGGTTGTCTATGAGCTTTCGGGGCGGTATGTTGTCGAACGTACCGCCCCTGTTGGTTGTGTAGGGTGGCTTCAGTGAGGGAAATCGGGTGGATGGCGCGTGCTGTTTCGGCAGCAGTGCCCCGGCTCCCAGCAGCAGGACGACGAGCGCGGCGACCACGGCGATGGTGGCTGAGCGCCAGCCGGTGCAGCTTGCTGGGGCTGATCAGCGTGCGGGTGCAGCTTATCAATCATCGAGCACTGCCCGCTTCTGGTAGACGGTGGTCTGTTCCGAGAGTTTTTGAGGAGACGGTGCGCATTGTTTTTGATCCCAGACGCGCCCGTCGAGGCGCATGAGCGTTTTGTTTTTGCTGATGGCCCACATGGCGGGCGGCGGTACTCGCAGCCGCCCCCATGCTGGTGGTTTTTGCCGTGCGCCCGCTTGGTAGAGCTTTTCAACAAGGATGAAAGTGGTCTATGCTTTTTGAGCGGCACGGCTTTCCAGCCGATGAGGCGGGCACGCAGCACGTGGGTGTCGGTCAGCCGCAATGGTGGGTTTTGAGCACCGGTAGAGGCTGTACTGGCGCAGAACGCGATGAGCAGCGCTCACTTCATGGTGTAGCAGGGCGGGCCGTTTGTAGCCGAGGAAGGCGTAGAGTGGCGATGAGTGTGAGGGCGCCTGGTGCAGCATGCTCGACGCGCCTCGCTGTAGGAGCGGGATGCCGCGCGCGGTGTGGTAGATGTGTTCGGCGGTGCCGTGTTTGCTGCTGATTCGTGTGCGCGTTCCCGCCATACTCCACTTTTAGTGGTATGAGCGCTCATGGGCGGCCCGAGTGGGCGTTGCGGTTTCGCTGCCATTCCCGCCGTTCGCGTCTTTCTGTGCAGCCGTCCAGCGTGCGCTGCGATACGGGCGTCTACCTCGCTGGCGGGAACGGGGGATAACACTCGGCGGTGTTTCAGAAGGATGACGCGCATACCGATTCGCGTCTACCTCGGCCATGCGCCTTTGAGTGTGAACGGATTTCGTTTTGTTATCTTTTACGTTCCCGTGTATAAATCCAGCTGTCGCTCGAACGAGATTTCTATTTTGCCTTCTGCGGGCAGGAGTCGAGTCACGCGTTTTGTCTGATTCTGCGCTGCTTTCGGCTGCGGGTATTCGATAACTGACCATTTCACTGCCCCGTCTACCCGCCCACCGGCGCGAGTACTCAAAACAGTCATCCCGACGGGTATGGCATGTGCGCGCGCGTATCACCAACGTAGGAACGCACCTGGGTTTGCGCTGATCCCAGCGCCTTTCGCTTGGTTCCAGGGCTATATCGGCTCTGAGGATGCAGATCCGCCGGAGCACCCGCTGCCGCGCTGAGGTGGTGGCCACATCGCGGAGTCGTGGTGCGACCGTGCACATCCTGGGGTAGAATACCGGGAACGATGCCGCCCTGATCGACGGCGACTTTTACGGTTATTCACGGTGGCCGTCAACTCGCGCGCGATTTTCACTTGAGGGCGGGCAGCTCGCTCACACATCCTAACGGTCGCAGCACCGCAGTGGGTGCCCCGCCGCGGAGCCGGAAACTCGGTGAACGTTCACTTTCGCCGTCAATGGTGCAGGAGGCGCCGCACCAGGTTGCTGTACTGCCGTTGTCTTTTCTCGCGACGTCAATCGCACATCTTGAGGGTTGAGGCTGCACGCCGCAGCGTGTCGCCGTCGAGCAGCGCTCCGTCGCCTCCCGCCCCGAGCAGCCCCAGCGCGCGCGCGATCCGTTGCCCGTGTGAGTGCGTGAAACTATTCGCGTACTCTTTCCCTCCGCCCGTACACCAGCCTATTGCGGCGCGCAGCAGTTGCCGGCCGCCACGAGTGGACACGGGAGCAACGCTCTAACGACTCCAGGCAGTCAGTGAGCTTCCTCGACGGGAGAGTGAATACGGCATAGATGTATAAAGAATAGCTCACGCGAGCGCAATTCATTATGCACGTGGCGCGTAATCCGCCATACCGTTCCGCGAGCTCGGCGTATGCGCCTTTTGCGACTGGCTAAAAGTTAGTTTTCTTCTGCACATCGCGCAGACGTTTACAGGCTCACAGGGCGGGCGTCTAAGCAACACCCGCAAACCAGCACGAGTTCGTCTCATCCGCGGCATCACCGGCGACGAGTTGACCGCATACCCCAGTCCGCTGGTACAGGTGGCAGGCCGCGGCGCTCGGAGTATCGCCGTCGGGTACCGCTGTCGCAGGCAGCGGCGCGGGCGGTAATGCGCAGCACCGCCTCTGAACTGCTGGAGTCACGAGGGCAGCGACTGAGTCTGGGAGGTACTCGGCACCGTCCAGCGCAGGACTTTTCGGTGGATGATGATTTCAGCTGGGCCGGGTCTCCCCAGCGGGTACCGAGTTTCTGCCCGGTCGGCACGGTAAACCGCGAGGTGAAATCTCGCAAGGGTTCCGCCGGTGAGCTTCGTAGGAGGGTCGGGCGGTTGTGATCGCCCTTCGTCCACTTTTCTGCGCCTGCGCCGATGGTGGCACTGCACCAGCTGGTGCGCATTGGTTTCCACGACTATCAGGGCGGGGGTCCTCACCCGGACTGTGCTCCACCAGAGGTCGGCAGGGTTCGGCGAGTCCGCGCTGCAGTTGCTCAGTTCCGTTTTCGCGGATGATCCCAGCGGCGAATCGCGCCCGTTATAGGTGTCTGCCACTGCGATAGAGCTGTCGGAAGTCCGCAAGTCCCAGCGGATGCTGCATACGAGAGGTCTGTCGAGTCGCCGTCCACAAAACCCGAAATCGAACAGACCCAGCCCCTACGGCAGAGGTCACCTGCACGCCCTGGTGTCTCCGTGTCTGTCCCGCGTAAAGCGTTAGCGTGGCGCAACCTGCTGGTTTCCGAGCAGGCGACCACAGGCTGCCGTCACGCGCCTCGATAATGCCGGAGGGTTGGGCAAAACCATGCATCCTCGGCGGTACTCGTCCTGCAGCCCTTCAACCCCGGGCGCACCGCGAAAATACTGACGATTTTCAGAGACGGGATCGTAGCCGAAGAGCTGGTGGGTGCCAGCCATCGCGATCAACGAACCGCCCGGCTTCACGCGGAATAGACCGCATCCCACGGGACGAGAGCGCTATAGCGGTGGCGGAGCATCCGCGATATGGTTCTGCGCTGCCCGTGACGGCGTTGTCTCCATCAATCACGCGCTGCACGCCGTTGCCTGCGCAAGGGTACGAACCTCGCCCGTGCGCAGGTTCAGCGAGCGCAGCCGGTGATCCACGGTGTCGGTAATCAGCACATCGTACCCGAGTTTTTCGCGGAGTTCGGCGGGTACCAAAGGCGCCCTTGCGGTTCGTTACAGCGTGCGGTGGTTCCGGTCTCGTCGGCGTAGCCTTTTTCGCCGTCCTTCCCCCGCCGTAGGTTGCCAGCACCGTGTTGAGGTCTTCGGCAACCTGCAGGATGCGGTGCCTGGCGGTATCGGACACCAGGTAGGTGCGTGCGCCGGTGCCGAAAGGTTTTTGGGTCCGAACCTGTGGGGAGTTCGATAGCCTTCCTGAAAAGCGAATGTTCCCGGTTTTGGGTCGAGGCATAGCGTGGCCGCCTCGGTGCAGGGTACCTTTTTCCTCGTGTTCGGCAACGAGCTCACGCACGAGTGAGGTAAGCCCCTGCACGTGTCCCTCCCCGGAAAGATGCGCCACAATATACCCTTCGGGGTCGATAACCACGAGCGTGGGCCAGGCGCGGGCGGTATAGGCCTGCCAGGTGGTGAGTTCGGGGTCGTCGAGTACGGGGTGTTTGATGTCGTAGCGGTCTACGGCTGCGGCGAGCGCTGCCAGGTCTGCCTCATGCTCACGTTGGGGCTGTGTCACGCCCACGGTGACGAGCACATCCGAGAATTCTTCTTCGAGGGGCGCAGCTCGTCGAGCACGCAGGCAGTGCAGCACAGGGTCCAGAAGTCGAGGATCACGATTTTGCCGCGAAGAGCCTGCAGGTCTAGGCTCTTCTCGCCGGTGTTGAGCCAGGATCGTCCGATGAGTTCGCTGGCGCGCACGCGCACGGTTTTCTGCCCGGTATGATCTTGCCCGGAATGCTGGTTGCTGGTTTCGCTCACGATTCTCTCCCCTATGGTTTCGCGCCCAGACCCCGCTTAGTAACAGGGTGCGCTCGTTTCACCCTATTATGCCAGCGGTGCGGGCGTCTTCACCGGGCGGTAAAAAGTTTATGAACTCGCCCCGCAATACGCCACGTCATATTCTGTCATAGATTCACGGTCTAAAACGTCACGTTGTCTGGCAATACTACTCGTCAGCAAGATGAGAAAACACACAATTCTGCTTTCTAACTCTTTGGATACGAATCAGTAAAAGTGTGGTCCTAAAATGATTAGCACCGAAGTTCCCCAGGCCTGCAACCCACAGAGCAGCTGAGATTGATACTGCTTCGCAAGTGAAGAAATCATGAGAGCGCCCTATCGGTAGGCTACCGCACGATGGAGACACGGGCACTAGCATTTACACGTCCAAGCGCTTCAGCGGGACGTGATCTTTGCCGTAAAGTTACGAGAGCTATATTCATGATTGGACTTCCGTACCCAATAAAATTGTCCCGATAACAGACGGATCCATGACCATCCAGGAAAAATAGCGGCGGCTGTAAGAATCGATCCCACTGCCATCCACGCTACGCCAATACCTACGCAGGCTCCCTCTTGAACTTTCCGACCACATACGGTGGCTGGTGCACCGCATAAAGCACCTATCCCTGCTACCGCTATAGCAATACCATATGCAGACGAATCTAATCAGGGTTCGCGTCACATATAGAACAAATAAGGCGCTTATTCCTGCCTCAAAAATATTAATGAAGGCACCAGATAGTACGACCAACGAATAACAGGCGTGCGCCAGATAAGTTTCATGCGCAACATATCAGAGATAATACTGGGTGTATTCAGCGAACTTCTCTGTGAAATTGCCGATGGAACCCTGAAACGACCTGGTAACAGTAGCAACACGATAAATGCGATAGAAAAGTTACTGCATCCAAGTAATTAGTACTCTGGGCGGTAATGTGCTACAAAAATCCTCCCATAAGTGGTCCCTATAAGCTGAAAGCCATTGAATGAATAGTCAAACCTGTTATTTGCTCTGTCAAGCATATTCGGGGGCACAATGTCGGGGACATAGGTTTGATAAGCGATATCGAAGAATACGTTACAGACCCCCATGCAGAATGAGATAACTACGAGAACTGTCACTGTGAGGTTCTGCGTAAGCGCAAGAATTGGGATCAACCCAATTAATCCGGCACGTGTGATATTACATACCACCATCATGGCCCAGCGACTATGTCTACTCAACAATGGCACCGGCGATAAAGTCCTATCAAGATACGCAGCCACCCTACAGCGCTGACAACGCCCAGGTTATTTCTCCTGCGCTAAGCGTTATCGCAACGATAAGAGGAATCATCACAGACGAAATCTGAGTGCCGAAAAGTGAGAAGGACTCTCCAATAAGCACGGTAGTAAAGGAAGCAGGTAGCCTCGTACGTGTAATATCCGCTGTAAAACCAGCATGAGGTTCTGGCACTGATTCAGAGGCTGCCATGAAGATACTCCTGAAGTTCAGATAATTGAGGAAATCAATTATAGATCCTCCGCATTAGTGCTCCGCCAGTGAACATGGAAAAATAATTTACCTCATTATGACAAAGAGTACGTAGCCCTGCATCATATATTCATCTACAGGAAGCAACCTACATGCTAAAAAGGCTCTCGCTGTGAACAAGGAGGAGTTTCTAACGCTTTGTTCACACCGAGAGCTTTTATCCTCCCCTAGCGAAAGGGAGGTTATGTAGGTTTAGTAGCTTTACGCCTTCGGAATCGGCTGCAGGCAGCGCAGCTGGTTACGTGTTTGGGCTCCAGCTCAGCCACGTTCTGCACCTGCAGCAGCTTCATGGTGCGGCGCACCTCTTCGGAGAGGATTTCGATGGTGCGGTCCACGCCGCGGCGGCCGCCTGCCATCAGCCCGTACAGGTAGGCGCGACCGATCAGGGTGAACTTCGCACCCAGTGCCAGGCAGGCCACCACGTCGGCGCCGTTCATAATCCCGGTATCAACCATCACCTCGGTGTCCATACCGACTTCGCGCACTACCTCCGGGAGCAGGTGGAACGGTACGGTGCGCGGTCCAGCTGGCGTCCGCCGTGGTTCGACAGCAGAATGCCGTCCACGCCCAGATCGGCAAGTTTCTTTGAGTCCTCAACATTCTGCACGCCTTAATGACGATCTTGCCGGGCCAGATGCTGCGGATTTTCTTTCAGGGTCCCTCATAAGTTGATGGAGGGGTCCATCGCCGCGTTCCAGCAGCTCGCCCACGGTACCGCCGGTCTGAGGAGAGCGAGGCGAATTCCAGTTTGGGGTGGTCAGAAGTCGTACCACCACCAGGGCGCGGGATAGCGTTCGCACGGTTTTGAGCGACAGCTGCGGCGGGATGGAGAAAACCGTTGCGCTTATCGCGCAGGCGTGCGCCAGCCACCGGGGTGTCATACGTAAAGAAGAGCGGTCGAACTCCGGCTTTGGCGGCGCGTTCAACCAGCCCGCAGAGATTTTCACGCTCACGCATCACGTCACAGCTGGAACCAGAGGCGCCTGTCGGGGCTTTACTCGCGCACATCCTCACTGCTGGTGGTGCCTAGGGTTGAGAGGCAGAACGGGATGCCTGCCAGGCCGGCGGCGCCAGACCCGCGATCTCGCCTTCGGTCTGCATCAGGCGGGTGAAGCCAGTGGGGGCGATACCGAACGGCATGGCGGAGGTGCCGCCCAGCACCCTCGGTGGTGGTGTCTACGGTCGAAACATCAGTGAGCACGCCGGGTGAAACTCGATGTCTTCGAACGCCTGGCGGGCACGGTTCATGGAGAATTCGCCTTCAGCGGCTCCGTCGGTGTAGTCGAAAAGGCAGCGGCGGGGTGCGGCGCTTAGCGATTTTGCGCAGGTCGTAGATGGTCAGCGCTTTTTCCAGGCGGTTTCGGTGAAGTCCAGGCTAGGCTTTTTGAACTGCATGAATTCCATGAGTTCACCTCGGTTTGGGAAACTGACGCTGTACCATTGATGCGCCTTCTTCTGCGGTGTCACCGCGTCATTGCTGTACCTTCGTGTCGGCGAGGGCGGGGGTGGGCCACCTCTCATATGCGGTTAGACCACACCCTTTAAAAGTAAGCTTGCTTAACGTAAAAGTCAATTATTAGGGTAGGCTGTACTGAGTTAAAATCATGTGTGGTGATGCGGTATTCGCAGGCGCAAACCACACTGGGAGCCCACATCCCCGCGCAGCATGTTCTCCGCACGGAAACCCTGCAAAGGTATTCCACAAGCCAGAACACACCGATGACTGATAAAACTCAGCCCAGTAGCGTAGTATCGAAAAGTAGACGGTGAAAAACAAACAACCACACAGCGCACACAAGGACTTCACCATGGACCAGACCCAATCACGACGCGGACGCCCGCCCCGCATCACCCATGACCAGATAGCGCAGGCAGTCACTGACGTTGGTTTCCCAAACCCTCACCTTCGCGGCGGTACGCGAAAACTGGGGGTGGGTGAAAGCACCCCTCTACCGGTACGCCCCCGACCGCGACGAGCTTGTACGAATGGGCCTGGACTACGCGTTCTCCCAAGTTGAAATGCCCCCGCTTGAAGGGCACTGGCGGGACATCCTCCATTCCCAGGCGGTGCACCTGTGCGCAGTTTTTGAGAAATACCCCGGCTCCGCCACCGAAGCCGCACGCGGAGTGGTTCCCGCCGTGGCAATGTACTTCCTGGAAGAGCTATGTGCCGCCCTGATTCGCCGCGGGTTCACCCCCGAAAAACGCTGTTATTGCCTGCGACACCCCTGTTCGATATGGTGATCGACAACAGGCGCGGAGTCGAGCATATTGATGCCCCTCATCCCCGATGGCGGCCCTGGGGCGGAGAACATCCTGGAGCAGGTGGGGCAAGACCAGCCCGCACTGCACCAGCAGGATCAGGACCAGGATACTGACTCTACCGGGAGCAGGCCCAACAGGCAATACTGGATGTTTTACACGTGACCCGTATGACTGGCTCATCTGCAAGATCACCATCATCCTCGACGGTATCGCGCAATCACTCGCGCCGCAGCAGCCCCCGGATGCTCCGCCTCCCCTGATGACTCACCGGCAGAACACCTGACGATACCCTCACATAAAGCCCGCCCCAACCAGCTAGCAGGCCGGTTGGGGCGAAGACTATCTGGTTTCTAGGCCCCTGCACACTGTGCTCACGCACGGAGGCTAACGGCGCAGGTTCGGCGGTTTCCCGCCGGATACGCCATCCTAGTAGTACATGCCGTGGCGGTAGTCCCAGCTGGGGAACGAGTCGGAGAGGTGACGCATAATCGCCTCATAATCCAGGCCCTTACGGATCAGCACCGGTGCGGGGGTTACCCCACGCTCGCCGTGCTGTTCGGGGACAATCTTGCCCTCATCATCAACCATGGACACCATCACGCCCCTGCTCGTGGCGGGTCTCCTCAGACTTATCGGGCTGGATGGACTTCACGTACTCGTCGGAGCGGATAATCAAACCACGCTGCTTTCAATGCGTTCACCGATGCCGCTGGCACGGCCCTTATTGCCAATACCGGAGGGGTTTGCTGAGCTTGCGAAAGGTCAGACGCCCGCCTTCCCACAGCTTACGCACGATCTGCTCACCGGGCACACCGAAGCGGATCACGAAGCAGCTGGTCGCGCGGGTGTCTCAGGGCCAGTTCCTTGTGGTCTCGTCCGGCAGGTACTTCGGCGTCCTCACGCCACGGCAGGATGCACCCCAGCAGGATGTCCTCGTCCCAGTGTTTCTGGTAGAAGTCGCGGATTTCGGGGTCAGCTGGGCGAGAGCCCTCGCTGCTCCATGGAACCGCACAGCACAACGCCAGGCTTCTGGCGCTTGCGCTGTTTCGCGTCAAACTTACGTTCTAGTCCTTCGCCGTCGGTTGCCAGCGAGAATGTAACTGACCTTGTGGGGATACAGATGGGCCGCCTTTACCGGAGAGAATAGATACGGCCTGCGGGGATGCTTCCCGGTCCATTCTTCGAAGGTGGGGGCTGATGCTGCGTTGTTAGTCATGGGGTTTATTATATTCCGCAGACTTTTTTGGCGCGACGGTCAGGGCAGACATCCACATAATGAGAAGAGCCTCGGGGAAGCCGCCGCCAACACGTCACGCTCACGGGACGAAAACCCGCCAAAGGGGGCATCATCATAGAGCCCAGGCGGGGATTTCGGCACACGGTTATAGGCCGCGGCGCGTGTCCTCCTCGTGCAGACGCTCAAACATTTCGTTGTAGGCGTTCAGTTCGGCGTCCCCGTCACGGTCGGCCTGCCGGTCAATGCGTGCAGCGAGTTTTTTGTCGGCCTTTGCCCACTGGAACCCCACCGCAACCGCCACGATCATGGTCGGAATTTCACCGATACCCCACATGAGCGCGCCGCCCATCTTCTGATCGTCCAGCGCCGACAGGCCCCAGGTGCGCCCCAAGTTACCAAACCAGGAGGCGGCCAGCAGGGCCTTCGAGTTCATGATCGAAATACCCACGAAGGCGTGGTACCCCAGGGTTGCGATCAGCATAATCAGGCGCATCGGGTACTGGGGGCGGTGCGGAATCGGGTCAATACCAATAAGCACCAGCATGAAGATATAGCCCGTGAGCGTAAAGTGAATCATCATGAATTCGCAGCCCGATATGGTACGCAGCATCACCCCGAAAAGCGGCGTGAAATAAACAACAACGATTGAGCCAGCAAAATTGACGGCGGCAAAAATGGGTGCGTAACAACTTTCGACCACCCCGAATGCACAATCGCACAATCCCACTCGCGCGGGCCCCTGCGTGCCGTCCTGGCGCGGCTCCAACGCCTTAGCAGCAGCGTCACGGGCGCACCTAACACCAGCAGAATCGGTACGACCATCGTGAGCACCATATGCTCAAACATGTGCACCGAAAACAGCACACGCGAATACACGGCGGGCGGGCCGGAGGTGATGTAATTCAGCACAAGCAGCCCCTAACATCCAGGAGACGGCGCGCATCACGGGCCAAGAGTCACCCGCACGGCGTACTTTCACGAACGCCCACAGGTATACAATCGCCAGATACCCCAGCACAGCAACCCAGAACCAGTCCCAACGCCACTCGGTGAACCAGCGCTGAAAATGCGGCTCGGGCGGCATATCATACCAGGTGATAATACGCACCGGCGTGGCATCCGGCGCGAGGGTTTCCGGAACCGGCGGCGGCGTGCGTGAGAGCGAAGCCCCCAGCCCGGAGGCTGCCCCCATAATCACAAGCTCAGCGGCGATGGCGCTCCACAGGGCACGCGTGCCGCTCATCTTACCGGCGGCGAGCGCGGAATGAGCCTGAGGGCGATGCGCCGCGCCAATAGTTCCCAGAATCAGGGTCAGCCCTAGTTTTAGGAGCACAATCTTGCCGTAGTCGGTGCCTAAGTCCCGCCACGACGACATGCGCACCCCCGCGTTCGTAATGCCCGAGAGCAGCACGAGAATGAACCCGATGAGGGCAAGCAGCGAGTAGCGGCGCAGTACCGCCTGGGCCATCGGCACGCGACGAGATGCCGCAGTGTGTTCGCCGCGGCGCTCCTCAACGACGGTGCCGGTGCCCGCATCCTTGCCCGAAATACCGCGCGAGATAAACGCCAGCGCGATCAGCCCGCCGCACCAGATGCTCACCCCCAGCAGGTGCAGCCCCAGGGAGTTGACGGCGCCCATATGGTCCTGCCCGCCCGAGGAGTGCCCCTGAAAGCGCCATATCCGCGATGCCAACCAGCGAGATCATGAAGATAAAAACAGCCCCATGAGTGATCGCACCTCGAAACAGGCGGTGGCGACCACGGCGGCAACCACCACGGTCATACCTTTTTCTTGCCCGCATCTAACGTGGTGACGTAGCTGATCAGCTCACTGGCGTACTCGGCACCGGAGCCACTGGGCCGCCCCTGAAATATCGGCGTAGGAAAGAATCAGCACAGCCAGTGCCGCGAGAGTCCATAGCACGGCGGAGGCGGCGGCAAGGTTCAGCACATCGGCGAACGGCTTGTACTCTTTCTCGGTGGTATTGTGTGCGGAGCGTGTGCCGTGGCGTGTTCCGGCGGCATCGGCGGCGTAGCGGGGAATAATGCCCATCGCGAAGATCAGCGCGCCCATAGTCGTCGCCATTGCAAAAGTTATGCACAACCTCGGTGATGGCAGCCCCTCAACGCACGAGCGCACCCGCATCCGCTAAGTCCGTTGCGGCGTTGGCGGCGGTAATGCGCAGTGAAATAATCAGCACCAGCAGCCCCACGCCCGCGTAGGCGGCAATCCAGGGTGCGCTCAGCCCGGGGCGCACGGCGGCGCTCTGGGGCTTGCCCTCGGTTTTCTGCGGTTGTGAAGACATAGTAGCCATAGTTCTTTTTATCTGTGTGTGTGCGATGGGGCGTGTTAGGGTATGCGCGTACATTCTGGGCGGCTAGGTGAAGAGGCTTTCGCCGATATACCCGCCTTCCTCACGTACCCCCGCGGGGATAGCGAAACCGCCGACCCGATAGGAATCGTCCACGTGTTGAGCATATCGAGTTTTTCGAGCCGTTTCTGAATGGGCACAAATTGCTGCACCGGGTCGGTCTGGTACGCCACGAAAATCAGGCCCGCGTTGGAGATACTGCCGGAGACCTCCCGTGCCGGGACAGCCCGCCCGCGTTCGCCACGGGTTCGTCGTGAGTTATAGGCGCGGCGCAGGATGCGCTCCCACGGTTTTTATCGAGTTCTTCCCCGCGGGCCCGACGAATATGCGCGTAGGGGGCGATCATTTCAAACCCCAGGTTGTCGGTTTTTGGCGAAGTCGGGGTCGTCGAATTCTTTTTGCCCCGGTCAGCGGTGCCCCGTTGGAAAGTTTACGGCCGATCGCGTCCTCACGGGCGGGGTGTCTACTTCATCCCAGGTGTCCAGGTTCATGTGGATGCGCCGAATCACCACGGAGGTGCCGCCGGGTTCCCACGCCTGCGGGTAACCAGCGCTGGCGCTGCCTTTTGCCCCCACACGATGTCGTCGAGGCTGGCGCCGCCGCGTCCCGGGTTTGCGGCGGGTCGGCGGTGGGTTCACGGTGCCGTCTACCTGCCCGAACAGGTTACGCGGCGTGCCGGTGCCCGACCCCGAAAGCACGCAGGAACCCGTTCTGCACCCACCCATTACGCCCGAAGGAGCGGGTGTCTTGGTGAGCATCCGCTGGGCGGGAGAGTACCGTGAGGTCGTCACAGCACAGCTGCAGCAGCAGGTCGCCGCCGGTGTAGGCGTCCTGCAGCTTGTCGATGGCGGGGAACGCCGGCAGGGGCGCGAGCCAGCCGGGTTTTTCTCGGGTGCGGCGATATCGAAGATGCGGGAGCCGAACCCAATAGTGACGGTCAGGTTCGCGCTGACCTGGGCAAGTTCAGGTTCTTGGTCGGTGAGCGGGCGGTTCCTCTCGTCAACGCCGCAGCATCGTTGGTGAGGATACGCAGGAGCCGCTGGATTGCCCTCGGCGTGGAGGTTTTCGTTCAGATCAATGGCGATGAACTGGCGTGCGCTTGGGATTCTGTGGCGATCCCCTGCTGGTGTTCACCGTAGAATCCTGCCGTGGCGTCGGTGAGGGCAATGTCGGCGGGTTTCCGCCCGGGGACCGATACGTCCGAGCGGGGCGGTGACAGCAGCGCGTGGGCGCTGGTCCCCGGCAACAGCGCCGACTCCCTACCCGGCGGCGCCGGTAATGACGGTGCGGCGGCGCATCGCGCCCAGGGGTGTCTGCCCCGCAGTATCTGTGGTTTTTGGCGGGTTTTCGGGTGCATGTTTTATCCTGCGCTACTCGTGGTGGTTGTGGGCAGTGTGCGCATTCTGGATGCTACGGTGGTAGCATCCTGCTGCACCGGTTACGGGCTTTCCTACAGTAGGTACTGATAGGCCGGTCACGCCCGATCCGGTGCGGCTTAAGTCCATTTATTTTTACCAAACAGTTTTTCGGTTCTGAGTGGTTTGCCGTTGTTTTTTTCTGGTTTCGCGAGGGGCTGGTGCCTTGCGGTGCAGGGCTCAAAGTCCCTGCACCGCAAGGCACCGTGTGATGACCTGGCGCCATCGGTTTACCCGCCTCCCATAGAGCGATTTATGGTATTAGCGCGGTGCTGCGGCTACTTGCACTCGGGCAGCGGCGATTCGAGGCCCCTGCCGCACCGTGCGAATGCTCGTGGGATCCTTCGCCGTGGTCATGGTCAGCGTGCTCATCGGCTGAGGCCGACCCGGAGGCTGAGGACCCGCCGTGTTCATGGTCATGTCCCTCATGCGAGTGGTCGTGCCCGCCGTGGCTGTGTGAGTGGTCGCCCATCGTGGCTGTGCGAGTGGTCAGCGCCCGCTTGCCGAGGCATCGGCGGTGGCTGACGCTGAACCTTCACCCTTGTACTCTTCCTTCGCGCCCTGGTAGTCGCGGGCCACCGGGCTTTAAATTCAAGGGAAGCGCCGTCTTCGGTCTTGACCGTCACAGTGGTCGCCCGCCTGCGGCGAGCGAGCAGCCCATATCCATGAGCATACCGTGGTCACCACCGGGCTTGAGTTCCAGGGTGGCACCGGGCTCAATGGTGAACTCGTGCACCTGCTCCATCTGGTGCCGCCGTCTGAGCCTTTGGTGGTGTGCAGCTGCACGGTGTCGGTGGCGGTCGAGGAGGCGCTGGTGATCTTCACCGGCTTGTCCCCGCTATTGGTGATTTTGCCGAACACGCCGGTCATGCTGCCCTTGCTGGCTTTCACCCAGGCCCCTCAATTTTTAGGGTGCCTGACGAGGCGCTGGCCCCTGCCCGCCTGCCGCACTGGCCCCTGCTGAGGCCGATGAGCTTGCTGAGGAGGAGGCTGATGCGGAACCAGATGCGCTGGTGCTGGTGGAGCCCCCCGCAGGCGGAGAGCAGCAGCATCCCCAGCTGCGGCGGTGCAGGTAAAGGTTACGAGCTTCTGATGATTCTTGAACATGGTTGATTTTCTTTTCTGGGCGGTACCGCCCGGTGTGCTGTGCGCAGCTGAGGTCGAGGGACGACCCCAGCTATTGCGCTTACTGAGGTAGTGCGGCTACTCACTGAGTTCCCGGCCCGTCGTTGCGTTTGCGGATGAGCATCACCGCAATCGCCCCTGACCAGCAGGGATCAGCAGCCCGCCGCCGCCCCACAGCCAGGGGCGAGTCCTTCTTTATGTTCCGTGTCCGACCCGTTCTGCGCCTCGCTGCTCTGTTCGGCGGAGGCGCTGCTTACAGGTGCCGAGGCGGTTTTACCGGCCCCCACAGTAAAACCTGTAGGTCCCCTGAATGGGTGCCTGTCGGATGAGACCACGCGCCAGGTGACGGTGTACGTTTCATCCGCTGCGGGGTCTTTTGAGGTTGAGGGTCTGGGTGACGGTGTTGCCGCTGACTTTAGCGTCGCCTTTCCCTTCAACAAGGGAATTGCCAGCCGAGTCGGTCACACGCACCCGGTTGCCGCCCTCAACGTTCATGAGGTTAGCGCTGTAGGTGAGCGTGATTTCGGTGGGTGCCTTGCTGAGGGTCGCATCGGCGGCGGGGTACTGCTGACGAGCCTCGTCGCGCATAAGCGGGCGCGGCGGTGAGCGTCAGCAGCGTTGCCGTGAGCGCGGCAAGTAGGGTACGCAAAATAGTGCGCATAGTGTTTCCTTGTCTGAGTCACGGGTTGCGGTAACCTGGTGCGGGTGCGTACCATCTGGCACGCTGGCTTTTCTCAGACGAAGGCGGGCGGGCCGCGCTCAATACGGCAGTATTTGAGGGTGGCAACCCGCCCGGTGGCGGGTGCGTTCGGAACATACAGCAGGATGCGCCGCCCCAGCAGCGGCAGCACGGCTGGCGGGGTGAAAAGAGCCACCCCCAGGGCACGCACTTTCATGGCGAGCAGGCGTATTAAAGCGAGCGAGGGTGCGCTCAGCGCTGTAGAGCACCCCCAGGCTGGCGATAGCTGCCACTAGGTGCACCCCGAACATGGGCATATGCGCGTGTTCGGCCGCTGCGTGGGTGAGGGTGTGGGTGCCGCCTGCCCCGCCGCCCGATGGGGCATAGCCATAGGGCGTGTTTCCTGGTAAAACATGGTTGCCCAGCGTATGGGTATGTGCCCCGTGCGCGGCGGTGCCGACGTGGGCTGCTGCGATGTGCTCCCCGCCAGGGAGGGCGCGTGGGAGAGGTTAAAGAGCGTGTGCAGTAGTGCTTGTACGGCAACGGCGCCTAGGGCGGTTCCTGCGGTGAGGGCTTGGGGGATGCGGTTGCGCATCCGGCTCATAACCAGCAGCAGCCCCAGGCTCATGAGCGCCCCAAGCGCGGTGCACAGGATGAGAAGCATAAGGTGCGGCGCGCTGGCCCCTGGCAGAGGGTGTGTTCGGCTGCGCCGAGGAGCACGGCGGTACCTGAGATAGCTCCAGGCACGCCCCATTAGGGCGGTGCGGGTGGGGATGCACAGCGTGTGCGCATCCGTTTCAGTGCATGCGCAGGGGGTGAAGGCGCGCCGAGCGTAAGCGTTAGCTGCGTCGCGCATATATGCCTCCTCGCTGCTGGTACACCGTGTGTGCGGTTTTCGTGTACAGCACCCATTCTACCGGTAATACCGTAGGGCGCCGCATCCCCCGTTGGATGCGGCGCCTATTGGGCTACCGCCCGGGGCGCGGAGCGTTACCTGTGGCCCCTGAACGGCAGCTTCCTGTGCCGAGGTGGTTGAGCCGTACGGCGCGCCTTATTTCCGCACCGACGCGCCGCTGCTCTTTTCCGCACAGGTTTATGAGCTGGCAGCCTTATCGGGTCAGTTGTTCGCATGCCGCATACGGTGGTGTAGGCGGCTTCTTTCCCGAAGGGATTGTGTGAAGGCGTGGCCGTCAGCTCAGCAGCGTGGAGGGGGTTCTAGTGGAGGTGGTCATGAGGGTTTTCCTCTGTGGTGGTTGGTATACGGATTAGGGGTGTACTCGTCAGTTCGTGCACCCGCATTGTTGCGGGCTTTGCGGTAGTGATAGGTTCCACTATATAAGGGGTGGCTATGTTTGACCCTGTGTTTATACTCGTGATACCCACCCTGTGAACAGCGAGAGCACTGAGCCAGTGGGGTTTGGCGAGGCGGCTCCCCACCTCAGCTGTAGCGGGATACTGCCGCAGCGGGGATACCGTGGCGCCCCTGCCGCAGGTAGTGTGCCTCTGTCTGCTATTAGGGTCGGGGCCGCCACAGGGCACGCCGCTCCCCCGCTTGTTTTTTTGAGGCCAACGTTCGGAGAGCAGCTCATCATCCGCTCAACTGGACGGGAACTATTTGAGGTCTGCGTGGGTTCTGCTGGCGCTTTGGGAGTGACGTTCTGCCCGCTGGGCACAGCAGGAACATGCGGTGTTGCGGGTTTTCTCAGTGGTGGAGACCCGTTTTTAACAACGGTGTATTCCCCGTCTACGCTCACTTCTGCGGTGTCACCGTTGGCGTAACGGGTTTCCCATGAGCCGTCTGCTTTGACCGTGGTGGTGTCACCATTGGGGTTGGTGCGGGTCCAAGACCCTGCGGTACCCACTGTGACGGTTGCCCCGCCGTTTTCGGTGTTCTTCCAGGCTGGCTGCTTTGCGGAGGTTGCGGGTTTCGCCCGCTGCCAGTCGTCTGCGCCGCCGTCTGCACTGGTTTCGGCGGCACTGGGGCTGGTGCTGGTCTTAGGGTTTTTCGTGGGGTTCGCCTGGGTGGATGCCCCTGCCGTGCCCGGGTTTGTTTCTGCGCCTGCACCACCGGTGGTTTTGCCTGCTGCGGCTCCTTTGCTGCCGCTGGCGGTGGGCTTCGGTGTGGTGCTTGCGCTGCTGGTTTCACTGGGGGTTGCGGATGCGCTGTCTTCAGAGATGGTGTTGGTGAAAGCCGCAGGCGCTAAGAGTGAGCAGCCCCGCGATGCTAAGAGCGGTCAGTACAGATATTTTTGAATTTTTGAAGACGGTATTCATCTTGTCCTTTTCATGCAACGGGGCTCATATATCGGTGTGGTGCTATTAGCTTAGCAGGGTGACCCTCAGTAAACGCCGGAAAATTACAGCTTATTTTTGAGAATGCGCGGCTGCTTTTCCTCATGCATGGCGCTCATCCCGGGGCGCATGAGTACATTTAGTTTCCGCCGCATTGCACACCGCGAGTTCTGAGGACTCACCGGGAAAAGAGGTAACGATAGCAGCCTGTTGTTTTACAGAAGGTGCGGTGCCGCTATTTTTCTACAGGTATGGCGGGGTTAATAGGGGTTTTGGGTGTTGCCGCCCCGGGTGCGCTGGCGGCGTGGGTGTACCTGGTTTTGCGGGGAGCACGGGAAAGCGCCGCCTCCGGGTTGTCGTAGGTTCCGTCGGTTTTGAATACGCATACCGCCTTTTATTAATACCGCCGATCCAGGTCCATGATCTGTCACGGTTAACGTCAATAACTCCACCTTCGGGGGATCCGGTCCACCGCCAGGAGCCGTCGGTGTTACGGTGATGGTGCCGATGTCGCTACCGGTTGCGGCCCATGATCCGTCGGGTTAACGTGCAGCTGAGTTCCGTCAGGGTTGGTGGCAAACCAAGAACCGTCTGTTTGCACGACTGCGGTGTCGGTGTTGAAGGTCAGGGCGTGCACACCGCCGGGGTTTTCGGCGGGCTCGGTGTCAGCTGCTACAGATGAGGCAGTACCGGTGGGCGCACCCGGCACCGCTGATGGTGCACCCGTTAGAGCGAAGGCCAGCACACCGGTGAGAACCGTAACGAGAAGAACTGGTACGTTTTGAGCAGCCGTCATTGGCGAAACCTTTCCGCATATCAGTCACGCACCCTTTATAGCTTGTAGTAGATAGCCCCGGGCCGGTACACTTTCAGCACTGGCCCGGACTCTAGATCGCCCCTATGCACGGGCGCTAGGTGAAGGATGCTCCCCAAGAATTAGCTGTTAACTTTCTGGGCTGCACAGGGTCTTTGGAGAAGCCGCATCCTTTGACGGCTTCTCAGAGCTTTAAATCTGGAACCTTAGGAACTGAATATTAGCTTTACCATCTTCTGAAGTTCCGGTATTACCTGCAGCATCAGTAAAATACCCAAGTTCCATCGGCCTTCACAGTAAAAATGTTACCGTTGCTATGCTTAACAACCCATGAACCATCAACAGCAGTGCTGATAGTTGCTTGGGCATGATTCATAACCCAGGAACCGTCTGCAGCAACAGCTATTTTGTTACCGCTTACAGTCGCAGTCCAAGATCCGTCAGGGCTCACTTTTGCGTCTTCCAGGCCCCTCAGCTTCAGGAACCCGAGCTTGAGCCGCTCTCTGCTGAAGCTGATGATTCAGCTGCACCGCTGCTGGAGTCTGAGCCGCTGGAGCTCTCGGCGGTTGATCTCGGTGCTGTCGCCGTCTGCAGACGCACTGAATCAGCTGCCCCGGAGGAGCTTGCGCTGCTGCTCGAGCTGGCGCTGCTTGACGCGGAGGACGATGCGGAAGCACTGGAGCTCGCGCTTGAAGATGCGGAGGAGCTTGCGCTGCTGCTCGAGTTGTTGGAGGCAGACCCTCCACCGCAGGCGCTCAGTGCGAGCACACCAGCGAAGGCGAGAGAAAGTAGGGCCGGTGCTTTTTTGTATTTCATCGAGGGACCTTTCGGTAGTGTATATCGGTGTGTGTCCCCACCCCAGACGCTTATCCCAACATATGTTGAGCCAGCATGAAGGCAGGGTGTGTCACTAGCGGCTACTTTCACTGGTGCGGAACAGGTTTCACCCCTAGCAGGCCGTTAAAGCACTGTTACTCAGTCTACCTGAAAAGAACCGCTGACAACGTGGCGACACATTACACTTTCTAGAAGCACTATCCTGACACTCTCATGACGAGAAAATACAGGCTACTTACGCCGCTGTATTTTTACGAAATCTCAACGTTGCCATACCTTTTCCCAGTCACCAATCAGCCGTTCTGAGGACGAAAAATTGCACTTACCTCAATCATTCTCCGATTATTATTCAGAGTGGTCAGTGCCACCTCATGCGGTAACCGCTGGGGCATTCTATTCATGTGCAGTTAGCAGCAGGTTGCTACTTGGAGAGATGGGGTTCGTGGGTCTTTGACGTCGGTGTTCGGCTTTAGCAGGTACCTGAGGGAGCAACTACTCGTACCGTCCTTTGGTGAAGGGTGCCGTCATAGCCTCGACAGCGGGTGACTTTGCCGCTGGGGTCTTTCATGGTCCATGACCCGTCATGTTTACCCACAATATGGGTACCGTCTGGCTTATCCATCTTCCAGCTGCCGTCATAATCTACGGCGATTTTTAGTGCCATCTTCCTTCACCTGTGTCCATGACCCGTCATAAGAGATATCCAGTTTCGCCTTGGAAGGCCATTCTTGGCGCTACTAGAGGCAGAAGACTCTCAGCTTTACCATTGGCGACTGCGGAGCTGGACGAAGAATCAGCTTTGACCCGTCTCCCCGAGGATGCTGAGGCAGACACGTTCACATCCGCCGAGTTACCGTTGCCGTCACTACCAGAAATCTTCACATTCCCGTCAGGACCAACCGACACATTCGCACCAGCAGAAGCCGACGCAGACGAAGAAGCTGATGAAGAGGAAGAAGAATCAGACGACGGCCCTGAAGAGTTCACTGAGACACACCCACTCAGCGCGAGCATGCCAGCCACAGCAAGAGACACAAAAACAGGAGCTTTTTGGACGGAAATATTCACCGTATTTTCTCTTTTCTTATTCGACAGCTAATCGGCTCATCAGAGTTGGGAGTAAAAAGCACCCAACGGCCACATACGCAACCGCTAAAAGATGCGTTAAGAAGCTCACCCACGCCTTCAGGTTTCAGTACCTTATTAGCGTGGGTGAGATCCTTAAGCCTATTGTTTGGGCTGAACAGGAGTTGTCGGGGTGGCCGCTTTATCGTTCGGTTTAGCAGGCACCTGCGGGACGGTGGGAGTTCCATTATCGAGTGGAATGCCCCATTCTCGTTAATCCAGTTGTGGTGTTACCGTCAGCATCGGTCATGGACCACGCGCCACTGGCGTTAACCGTAATGTGAGTGCCGTCGGACTTCTGCAGCGCCCACGCCCCACCCGCGATAACTCGTAATCTGGGTGCCGTCGGGCTTCACTAGCACCCATGCGCCGCTGTCGTTCATCGTCAGTTTGCGCTTCCGCCGAATCAGAAGAAGCTGCAGAGCCAGCTTTTGTCGTCAGCTGATGCGGTGGGAATCCTCCGAGGCTTCAGCTGATGCGGTTTCTCCTGAGACGCCGAGGCAGACACATTCACGTCCCCACCCTTACCAACATTCTACATCCGCCGAATTGCCATTGCCGTCATTACCGGAAATCTTCACATTCCTGTCAGGACCAACTGACACATTCGCACCAGCAGAAGCCGACGGCGACGAAGAAGCCGAAGAACCAGCCGACGATGAGAGGAAGAAGATCTCAGGCGAAGCCCCGAAGAGTTCACTGAGACACATCCACTCAGCGCGAGCATGCCAGCCACAGCAAAAGACACAAAAAGCAGGAGCTGGAGGTGATATTCATCGGAAGTTCTTTTCTTATGTGATTGTTAGTATGCGGTTATGCTATGCCCCAACGATTCAGCACCATCAGTCGCCTGATGCCTCCATTTGGCCTGTGTAGGCGGGGTTTTTCCGCATCAGTTGAGACCTTTTAATTTTACTGTCGTTTTCTATGCCCTGCTGCGAAAAGCTATGTTTTAATCTGAAAAGCACCCCATAACATGTGGGAGCTCCATATGTAGCAAGCAACTGGGTTGCCGTACCCGCAGCGGATAAGCAGCACCCAGTCTCATGTAAGGTCCGTGTTTTTGAACCGTTGAACGAGCTGGAGCCCTAACCTAGTTTCTTAGTGGGCTGGACAGGGCTGACAGGCTGGCGGCCTCAGCATTCGGTTTGCAGGGCACGTCCGGGGTGTCTGGCTTATCTGCTTTTACCGTCGTGCTCAACCTGATTGCACTGAGCCGTCAGGTTTTACCGTCACGCTGTCGCCGTCATGTTCGGTTTTAGTCCACGAGCCGTCAGACTGCACCGATACGGTGTCACCGTCAGGTTCGGTCTTGGTCCATGAGCCATCTGCTGCGACTGTGATCGTGTCGCCGTCAGCCTCTGTGAGGGTCCGCGCCGCCTTCACCCATGGCCGTTGCCGTTTGCCCCGCTGGATGCTGTGCCCGAAGCTACCCAGCCGCGCCACTACTTGCAGGCACCGGAGGCACTAGCAGATGCGCTACCAGTTGCCGCACCGGATGCGGTACCGCCCTGTCGCAGCCCGCAGAAGGCTGGCTGCTGATGAAGCGCCGATGAGCTGGAGCTCGAAGAACTATTGGAAGATGATGCGTTATTAGAACCACCGCATGACGCTCAGCGCGAGGCGCGCCGGCGACCACAGTAGGTCAGGAATGCGAGTCTTCTTGACAGATGCGTTCATTGTCTTGTCCCTTCAAGGGGTGGTCGGTTGGCTACCACCAGGTGGATGCGCAACCACAGCACATTATAGGATCAGGTGTGTGCGTCCCGTATGGGGAGGAATTGATTCTCAGCGCCGGTTCGGGTTCGTGGGGAACTGTCGCCAAATGCTGAAGAATCTGCTGGACCTGATGTGATTGTATAGTTTGTCATCCTGTGGTGATATCCCAACTTTATCAAGGTTTTCTATTTCCTCCCAGAAAACCTGTGCTTTAGCTGTGATAGTTAAATCAATTTCTGACTTAAGGATTTTCAGTTGCTGACATGAAAGGTGTTTGCGTGCTGCACCAGCATCGTTACCCCGCTGATCACTGTCTGCACCCCGTTTGGGGTGCTGTGTCCTGTTGGTGAGAACCGGGTGCCGCATCGGCGTGTCACGCGCACGGGGATGAGGGTCAGGTGGGAACGACGCTGTTCCCGTATGTTGTGGGAGATTCGCACCGGCGGGCTAGCTGTTGTCTGTTATGGATTTTGTGGGTTGTACGGGGTGACGGGGTAACCGCCGAGTTATCGGGTTTTTCGGGACTTTTGGAAGTTTCGGGGCTCGTTGGATACTGCGCCCTCTGAAACGCGGAAAAGTGCGTCGGCATCCACCCTCGCCGCTTCCTTGATCAGTTGTCCTTTTTCCGAGGCGGTGGTATAAGACCACGAACCATCCGCCGTCATTTTGATATGCTTTTCACCTTTAGGGCCAGTGATGTCCAGCTTCCATCCTGGAACGACGTACTTATTACCGTCAGGCTCATCTTTTGTCCAAGCAATGGTGGTCCTATCTGAGTCTGATGAGCCAGCACCGCCCGAGGCTGAGGTGTTTTGGAGCTGCTGCGGAGGCTGAGCTTTGAGCCGGGGTGCTTGTTGCGGCTGAGGAGGTGGCTTCTGAGGAGGGCTGGTTGCTCCCACCACCGCATGCACTGAGAATCAGCGTGCCAGCTAGGGTGGCTGCGACGAGTACGGAACCTTTGTGCAGTGAGGTACGCATCAGAACTGTTGTTTCCCTTCGGTTGGTTGTGGATCGCCGCCTCTCTCGGAGGTACCCGCTGTACAGGTTACGGCGTTACTACCTCTATTCACTGCTGCTGTATGGCCGCTCTAAAAACCGGCTCTCAGCGCGAAACCCCTAGGGTGCACCTGATAGAACCCCTCAACGACTTTATATTTTATGATTGTGTGTCAGTGTAAGCGTTCTTGACACTGAGGCACCTGCAGGATGCCGAGGCTAAAATACCCCGCAGCACCACCAGCGGAGGGTGCGTACCGTTCAAATATGATGTTGTACCGTTCGTTGGCGACGTCAATCTCTGGTGAGGCTCACCGCACCCGCTCTTAGGGTAGGTGCAGCTATTTCACTACTGTACTAGCCCGCCCCAGAGCCACCGGGGAGATGGGCTGTGCCGGGTCTTTGGCCTTCGAGTTATCGGGCTTTTGCGGGATACCAGGCTTTGGCAGGGCCCTTAAAATCGTCTTTCTTCGGTACTATCATGCGACCCGTCAGCAGCGACGGATATATTGCCGTTCTCACCGGACAGTTCCCAGAACGGTCTTTATTCGCTGGTGATGGAGCCATCCGGGCCATCAGCCCGACCAGGAGCCGTCTGATTACGTCCAGCACCTTCGTGTTCAGTACGATTGCGTACCTCCCAGGCCCCGACCAGTGTACTGTAAAGTCATCCCCGAGCCGTTATGTGTCTGCCAGGCACCACTATCTTCAACTGTGGCGTCTTTGGTGTTAAAACCTAAATCGTATGCGTTCAGTTGCCTGAGCTGTCCGGAGCTGGAGGCTTACTTTCCGTGCCTTTAATAGTTTCACCGCCGCTGCGGGCGCTCAGTACAAGACGTTCCGGCAAGCACAATGAGTGGCGCTGGGTGGCGATTTTACGGGTGTTCGTGGAGGTGGTATTCATAGTCGCATCCCTCAGGTAGATGTTTCAATGAGCTTCTTTAACCATAAAGTTATTCAAGCATTCATTTTCACCTGTAAAGTGATGCGTGCACCTGAATATGACGGAATTTTACATATGCTATTTTTACTTCAGCTGTTCAGGGTCGCTGGAACGGCAGGGGCCGCTGCCTTTGCGTTCGATGGTTTACCAATAGCAGCGGGTTTTGCCGAGTCTGCGGCTTGCCCTCCACTGGTCGCGCTATCGAGCCATCGACCTTCACCTCCAGCGATACCATACGGCCCCGCCCGTCAGGTCCACGAACCATTGCGCTCAACGGTTACCCTACCTCCGGATGGGTGGCTCGTCCAGGTCCATGAACCGTCGCTGTCCACCGAGGATGCCCTTCGTGCCGTTCACATACCGCGAACCATCGTCATCAACGCACTGGTGCCCTGGGCACTGCGCGCTTCCCCAGGCACCATCGTTCTCAATGGTGGGACTTCCTGAATCGTGCCGAACGGATCGATGGTGCCCGTTTCGTTTTGTTGCGGAGATGCCGTTGATGCTTTTGACGCTGGGGTCGCTGCCAGCTGCGGCCGCAGCCGGCAGCAGGGGAGCTGCTTGGTGTCTGCGTTGCTGATGCTGTCTTTTCAGGTTCTACAGGCTGGGCGTGGCCAGATGGGGTGTGGTCAGATGAGCTGGGGACATGCCCAATGCAGCACTGGTGCTAGGCGATGCACTAGGCAGATTCGAAGACGCTTTCGCTTTAGAGATTTCAGCCTGCGCAAGCCACCGCATCCGAAGCCTGCCGGTCTCATTCGAGGTGCCGCCGCAGGCACCTCAATAAACAGACACCCGCTACGGCACAAGAAAGCAGCACATACAGTTTTCGTGCGGAACTCTTCATCAGGGCTCTTTCCTCACGTGGTTGGTATGCCGCCCCCAGCTAAAGCGGCACAATGATTGATACGGAAAATAGGTACCTCATGCCTTGTGAGTCCGCGCTCCGACATGCTGCAGTGTGCCGTATTAGCGAGGCTGCACCGGTGTTTTCGGTGTGGTCGCGTTCTGGTTCAGCTTCGCGGGAGCTCAGGAACGTCTGGCCGGTCATGTGAGGAGCCCCGTCTCAATCATCATAAACAGGCGTCAGAGTTGACGGGTGACGGTGTCCCCAGTCATTCTACGTTTCGTCCATAGGCCATCAAATTCACGGTCACCACGTCGCCATCAGGCTCGGTTTTCACCCACGAGGCCGTCCGGGTGCCGGACAACATCGCCGTCAGATTCGGTAGTGCTCCACCCGCCGCCAGCGGCAACTGCTTGAGTGTTACCCCCCGAGATATTGACGGAAGAACCGCCACCGTTCTGGGAGCCTTGCCCCTGTGTCGCTCCGCCCTGTGGCTGCTGTTCACCACCGTGCGGGGCAGCGGCGGAGGGCTGGATCCGTTCTGGGCCACGGTGCAGGCGCAGCGGTACCGTCGGCACGTGCACTGGTGCTGCAGTGGCCTCAGTATTCCCCCGTTTGTCGCCTCACTGAGCAGTATGCGCTGCTGTGTCTCATGCACGGTGCGGCGGTGGGCGCCTCAGAACGGTGAGGCCCACCGCTGTGGGAGCTTGCGGATGCTGAAGCAGACGGGGAAGCAGAGCTGATTCTGATGCCCGTTTCGCCATCTCAGCCTGGGCTGAGGCCACCGCGTCCGAGGCCTGGCGGGTCTCATGGGATTTTCCGCAAGCGCCCAACACCAAAACACCCGCAAGAGCCAGGGGTACCACCGCATAGTATGCTTTTTCTGTCGGGGTGTCATAGGGAAAGTCCTTCTCTTGTCCTGCGTGTGAATCGCTGGGCATTCCCGAAAGACGGAATAACGCCGTATCTCGTAGCCCAGATGGACCCTGAAATCTGCGTGCCCCAGCGTACGGGGTGGAGGCTTCTACCGGCGTGGCGCTGGGGCCGCTGGCCGGATAGCTACCATGCGCCGCCCATCACCCATATCATGCAACGTCCACCATGCAGCTGAGCCTGTGTTTTCCTAGAAGAAACCCATGAACGCCCCGGCGTGTCACACGTTATAAACCCTGTGGCGGTGACCACCCGAAAACCGCCTACAATATTCGCCACTATGTCCCTCATCGCAGCCCCGCACAAAAGCTACCCAGCACCTGCGGCTTTCACATCCTTTTTATCTGCGGTATGGCTGGCTCACTTCGTATGGGACGAACCGGCCGCACCATACATGAGCCGCCTCCCACCGGTACGGCGGGAGGCGGCTCTACAGTTTAGAGTCTCAAGAATTACTTCTTCTTGGTGGTCTTGGCGCCTTCTTTCTTGGTGGCGACTGCTGCAGCTGCTCGGAGCCTGCGGTCAGCTTCACGCCGTGACCAGCAGGAATCTGGATGGTTTTCGCCGGTCTGCGGGTTACGGCCGGTACGAGCAGCACGGTCGGTGCGCTCAATTGCCAGCCACCCGGGGATGGTGATCTTCTCGCCCTTGGAGACGGAAGTCTCGAAGACCTGGAACACTGCGTCGAGGACTGCATTAACGGTTGCCTGGCTCTTGCCAGACTTCTCTACTACCTCTGCAACAGGTTCGGTACGGTTCCAGCATTAGGTGCCCCTTCCTGGACTTTAGATTTGCGACTAAGTCAAAAGCTTTTCCGGTGAGAAATAATCTGCCTAGGTACAAAATACCAGAAATTACCAGCTCGACTTAGTAATGCCGGGCAGTTCGCCACGATGAGCCATCTCGCGGAAACGCACACGGGAGATACCAAACTGGAAGGTACCGCGCGGGCGGCCGTCAATCTGGTCACGGTTGCGAACGCGAACGGGGGAAGCGTTACGCGGCAGCTTCTGCAGCGCCACGCGTGCTGCCTCACGCTCTTCGGGAGTAGCGTTCTCGTCGATCAGCGTCTTCTTCAGGGCAGAGACGCTCGTTATAACGAGCCACAATGACCCTTGCGCTGCTCATTGCGAGCAATCTTGGACTCTTGGCCATTATTTGGCGC
>BNJU01000459.1_pt1 | contig 38739 bp, 65 predicted proteins | sample 8539281 | NCBI WGS metagenome assembly BNJU01 (sample SAMD00202456, study PRJDB9452) | human saliva metagenome | isolation source: human saliva | place: Japan
TTTACTTAGCTTTGTAGTTGCTTATTCGACTTAAATCTCTTTGTGATCGCAAATCCAAATACTGACAGCTACATAACTGCACCAATATAAAGATAGAGATTTGAGGTATCACCCGTTTCAGGTGTGTTTGATTTAGCAACTTCTGGAGTTGTTGTATCAAGATACTTCAACGTGAAAGTAATATTAGTACTTGTTGGACTTGTAGAATCTGCCCCAGATGGTGATTGTTTTAGCATTCCACTTTAATACAAAATTAACAACATTGCCACTATTTACATCCTAGTAGCCTTAGCAGCAAGTTGACCTGCCATTGCACCACGTACAGTATAATTTGTATTCGGTTTTGCACTGTTATTAAAATGTGCCCCATTTACAGTAACATCTAATGTATCATCCATACCAAGTACAGCATCTTTCAAATCTGCAAATGTTGTAACTGGCGCTGCAACAGTCATCTTGATTGTGATTGTCTTGCCACTTACCGTCTGACTGATAATTCTATACTTGCCATTATCATGTAATAGAGAGACTGTTGGATTTGTATCAAAATCCATCTCGTCAGGAAGGGTTAATGTTGCTATAAATTCAGAATTATAATTTGTAAGTGCAATTGTTGTTGGGTCAACATTCGCTCTGTGGTATGTATCTTCAATTTGACGCATCTGTGTTTTAACAGAAGAAACATCTAGCTTGAACCTGTAAAAAGCAATTTTAGCATCTTTAGCAGCTTCATACACATGATCATGCTGAGTATCAGTTCCAACTAAAATATCTCCAGGTAAAGTCAAAGTTTCATCAAAATTCTTCTCAATAGGAGCAGGATAATTTACAGATAACGCAATTGCATTTGGATTGTTAACACTTGCACCAGACGGCATCTGTTTACCATTCCATTTCAAGTCAAAATTAATAACATTCCAAGAAACATTATTAGTAGCTTTTGCAGTTAAGCCACCGAAACCTCACCTGTAATTTCATAATCTGTTCCACCTACAGCAGCCGCATCGAACTTAGCAGCAGGAACACGTACTTTCATATCATCATCAACTGCATTAACCGCATCTTTTAACTGTGAAAATGAAGTTATATTGTTCACATCAACAAGTTCAAATGTTACAGTTGCCGTATGGGCATCTCCTGTAACATCACTCACCACAAATGAGCCATTGCTACCTTCTAATGAAGTATTTGCCGTAGACGGTATATCTGTAAAACTTACACCGGCAGGTAAATTTATAGTTGCTTTGAGTTGTGTCTGCAAGTTGCTCAAATCAATTTGATTGGCTTGTGCTGAATAACTTGCTTCAATAGATGCCATTTGATCTTTGATTGTCTTAGCATGGAATACACCAACAAAATTCAACGCATCCGTCTTTTGCTTTGTAATTGCATGTGTTCCAGTGTCTGAATCTAACATCAAATCTGCATCAACATTTTCTGTTGCAGATGAGTTAGATACTGACGGCTGCGTAAATACAGTACTTGTCGCAAAATGAGCTGTTAGAGGCAACGTAGATTTATCAGAATTGAATGTTTGTTTACCAATTCCCAATCTACCCCCAACCTCCACTTGGATAGAACGCAAAATAACCGCTACTTGTAATTTGCTTTGCTATCATCAATATTTTTAGCATCACCATATCCATTTGCAGAGACTGTATATGGAATCGTAATATCTACTGTATGATTTGCCGTTCCTTTTTCTGCATCATAATAGTTCGCAATAGTCTGCCAGTTAACATCTGCCAACTTAAACTTCATCTTAACTGTATTCCCTGCAACAGAAGATGTAATAGTAGATGCTGGAATAATGCTCGTAGTACTGCTTATGCTTGGTGTCCCTATTGTTGCTCCTGCTGAAAGTAACATCATAATAAATAGATGCACTTGTACTAACGGTTTCTATATCCCATGGGAAATGTCCAGCTGATGCTTCACTGCGCATTTCCGTTTCAAATGCAGACATGACATCAGCCATTGGAATGGATGCTTTCCATTCCCCATTGTAAGTACCATTATTACTGCCTGCCACACCACTGACAGTACCGCTCACAGTAATGTACTGTGCAATAGTGTGCGTTTGCCGCATTTGCCGTAATTGTACTGGTAGCACCATACCACACATAACTACTAATGCTGTCAGAAAGGATATAATTTGTTTAAATAACTCACTTTTTGTTTCTCATACTATTCTCCTTCTCTTTCAAACTGTATTGATATAATCTACATATATACAATAAAAAGCCTTTTATATTATACATAATACTACTAAATTGCAAGAAATTCATTTACTTTTCGGGAGTTCCTCAAGTGAAAAGTTGGGAGTTTTACAGTTGTAATTCAACAGGATAATGAATAAACCCTTTATTGATGGTGGATATCCATCTTTTTGTTGTCAAAATTTATGTATTTTTATGTAGTGTGGTTTGTGTTTTGTTTAGTATTGGTGGAGGTGATCTTGTATGTTTCTACATGTACTGAAAGACAGACAATACGAAAGACTCTACATCCGCTCATTCCGTTCGTAAAGGTAATGGTGTCCGTTCTGAGAACGTCAAAAGCCTTGGACGCATAGACTCTGCTCATGAAGGAAATGAATCTTTCTAGGAAGCAGGTATTGGAGTAGGCACAAAAAGCAGGTAGACCAAATGAACGACTCTCCTTCTGCTCCTCCTGTACTATTATCACTGTCTCCTGACAAGAAGATAGCCATGGGCGAGCAGCGTTCGTTTCATGCAGGATATCTATTCTACAGTCCATCTATTACGGTCTAAAGATGAAGAATGTGTTCGATACCATAGCATCACATGGCAGATTTGATTTCGACATCGATGCGATATGTTCAGACCTTGTCTATGCACGCATCCTAGATCGGTAGTAAGCTTTTCCTCCTACAAGACAGCATCCGTGCACACTTCCTGATATGTTGTTATCTAGCCCTACTGATCTTCCGCATCCTAGAAAAAGATGCTGATATTGCCTACATCACCAGAACTGATTTCTACATTGAGAGAATACAAGCTATTAAAGGTAAAACGGACAAGGATACATACCGGAATATAAGCGAACAAAGATAACAGATCATCTACATAAAGAATTCGGATTCTGTACGGATACGGTGATCGTTTCAACAAGGAACCATGAGAAAGATCATCTCTGAAACGAAAAATAGAATCCCACACTACACCGATCAACAAAACAAAAATGCCAGAAAACCTTTATACATCGCGGTTTATGGCATTTTTACGTTTATAACTGTCAAAGATGGGAATATATTATATCTACACTTAATGTTAGTGACAATATGATCTTTTCTGATTGATACACTAAATCATCTGACAAATTACATCTTAATAAAACTGAATGATACTCACCCTACCTGTCCCTATTGTGGAGGTCATACAAAAATAAAACCCATTTTTGCACATGTGTGCTGGTGAAGTTTAAAAATAAGCTTATTTTTACTTAAGTTTTTTCTTTCATTTCAACACTAAATGATAAAACCACACACTTGTGCGCATGGTTCATAATGGTCAAAGAAAGATGGGTCAATATTCGCCCTATCCTTCTTTACAATCTATTTTTCGACACCCCATCTAATTTTTTGGAGCGCCATATATATATAGATGCAATCAATATTCATTTTTAGCTTAACTGCTTTTTGAAACGTGCTACCGCTAACACAAGAAGCATAGAAGCTACAAGAGTTCAAACATAAACATCATATTACCTGCAGCTGTCTGCTGTCTTAGGAGCTAGCTGGTTTTACAGGTGTTACTGGCGGCTTTGGAACTTCGTACTTATTGCTGAATACGAGGTTGCCAACCACTTTCATTGCCTTTTTAATTTCATATGAAGCAACAAGTTTGTTATCTCTATCAGTAGTTACATCAACTGTAATTGTGTATTCTGTCTGATCGTATGTATAGTTCTGTACATTTGTATTGAGCTCAACAACTTATAAGTATACTTACCTACTGCTTCAAATTCAATCTCACCAAATTCTACTTCGCTTCACCATTCACCGAAACAACCTTCTGAGTTGATTGAACATCTTCTAGCATTGGTGCTTGAGCTACATTGGCTGTTGTACTTACTGCAGTTAATTCAAATCTAAATTTGTTGGTGTCGTTGGAGTATCCCCAGTTAGAACTTTTCTTGACCTTGAAGTTTGTAAATGCAAAATTGAAGACGTTCTTGAAATCTCGCATCTCCACTTACTTCAGCTGCAAGTGTACCATTGTCATTCCTAACAGTTACTGTAACTGTCTTTTTCAGCAGAATCATATACTACACCAGGTAGAAGATTTGTTGTATCTTCCTTCACTCTAAACTTGAGTGTTCCTTGTTTTGTGAACTGAATCTCTTCAAATGTATATGTTCCATCATCCTCTACTGTTGCTGGTTAAATTCTGTGGCATTGTAACGCCTGTGTAATCTTCACCTGCAATCTTACTGAGATTTACCTTAAAATGTATTATTCGGAAATTGCTAAACCAGCATCTTCTGTATCTACATACTTTTTCTGGCCAGAGATCTTTGCAGTCGCAGTTTGATAGTTTGGGACGATTGTCGCAAATCCAGGTTGTGTTGCATTTTGAATAGAGAATGTTCCAAATGCCGCATCCAATGTACCTGCTGTCGCAAATGCTGGATTTGGTTTAAATGTATCATTGTTATAACGATATTTTACTGGTGAATCTATCTGGATCAAACGATAGTTACCCTTTGTCAGTCCAGAAATAGAAGCCACACCACTTGCACCTGTCTTTGCAGTTGCCTTACGTCCTCTGATGTAGTAATCCTGCCATGTACCATTGATATTGACTGAATCTTAAATTCAGCATCAGCAACCGGCGTATGCGTCATCGATTGTATCAACAACTTAATATTGATTGTTCCAGATGAAACAGTAGCATTGCCTTGTGCCTTATCGATTACGTAGTTTACTGATGCACTGGCATTTGACTGGTCAGATTTTACTTCACCTGTATTTGTAAGTGTTTCTACGCCAGAAATGCTTGGATAGTGTGTATCAAACTCTACGAAGAAAGTAACCACATTACCGTGCGAAGCACTATTTGCACCATAGATGTCCTTGATTTTATCAATGCCAGCTAGGTTTGGCTCTAAGTCTGTATACTTCAATGTATCGTTGGACATGTTTGCAATGAAAGTGTCTCCACCTGTCACCGGATCTCTATAAACACCATAACTTAACTTCTGTGCCTTTACCTTTGCATAGAAAGTATCATATGTATCTGTTGATGTCTGTGTGATTTGATTGAAAATACTGTGTGACAGGCAACCAGTTACTTCCACGCTCGATCGGCATAACTGAACCAGGGGCCGCTTGTGCATAATGGCTATTACCACCTGCAGGAATCTCCATCCAGTTGTAACGAAACAGCTGTGAAAGATAATGTATTTGGATCAACAACGCCATTGCCTGGAATCTTATCAACGACCATCATGTTGGTCTGCTCTTCATATGTCCCAAATGAGCGGTCAATATTGTTATATGTATTGAATAAACGCAATGAGCCTAACTGATTCGCAATCAACTTAATTCTTGCTGTATCGTAACCACTGTCCCACCCTGCTTTTCGAGCATCTGATTGTTGATTGTTCTCATATCAGGATCTGATGGTGCCCCTCCACTACCTTGACCTGGTACAGGCTCCTTTACCTTGAAGGTTACGCTCGTAGAAGCATCCTCGATTGTCAATGCCTTTGTTACTGGTGAACCAGCTACAGCTCCGTTCTCTAAAGCAGATAAACGTGCTCCCGTATAAAGACTTCCCTTCAAGAAGTTAGTATCTGCTGGAAAGTCAGCTTCCAATGTCATTTTGACTTCTGTTTCAGTGATCGTGGCCGTTGCCATCTTCTGTCCACTTTCAGAATAAATTGATAAATCGCATCGGAAGGTTGCCAAACATTGTCCCAATGTTTGTCGAGAACGTAATCGTATCTCCCGGTTTATGCATTTCCTGCTTCTGATTCAACATCGAAGTCGAACTTTAGAGAAGCAAGTGTTCCAGGTGTCATTGTACCCGCTTTACTTCAACGTTTGAAATCGTGATATTATAGCCATCTCTCTGTGTAGACGCATAAACACCACAAAGTGGATGATAATAGCCCTAATGAAAAAGTGAACGCCATTAGTAACGCTAGCAATCTTTTTGTAATCTTCATTTCTTCCTCCTGGTTGCATTGCATAATATCGAGCTGACATAGAAAAATCGTAGAATCCCAACACTTTATCATACATACAATACTATAGTTGTTTTTGCATATTATCAACTACTTTGCAACGTATATCAACTTTTTGATATTTTTACCTGAAGATAAGTTGATATCCTCAAACATTTTTGCAAGCTTCTTTTAATTTCGTTATTTGTAAAAATTCCTTTTTATATGATATCTTTAGCGATGGTACTGACTACCAAGGAAAAATGGTATTGATATAAATTTTGACAAAGTCATCTATATTAACTTTCAAAAAGAAGTTACCAAATGTGAATCATAGGTAAACTTATGATTAGCACCCATATAAAGACAACGTTGTTTTACAATGGGTAAAACCTTTCTTAATTATTCTTTGTCTCTTTGTAGCAATAAGGAAAATGAGCTACTCTATTATCATCCAAACAATTATTTATATTACTGGAAATCTATGATTTCTCTTTGGATATAGTCCCGTTGTGATTGTGTCAGGTTATTAAAGTGAGCGCTTAATTCTATCTCATCCATAATAGATCCCTTATGTAATAATTTTACCCGAGAGAAGAGAACTCATGCCCATCTTGTACAAAACGAAATTACTTCCGTACCAGATACGTTTATTTCTGCTGATATACCTGCGTACGAAGACTTTTTGACATCTATCACAAACTGGAAAGAAGAGTATCTCAACTCGTTTAGAAGACCATGTGACGACAGAAAACAATCGAATGCACTATCAGAATATGAATAGTAGATTACGTGTACTGATCAATGTTTCTAATGGTCTTTTCAAACTTTCCAAGATTCCGTGCTAGAGCGCTCTACGCGTTAAACAGAAAACTATATTACACAATTACGGATCACCTTCAATCTAACAAAAAGGATTGGAAAGAAGCGTGGTTCATACAAAAATAACAACCTATAAAACATTTCTTTCTTACATAATTCAAAAGGTAGAAATCGTAGACAGAGACATTATTCTCATCTACAATTTCTACCTTTTTACCCCATGTAATTTTAAAGCGGATTTTTCTAAAACCCCAAGTTATTTTACATTAGGCTTTAAAAATAGTGCTAAAGCTTGAAGTTTCCTTCTTGATGACACTATTTCTAAATGACTTACTTCCACTTTATTGTTTAGAAGTGGAATTTAGCTTTTACTGAGCGAATCATAATCGCAACTTATTATTTTTAAGATTTTTGTTTCTTTTTGTTCTACTTCTTTATGATAGTTTTCAATTATAGACTCATTCACTCCCTGTTGAGTATTATCTTCAGAAACGTCGGGGTTGATTCTATTCATAGATATCACATCATGTGCTGGTTTCACAATTAATCTATTCTTTCCAAACACAGCTCCAATTAGCATGCAAATCATTGAAATCATCATAGAAATCATCAGCATACCAAGATATTTCTTCACATGAAGCGAGTCGCTTGTCTTCGGCGTACTATTCTGGATAAACTTTCCTTGATAACAACGTCGTGATCTGGCATCGAGAACGTTTGACCGGCTTGCACATAAGCATCTTCAGATGCCCATCCACTGAAATGATATCCTTCTAGCTTTGGATTATCAGCAACTGTCACAACATCTTCATAAATATGTGTTTCCGATGCCGGAACAAGTGTCTGGCTTCCATCAGGACCTTCAATGACATAGGTCACTTTATATTGAATAGGTTCCCAGACTGCTGTTAATGTAATATCCTTTTTCACAATTCCTGTTTTGAAAGTATCGTTTTCTTTATATACCTTACCATCTTCATCTTTCCAGCCCACCAATCGATAACCCGTCTTCTTCATTGTACCCGCACCTAGCACAGTTACTCGATCTGTATTGGAATCATCAATACTTGGGTAATATGGTGTTGTATCCACCGGTGCATCGCCAGTAACACCCGCCGTATCATTCTTATACAATACGTTTGCATAAACAGCTGCGTTAAATTTACCTCAACGACATCACCAAGTGTATTCGCCGTTGAAACCTGAATATCCTTCACCAAACCTGTTTGCTTTTGGTGTTACCTTACCGCTTGCATCCCGAATCAGGATATCTTCCGAAACCGGAACATACGTTAATGCCGGTTTCAAATTATTCGGATTTTCGCTGCTTGCATTTTGGTTAAATGCGGATGGTGATTCCGTCACATGGATCATTTGCATCGTCAAATTCAGCTCAGGAAGGTTAATAAGTCCTGCCGCAACATTTTGCGCATTTCCTGCTGCATCAAATCCATTGAAGGTTGCCGTCTTAATTGTTGTTCTATCAAAATCAGAATCTGCATCACTTACTGTCGGATCACCTGTCCCAGTTTGTTTTGTAGCTTTGACACCGACCGGTAATGTTCCTTGTACAGAATAACTTGTTGACTGTGTATTCGTACGTATTGAGAAATTTCCGCGTCCATCAATAATTCCTTCTTCTCCCGATGTTGATCCAACAACATTTCCATTGGCATCTTCCAAATTCATCACAATATCGGTATTCTCTACTGCCGGCTCGTCCGCATCAACTACTCCATCTTCGTTCTTGTCCCACCACATTTACCTTTTAATGTATATGGCTTCCAAATATATTGGGCTGAAGATGTATTTGCTGAGAGCACTTCACTACCTGTCGTAAAGGTATATGTACCTGTGATATAACTGCTTAAGTCATCCGCTTTAGCCGGTGTATCTTCCGCATTAACAGGAATATTCACATCAATATTTGCATCACTTCCTGGATTCGGTTGATGTACAATTTTAACCTTAATATAGCGGTAGTCCTTCCAATCCGCAGATGAAATTGCACTTTCATCTACATAGTTTTTTGTCCATCTTTACTATACGTGTATGTAACCGTATCCGTACTTCCTAATCCCGAGATGTGATTGCTCTTTGCTGGACCGGTTAAACGCATGGTAAAGTCACATGTCTTTGAAGTCTTTTATTTCGTTACCTTCGCTATCAAAGGATGTCACATTAATTTGATTTCCCTTTTCAGGAAGTTTTACAACAACCTCACCTTCATTGAGAGACCCTGGAATATGCACTTGCTCACTTACCATTAAATTCTCTTTTTCGCGTGCCAAGAATGTTACTGGCCCATTTCTATCGACAATATTATTCTTTCCTGGGTATAACTGCACACCGTTAAGAACATGCTGTAAAACTCTAACTGTGAATTTACTCATGTCACCGACTTCAAATAAAGTTGGTGTCGTCGTATCACCTGTCTTGCGAATATCATCTACATCCGGAACAGCACCTTCAAACTCATATTTCTTATAAGCCGTCTTCTGATCCATCATACTTTGTTAATAAACCGGAAACATCATAATATACCTTTTCCGAACGGATGATGGTCTCCCAAAGTAGCACCATTCCAAACTTGTAAGTTGATCTTGCCTAACTCATATGCCAAACTTCCTTGGAGTTTATCAAAATGGCTCAAAGAACCTCCACTAGAAATCTTAAGATATCGTTTCCCATTTGTATGAACGACGGATATATCTTCAGCACTCAGATTATATCCATTTGAATAACCATATTTTTCTCGTCACTTCCGAAACAACGGAAGCAACATCAAACTCATCATCCTTCAATTCAACATACACTGCTTCCGGCACATCCATTGGAGCATTGCCTGTAGACGATCTCTCATCATTCAACAGGTCTTTGCGTTCTGTTCGGAAACCTCCGTTAAATACTCCAGATTTTTCCATGAACATATGCGTTGTATCTTCGCTTTCTTCTGCCGTTGCAATACCACCCTGATAAGCAACAACAGTGCGATCATCGCTCTTGAAATCTGTGCTCTTTTAACGTCCAACGTTCTCCTTGTGGCTTATATCTCAAAGCCATTCCGTCTCCAGATCCAGATCTGACTTTACTTTCAATTCCGTTCGGATCCGTATAGACTGTTCCGGAGCAAGGATCGTCACATTTAAAATATCCGTCAAAATAGATCTGCTCACGATTTGTTTCCGGATCATTCACCTTTACATCCTGATTGTGATATAAAGATTTATTTCTTGATGCATCACCCAATATACGAACCATTCTAAATTCGATTTGGTGATTGTACAAGAAGTCGATATCACTATCGTACTCCAAATGGAAAAACCCATCATACTTCAGCTGTAGAGATGTAAAATATTCTGTTTTCATCTAATCCTAAAGTCTCTACTGATAACAGCACCGCTACCGTTTGGATCCATATTCGTAACGGTATACTCTTGATCATTCTTTGTTACACCGGTAGCTTTTGTTGTATGTTGAGTAAACAACTTTCCAACCTTTCATGCGCTTGCTTAAAGTAATCGCCTTAATATAACTGATTGGCTCTTCAATGCCTACAATATTATTTGCACGTGCCTTTATTGTAATAACAGGGTTCGTATATGTACTTCTGTAATTTGTCTCATCACCTTTAAAATAGATTGCACCGGCATTTGGCTCATTATACCAAAATTTTGCCTCATCCTTCTGCCCAAAGAAATATACATCTTTGGTTCCAGTATAGTCCTGTTCCATAAATTCGTTACATTTTTCTTCACCGACCTTCACATATAAATAATCGGTATCCGTATCTGTATCGTATGTATATGGTGCATTATCTTTTTCGGATGTTCTGCATGATATCCGATTTGGATTAACTCATCCTTAACAAGTGGTAGTTCCATCGGCATGCGTTCTCGCTACCGCATAATTAAATGTTCCTGGAGTTTTTCCGCCACCCGAAAGAATTTGTAAGAGCACTCCATTCTATCTTTACTTCACTCACTCTGTCTCCGTCTTCCAAATATTTTACAAATGAGAAATCCGTACCATCCGAACTATATCGTATATCATTTTCATCAACCGCTTTTTGTCATGAGTTGTTCCGTCTGCTTTACAACCGTTAGAATAATATTTTTAATTTTTTGACCCTGATCCATACGAATCGCTATGTTTAAATGAGGTAGGTCTTATTTTCATAGGAAACGATATGTTTCCGTATATTCACCTTCAGACATAACCAAATCACCATTTGCATCATAATTTGATAAGTATCGATAATTATATACCTCTACAAATTTTTGCTCAGATTTGGAGTGACCAGGAATGACTTCCTCAATATTTGCAGAATCCTTTTTTTGAAATTCGGACGTGGTGTTACCTTAAATTTATCATCATAAACGCCCTTAAAAACCTTCATCTTTGTACCGGTTACACTCTTAACAATTTCTTTGCCGCCTTCGCTTTCAAAGGTAATTTCCGTATCCGCTGCCTCACACAAAGTTCCACTTGGAAGGAATGCTCCCTCTTTGAATTTCCAAATGGCTCTAATCTTTGTCAACTGATCTCTATTATATGTCAACCCTTGAAATCTTGAATCAGTTACCTTTGAATCCGCTTCTAAATCATACTCGAATACATCATAGGTTCCATTGGCATCTACCTGCGGAGTTGTATTCACCTTTTTGAATGATCCACCACCGACTACATTTCGTTTTTCAACATCAAGCGAATCTGGCCAGCATAAATCTTCCAATCCCTTTGGACGATAGACCTTGACTTGTTTGATTCGTATCAGCTTATTATCGTCTGTTCCCGCAGAAGGAATATCTAATTTTGCAAGAGGATATAAATGATCTCGGTAATACCAAACTTTTTCCACAGAATTATTTATATCGTTACTTATTGTAACATTTTGCCGTATCCGTATCAAAAATGGAAGTTGCATTAATTTTTCTCAGAGTTTCCCTGTCTGTGGGCTGACAACATAGTTCTTGTTTTTCACCCATTAAATTTCCGTTACTGTTCAGTAAGCGGAAACAAATAGTTCTTTAGGAATACCATTTTTTTATGATATTATCCAAATCATCGGTCGACATGTAATTTATATCCGTATTCACTGCCAATGCAGTAGCAAGATTATCCAATGCACCTGCATCTCCCTTAAAAGGTAACTGTAACCGAAGTTAAATCATTCGGATCATATTCCACACTTTTCACTTCCGTCTTATCCTTTAAATGGGATCCAACCTGCTTGATCAAACTTCATTCCTTTTGGAAGTGTTGCTGTCAACCTGAAATCGCCGCTGTAAATGCCTCTTTTTGGAATGGTAATATTAAATACACCATTTGTCCCAGGATTAACTTGATAATGATATACACCCTCACTATCTTTTCCAACATCATTTAACATCTTACAATCAACCGTCAAAGGTACATTTGTGATGCTTGGCGGTATCGGAGCTCCCAGCACACCTAAATAGAATGGGCTAAACGAAGAAGCAGTAAATGTGATTTGTCCCTCTTCATTCACTTTTAAATCAACCTTTTCCATCTTACCGTCAGTATAATGAACCAACTGGTATTGTTCTCCTTCAGGTAGCTTTTTCTCCATCTTTTCTCGTTAATGTTATCTTTACCTGCTTATCTTTTAGCCGGTTCAACTTCATTATTATCCCATTGATTTCGAAAAAGATATATTCATTCCATAAATATTTTTAATTGAAATCTCTTCCTCTGTTTTTTTCCAGATTGTTTTAATAAAGGCTTCCTTTGCCAATTCCATTCTATCGGTAGATAAGTCCGAACTTACCTGTAACGTTGTGGACAAAGAAATGTATTTTCACTATATTCTGCTTTTAATCGTGAATATGCCACTAATATCGCCTTCAAAGCTTCCAGCCTCCATATATTGAGGAGTATTCTGTACAGCCTGAATATCATCATTTCCCGATTCTTCTACCTTATCTGTATTTTCTTCCTTAGTAGAAGGCTGGTTATCAGGAACGCTTGTTTTTCCGAAGCTTCATTCACTTCATCCGAAGAACTTTTCGCGTCTAGAGAATCCTCTATTGCTGTTTCATTTTTCTCATAACATCTCGTTGTCTCACTTTGATCGGCAGATGCTTCATCTGTTTCAGCATCAATTGGTTTAGATATTGTGCTTACATCAGTATCATTTGCCGTCTCTGCATAAGTTGCCAAAGTATATTGACTTACCATACTGAATATAACAAGTAAACTAGTTATAAATGTTTTGAAATTCCTTGTTGCTCGTTTTGGTGTTTTTTCTTCATACTTTCTTTCCATCCTTCTTTTCTTTAAATACCCCTTAAATAATTGCTTCGTATCTCATTTTTGACCATGATTTATTCCACAAAATCCTTCATAACAGTCTAATTTTTTTCTTTAATATGTATTGTGCAAATTTTAATACCATTGCCAAGCCAACCCAAATTAATATTCCCAAAATTGTCAATTTATTCATAATTTTTATAGTTTCCCATTTTTACTTAACAGCATCGTTTTGCTTTCTATTAATCCAAATTAATGTTTGAACCATCGGTAATAAGATGGATATGCCATATATTCCTGTCAAAAATTATAGATGTTAAAAATAACAGTATTTAGTGCAGAGAGTTGCCAATCATAGTTAATATTCTTTGTAGGAATCACCTTTAGAACATCGTATCTTTTGTTTGGAAGATTTATTCTCTGCAGCCGAAGAAATAAGGTTAAACCCATTTTTCGTCAGAAATCTCGTTATTTTCCTCAACATTCTTATTGTTGTCAGATTCCACAAACTGATTCGTATCAATTGACTGGATTATATTTCCTCTGTATTATCTGATGGCATTTCTATCTCTTCATTTGATACATTCAAATTGTCGTTGTCCTTATCAAAATCAACCGACTGATTTGTATTTGAACCAGATTCTGTCATATCCGATTTTTTCAGATTCTGTCGACTGATTTACATTCGGTTCGGATGCTGATGGTTGATTTGCATTTGTCTCAGATTCTGGTGGTTTTTGATTTTTCGGATTCCGAGGACTGATTTGCATTAGGTTCGGATGCTGACGAATTTGATTTTTCAGATTCTGATGATTGATTTGCACTCTCTCCAGATTCTGGTGGTTTTGATTTTTTTCAGATTCTAGTGGCTCATTTGAATTCGGCACCGTCATTATATTTTTGGTATATATTTTGGGGAACCATCAACCATTAAAAAAATCTGATTTTTCCTGATTATCCATATCCACGATAGTATTAGAATTGATTTCTTCTGCCTTTACTACGAATCGAGTGATAATATCAACAACAGTATAGTTGAACCTATTGATACCATTTTATATTTACTCATAGATTTCCCTTTCTAACATTAATAGTAGAAGTAGTATATTCTATTTCTTGTTATAATACCAATTTTTGTATAAACGACATCTATTGTGGGTAGACAGCGGTCTAAGTATATAACTTGAAATCTCTACCGATAAAAAAACTCCTATGCTGAAATTCAGTCTTGCAAGTGATTGAAATTAAACATAGGAGGCGCTAAATGGCTATAAATGATATTATCATATCATGCTCAATGCTAGTGACGATATGATCTTCTCGATTGATACATATAATGCAAATGATATTCATTCTACCTATGCTGTTGAAAAATAAGTTCCAATTTGAAACTTGCGTATGAATGAAAAGGAACTATTACAGGGACTTTGATAAATGCTGTTCTTTTGAAGAAGCTGCTATACAATATAAAAACAGTAATAGAAGCACTTGAACCCAAAAAAATCATCAATAGTTCCAGAAGGTCTTATGATAATAGACAACAGCTTAACGCATTAGCTAACGTACAACTAATCAATGTAATACCATCAATTACTTAGTATACAAAAGGATGACTCCATCAGAATGCCAATACTAGCACTCTATAGTCATCCTATTTCACTATTCAAAACTCATTACTTATTTTACTTGAACAACGTTATGCACATAATGTCGCATCTCTTTCGTCTACTATTTTTCACAAACTCTATACTATGTGATTTTTTTCTATAACTATAAGCTATTTCACATTATCTTTATAAATGTAATAAAGTCTTTACATTACTACGATATTTTTCTGCCTCACTGAATTTGCATATTGTTTTGCTAAGCATAAACCTTCTTGATAGGAATATCTTACGATTTTTATCAGCTGAGACCAAAAATGATCTATGTACACGAATAATACGATAAATCAATAATGTATTCTGCATTTTATCTAATGAAGAGTAAAATTCAAATTTTGCTTATCTCCATAGTACACAATTATTCGATTATTTTTTGCTTCAAAATGCAAATATATCCGAAAGTGCAATATTTCTATATTCACCAATACCTTTTTAATAAAAGATACTCCTTCTTCTTTTCTTGTGCATTGCATATTGCCATTTCAATAACTTCTTTTTATTCTAATATCTGATGTTTTGTTTTTACAATATATCCGCTAGCATTCACATCAAATGCATCAAAAACATATTTTTCGGATTTTGTAATAAAAACAATCTCTCCTGCAAAATGATATTGTTTTACGTAACTCTTTAGATACCTCCATACCGTTCTTTTCCTGATACCATACCAATATCCAAAAATAGAACATCAACAAATGCTCCATAATCTTCAATATTTAATAAAACTTCTGCTGCTGAAGTACAAGTATGTATCTCTAATGGAATGTTTATATTTTTGCAATTTCTACCGCAATAATCTTATATTTTTCAATATCTTCTTTTTCGTCATCGCAAAATAAAATATGCATATATAGCCTCCAAATACATTTTAAATTTCCCGGATTTCAAATGTTTCTACTAAATAAACACCGTATGATTAGGTATATTGTACAAGCACATTACATCATTTTGCAAGTTTACCATGTAAATTCATCTCGCACATTGTGTTCAGCAGAACCATTCGTTCATAAATAAAAGTTAACCCTCTAAGTTGCTATACAACTTTTAGGGTTAACTTCAGTTATTTTAGATTATTCTCTCATTGTTTCTTCTGTAGCAAGCTCTGATGCATCTTTTTCTTCATACTTGAAGTCTGCAGAAATATCTTCACCCTTTACAACTCTTTGAATCTGCTCAGCTGTTAATGTTTCATACTCCATTAATGCATGTGCAATCGTTTCGAGTTCTGTCTTATGTGCTTCGATGATCTGTCTTGCCTTTGTGTGGCATGTATTAATAATCTTACGTACTTCCTGATCAATTTCATATGCAACTTCACCAGAAACGTTATTTGGTTGGTTATAATCTCTACCCAAGAACACATTTTCATTACCAGCGTTGTATTTGATATATCCAAGATCACTCATACCATAGAGTGTAACCATATCCTTTGCGATATTTGTCTCATTTTTGAATATCGTTACTTGCTCCAGTTGTAATGTCATCAAAGAATAATTCTTCTGCAGTACGTCCACCCATATAGGAAGTGATTGTATCGAGTAAATCGTTCTTTGTATGCATCATCTTTTCTTCCTTCGGTGTCATGAGGTTATATCCACCTGCTTGACCGCGAGGAATGATTGTGACTTTCTGTACTATCTGTGCATTCTCCAAGAACAAGCCGATAATTGCGTGCCCACTTTCGTGGTAAGCAACTAACTTCTTTGTCTTATCATCATATGTACGGCTAACCTTTGCATGTCCCATCATTACACGGTCGATTGCTTCATCAATCTGCTTCATGCCGATTTCATCTTTGTTTTCACGTACCGCAAGAATCGCAGATTCATTCAATACGTTTTCTAAATCAGCTCCAGAGAAACCTGGAGTACGCTTCGCTAAAGCACCTAAATCTAAGTCCTTTACAAACTTTTTATTGCGAGCATGTACATGTAGAATTGCTTCTCTACCCTTACGATCCGGAAGAGCCACTGTAATCTGACGGTCGAAGCGTCCTGCACGTAACAATGCAGGGTCTAATACGTCAGGTCTATTCGTTGCCGCAATGACAACAACACCTGTATTTTCTTCCATACCATCCATTTCAACGAGTAACTGGTTCAATGTCTGTTCACGTTCATCGTGTCCACCACCAAAGCCAGCTCCACGTTGACGACCTACCGCATCGATTTCATCGATGAAGATAATGCATGGCGCGGTCTGTTGTGCCTTCTTGAACATGTCACGTACACGGCTTGCACCAACACCGACAAACATTTCTACGAAATCAGAACCAGAAATACTATAGAATGGTACATTGGCTTCACCTGCAACTGCCTTTGGCAAGCAATGTCTTACCAGTACCTGGATGGCCACTTAATAAGATCCCTTCGGAATACGAGCACCCATCTTCTCAAACTTCTTAGGGTACTTGAGATAGTCAATAATTTCTGCCATTTCCTGCTTTTTCTTCATCGCAGCCTGCCACATCACTAAAGCGAACACGAATCTTACCCTCTAACTTCGCTCTCGATTTTGAGAATTCAAATGCTTTTCGCATTAGCTCCGTTTGCGCCATTCATACGGTTTAACATCCAAACCGCAAATACCGCAAATAAAATAAATGGAATAATGGATACCACTGTTTCCAAGAAGATATTGGATGCATCCGCATCAACAATTGTCAACTTAGTAGATTCATTCCCAAGGCTTTTTAATCACCCTTTCCGATTTGATCGGAAGTAGATGGAATGGTCGCAGTGAATGTTACTTTTTGTTTATCCTTTTCGTAAACACCCTTTACGACTGTCACATTTGTTCCGATTGAGACAGATACTTCATCTACCTTTTCTTTTTTTCAATAACATTCTGCAACTCATAGTAACTGATGCGCTCTGATGAAGCACCCATGTTTAATCCTAATAAGCTGATAATCGCAAGAATGACCACAAGATAAGGGAGAAGGTTTGCTAATTTATTTCTCTGCATTTATTTACTCCTCATTGCATTGATAACATTCGTCCTTCAATACACCAATGTATGGAAGGCAACGATATCTCTGGTTGAAATCCATACCAAATCCAATAACGAATTCATTTTTCGATTTCAAAAACCAACATAGTCCGCTTTAATATCCACAACACGACGACTAGGCTTATCTAATAGTGTAATGATTCTAACGCTATTAGCACCCTTATGTAATAGTGTTTCACGTACAGTCTGAATGGTTCTTCCTGTATCAACGATATCCTCTACAAGTAAGATATCCAATCCTTTAACAGATGTATCTAGATCCTTTAAGATTCTAATATCACCAATCGATTCTGTACCCTCATAGCTACTAACATCCATAAAGTCATATTGAATGTCTAAATCAATATGTTTAATGAACTCAGCTAAGAAAGGAACAGATCCACGTAATAATGCAACTAATAGTGGTTGTTTTTCCAGCATAATCTTCTGTAATCTTAGCGCCTAATTCCTTAGAACGTTCACTAATCTGTTGTTCGTTAACTAACACTTTCTTTATATCTTTTTCTACCCACATGAGAAATAACTCCTTTTATAACATTAGTATTGTATCACATTCAAATTAGGCATTGTAGAGTAATGCTGCACATTACAACCAAGTCCAGGCACGAGAATAATCTCTCCTGCAGCGTTCTCAACAACCGGCCAAGTTTGTCGTTGATATTGTGGGATATGACGATCAATAAAAAACCGATGCACTTCCTTACGACCAAAACGCATTTGAATCTTATCTCCTGCATGAAACGAGCGAATCCGAATTGGAAAGTCTGTCTCTTCTAACGTTAGCGCAAAGACGCTGGGACTTCCCTTTTTCTGTATAGAAATGTTCTTTACGAACATCTCGCAATTCTTCTAATGAATCAAACACATAACAGTATGGTTCTTCTGGAATATACTTCAAAAGATACGTTCCATCACTCACTAATGAAAACTCATCCAACGGTATCATAAAATCACCTGCATGCATGATAGTATGATCAATACCTTGAAGATGCTTTAAAGAATAGTGTGGTGTCTCTTCCACAAACATTCTCAACATCGTCACTCTATCATCTTGCGGTAATGTACGATATGTCTCTAGTCGAATCTTGTCTTGTCGAATATAGGTTTTAACACGACATCTTCTTTCTTGCAAGACAGCGTTTCTCTGTTTGATTTCACGTAGATATGCGTTTCTTTCAAAGGGAGTCATCGGTTCTACAATTTGATGGCGAATCTGATTCGCGTATACTCATCACTTAGATTTGTCGCATCGATATAATAGTGTAATTGATGTTCCTTGCAGTATCTAACTAGTTCTTCCTTCGCCACATGCAGTAAAGGTCGTTTAAATAATACACCATGCATTAACATCTCTTCACGCAAGCCATAATACTCTGGTACAATGTTCTTACTTTCCTGCATGATATATGTCTCTAATAAATCATCTTGATGATGACCAATCAATACACCTTGAAAGCCTTCATGTTCAGCAATCTCCACAAAAAGCGATAGCGTAAATCACGTGCCGCAGCCTCAAAGTTACCCGTATAGGTAAATGGCTCATTATGCACAAAGATTGGAATTCTTTTTCACACAAAAACTGCGGATGATAGTTTTCTTCTTCATCCGCCTCTGGACGATGATGATAGTTTACATGCGCTACCGCACAATCAATACCCGCATCAATACACATTTGTAAAAGTGCCATGGAATCTGCATCCAGATGACACCGCAACCAACCACTTACCTTGCAGTTTTTTTCCATGCCAGTATAATAACATATCCTATCACTCTGTGCTGAACATCACTCTTAACATTCTTTTCTGTACCTCTTTAAACATAGGCGCCGTAACAGGAATATGTGCTTTAATATCAATCACTCTAGCTGTATTGATAAAACGAATATCGTTCAAAAACAATACGGATGGTTTATTCAAACCACTCACCAAGCCAATCTTCATGAGATGATATTTCCCCTGTGGATGATAGATTGAGTCATATGCCTTTTGGTATGTTGCTTCATTTGAAGTCATTGGAACTACCAAAGCCTTCTTTGCACATACAGATACTACCAATCCAAAATGTTGATAACCCATTTCATTTAAGTATGATTGGCCAAATTCAATATAACAGATATCCCCAGGTTTCACACTGATTCCAATATCCTTTCCTGATTGATAACGGGAACGTATCACCCAGTTTGCTTCAGATATCATCCCCGCTTCAATATTATGCGGTTGTATAATACGGTAGAGATCCTTGCGGTAGGACATGTAATGATGCCACAAATCATATTTCTGTGCCTTATCTTTCATATAATTGTTTCCCCTTTACTTTTATATTCAAAAATAAAAAGAAAACTCCCCACATTTTAGCTTTCTATTTAAAAACCTATATTATTATTAAAACAGGCAACCACAAAACCATTGTGATTGCCTGTTTACTCTATCCAAAATGGAAAAACTTAATATAAATGAACCTGCTAGGTATGCAATTGCCATCACTAGGATGAAGTAAAGCGCCTGTGCTTGATTCACCTTATTTTTGCGTAATAACTTTTCATAATTGATTGCGTCCATTGCAAACCACGTCACAAGGAACATCAATAGATATACAACCGAACGCAAGATAAAATACAGATTGGCCATGGCTTACTTTTGTACCAAAAATACGGTCGCCAGCGTCTCCTAATCCAGGTACAATATAACCCTGTTCATTGAGATGATCATCTAATGCGGCGATATATACGTCTACATCTGGATGAGTCTTTTGAATTACCTTAACACCTTCTGGTGCAGCTACTAAGCATACGAGCTTAATGTTCTTTGCGCCACGCTTCTTGATCTGTGCAATTGCATCCTTTGCACTACCACCAGTTGCCAACATTGGGTCAACAACCATGACAATAGCGTCTTCTAAATGGCTTGGGAACTTCGCAAAATATTCTACAGGTTCTAAAGTTGTCTCATCACGGTACATACCGATGAAGCCTACCTTAGCTGTAGGAACCAAACGTCTAATACCATCTAATAAACCAATACCTGCACGCAAGATTGGGACGATGACTACTTCTTTACTTAATTCATAGCCAGTGCACTTCGCAACTGGTGTTTCAATTTCAATTGGATTTGCTGGTAAATCACGGCATACTTCATATGCCATTAGCTCTGCAATCTCGTCTAGATTCTCACGGAAAATCCTTTGTTCCGCACTCTTTACGACGCATTTGTGTCAACTTAGTGTAATTAGGGATGATTCAATACTTCTAACATTGTCTTCTTTCCTCCGTATTTCCTGTTCTAATGATATAAGAAGATACCCATACATGCAAGGATATCAAGTGTTATTTCAATAATTTTTCCTGTAATATCCTGCATGGTGATTGAATCCTGGTCTTAAAAATAGCCAGCTCTTCTTTTGTACAATCTACGATGGTACTCGCTTCACCAAAGGACACATCACCTTCTACCATTCCATCCAAATCTGGACAACTCTTCTCAATCTCATCTAATGATGTACAGGTTGGCTCACCCGATTGATTCGCACTTGTCATGAAGATTGGTCTTCCCTAACCCTTTAATGATTTTTCGCAAGTGTATTCGACGTAGCCATACGAATCGCAATTGTATCTAAATTCTCTTGCGATAGATTCACTCCATCTTTACGTTTAAGAATGACAGTGATTTGCACTCTGGCATAAAAGCCTTCAATGACTTTCTTAGCTCTTTCATTCACTTCCGCAATCTCTTGAATCTGTGCTGAGATCTGCACATCACTGGAAATGCTTTTTGTTAAAGGACGGCGCTTCACATTTCTGAGGTTCTCTTCTGCTTGATGGCTAAAAACCTGTGCACACACACTATATACCGTATCCGTCGGCACACTGATGACCCCATCCTTTTTTAGTATCTCGATAATTTCTGGAATCTCTTCTGCTTTAAAACGACGCATATACTTCCTCTTTTCTACTTTTTATCTCTTTTGCCTTATAATTATAGCGCGAAATACGGAGGGTATCAGATGATTCGATTCGATAATGACTATACAGAGGGTTGCATCCCTGAAATTTTAACAGCCTTAACAAATTCAAATGATGAACAAACAATTGGTTATGGTAAAGATGACCATTGTTTTAAATGCCGCAAAGGCTGATTAAACAGGAAATCAAACATGATAATGCGGATATCCACTTCATGGTTGGTGGCACACAAACCAATATCGCTGTAATCACAGCCATTCTAAAACACCACCATGCGCAATCTGCAGAAAGCGGACATATTAACGCACATGAAACAGGTGCACTTGAAGCCGTAGGACATAAATGTCTGACACTACCAACATCCAACGGTAAAATCACAGCCGAACAAGTTGATACACTGATTCAAAAACCACTACAATGACGCAAGCGCTGAACACACTGTACAACCAGGTATTGTATATTTCATTTCCTACAGAAAGTGGTACCCTATATTCCAAACAAGAACTCACAGAATTATATGCAGTATGTCAAACCCACAACATTCCTCTCTTTATCGATGGCGCAAGACTTGGCTATGGCCTTATGGCCAAAAATAATGATGTGACCTTTGAAGATATCGCAAATCTATGCGATGTATTCTACATCAGTGGCACAAAAGTCGAGTGCCCTATTTGGAGAATGCATCGTCATCTTAAATGATTTATACAAGAAAGATTTCCGCTACTCCATCAAACAACATGGTGGAATGTTAGCCAAAGGTAGAATGTTAGGAATCCAATTTGAAGAACTCTTCAAAGATAATCGCTATCTTACAATCTCAAAACACGCTATCGATATGGCAGATATACTCACTGAAGGATTTCAATCAAAGGGATATAGCTTCTTCTTCCCTGCTGAAACCAATCAACTATTTCCAATATTTGAAAACACAAAGCTAGAAGAACTATCCCAAGAATTTGCCTTTACCCCTTGGATAAAGATTGATGAAACACATACAGCCATACGCTTTTAGGACATCCTTTGCGACAAAGCGCAAAAACGTTGAATACTTACTAACAAAAATATAGTTGCGATAACTACACAACTATATTTTTCTATTCATGAATTGAAATGACTGTGCCATCATTCTTCCAGATACTATTTTCGTGTACCAAACCTCTTACACAAGATGTTGGATATACACGAGAGTGTCTACCAATCACAGTGCCTGGATTGAGCACTGAGTTACACCCTACCTCAACATAGTCTCCAAGCATTGCACCAAACTTCTAAGACCAGTATCAATGCGATGATCCTCCTCTCGAATCGTAACAAGTCGCTTATCACTCTTTACATTCGATGTAACGGAACCTGCTCCCATATGGGAATAATATCCTAAGATGGAATCTCCTACATAGTTATAGTGTGGTGTTTGAACATGATCGAACAGAATAACATTCTTTAACTCACAACTATTTCCAACCACACAATCTGCCCCAACTAACGCCGCAGATCTGACAAATGCACAATGACGTACTTCTGTACGTGATCCAATAATGCATGGTGCCCCAATAAACGCAGACGGAAATACTGTCGCTGTCCTGTGAATCCAAACATGTTCAGATACCTCTGTGTATTCTTCCTTGTCCAAGCTTTCACCTAGCTTTAGGATGAAATCCTTGATTCCAGAGAGAGCTTCCCATGGATACGTAAATTGTGATAAATAGTCTTTCGCAACTGTGTGTTCTAAATCATACAACTCATTAATACGGTACATAAATCCTCCTGGTCTAGTTGGTGGAATGATCGTTAATCCCCTCAGGTAGTGTTTCCTGGGAAATGATTCCATCATTTATTACTTTATCAATCTCAGCGTTAATGAAGTCTACCTGATTTTGATACAAATACACAACAGATAATACTTGATCTGGTGCAGATGCACAGTATTCGTTACCAACATCACCATCAAGATGATACTTCACAATATTCCATTGGATATTCTGATCCAACTGTTTCTTACATAATGCATAAATAGAATCAGTAGAAACATTGGTTAGGAATTTTCCTTGCAAGGCACTCAGAATATTATTGAACGAACTAATTAACTCAGGACTCAACAGCTTATGAATAATCGCTGATAGCACGATTTGTTGGTGGAGGTTACGATCAAAGTCACCGTTAGGCAAACTATAACGCTCACGTACATACTCTAACGCTAACTCTCCATCAAGATGTAATATACCCTGTGGATATGTACGTTCAGTAAAGTGCGTTGTAAAATTCAAATGGATTATCAATGTCAACACCATCGATTGCGTTGATAATATCCTCAAACGTTGTAAAGTTTACTAACATGTAGTAATTAACATCTGCCCCAAGTAAGTTACTAGCACCCTTTAATGTATTTTTGGATACCACTTAACCCAAGGTGTGTTAATTTATCTTTCTGATTCTTATATGCAGGGTTTGGAATATACGAATCACGTGGCAAGTTAGTAATCAAAATCTGATACGTATTTGGATTTACCGTTACTGCGATATCCACGTCTGTTCTACCCTCCAAGCTTAACTCACCTGGCTGGTCATTACCCGCAATAAAGAGTGTAAACGGTGTATTCGCAAGGTTTGTCTTATCTTCTGTTGCTTGGGTTGTTTCTACCTTGCGGAAATAACTACCAATCATTTTTGTATCCGTCTTAAAAATTCTTGAACTCATCTGTCTCTAAAACTGTCGATAAATAAGAATCACTTAACAATAATACATCACCTTGATTTGTATACAAGTTTTTTACTGCAGACTGTACGGAACTACTATTGACTGTCTTTAGATTATCATTCTTTAAATCCACACGTAGCTTCTCTAACGTATAGTTTTGATTATTTCCATCTATACCTAAAGCTGTGATAAATGTTGCATTTTGATATTCTGCTAACTTCATACTTTCCTTGTACTGTGAGTTAGCGAAAAACATCTTTGTGCTTCTCTTTATACGCATCTGTCATAACATAGATGCCAATTCTAACCTCATTGCCTAAAACAGAAGAGAAGATATTACTTAAGCGGTCTGTATAGTACGGTAGTGCGATATTTACAATAATGAGCGCTACCGCAAGCACTGTATTTACTACCTGTGCAAATACATTATTCGGTTTTACCTTCGATGTTAATATGAATGTTAACCAATCGATCATCGCAAGTACAAGTACAACGATAATACTCCACTTCGTCGGAAACATTGGCATACGCCAGAATGTAATCGCAAATACAATACTCGCAAGGAAAAGAATCAGCCACAAAAATCTTGCGCTAATATATCTCTTCTTACGCTTTTTCTTCTTTCGAATTACTCTGTTTGGATTTTTGTTCCATCATCAAATGATTTCCTTATTTATGAAGCCTTTACCAGCTTTCCAACTAATACATATCTTCCATCTTCAACATCATAGGAACATGTCGACAGCATCACAATTTGGTCTGTTGCGGAAACGGTCTCATCACTCTTAAATGTCGACGCAGATATAAAACGATCTACATAACTTAAGAATTCACTATCACTGCCAAAGTCATACTGCACATAGTTGCCTGTACCCGTTGTAGAATATCCTGCAATCGGATAAATCTTGTATGTACCATTTGGTGTCTGAAAATCATTTCCTTATGACTATCATAGTAAGATTGTTTCTTATATTTTTCGATATCCGCAAACATCGAGTCATTTTAACATATGGTGGCCATAAATAACAGTATTCTTATGACTGAAATCTCTTCCGTTATTGTAATCAATAAATACAGTTCCACTCAGATTGTATGTACCATCAAATAAATGGTCTAAATAATAGCTATTGCCATACTTATTTTTCATCTGTACTAGCGCCAAAACACAACTGGATAATCCACATTTGAGTTTGAAGTGTAAGTCAACCCGCACAATCTGGATTCTGCTCTAACAGCTTCTGAAAAATCCAATGTGGAAGTTGTATCATCTTTGTCAGTATCCTTCTTTGTTGTAACGGCATTCTTACGTAAGTTATCATACGCATTTCCTGCTTGGTTATAACTTGCTAGACCTTTATATACCTGATAGGCGGGAAAAACCGCAACACCTAAACATACAATCATAATGATATCAAGCACGAGTCTTCCCACTCTAGATAATTTCTTTTTATTCTTCTTTTCTTTCATACTAACCTCTGCAATATTTTTACAGTCGATTGACTGACTGTGCAAGCATTCGCCAAATGCACGTAACTATGTAATAATAATACCATGTTAGGCGAGACATCGTAGATATGCTTCGAATTGACCTAGAAAAACCCATCATTTCACATGTTTTAACACAACCCGAAATGGCGGAATTCTCCTCAAAGCATACTACCACACAGAAAAAACAATACTTTGCGGGACGATTTGCGGCGAAAGAAGCTATCTTCAAGGCAACCCAAGATAAAGATTACTTGCAGTACAGTATTCTAAATGATGAAAGTGGGAACCCTTACATCAAAGATCATCCCGAACTTGAAGTGAGTATTCTCATGACGCAAACATCGCTATTGCGATTGTACAAGATACTTCGCACAAATAATACTATTTATCTACTGAAAAAGTTCTCTTGTGCAAAGAGAACTTTTTATTCATAATCTTTCGGTATTTTTCGATAAATCCAATAAGCCCCTAACAAATAATACAATTGTAATCAAAAATGAAAATTGTAAAGTGGTGCCGATACCCGGGTATCATTCATATAAATCCTGCCAAGTAAATCTTAATAAAAACTGTAGTGTGATACCCATCAAAGTTAAAGCTGTTAAATAAACACATAGAAATAATAACTTCTGTTTACTCATAAAACTCCCCCTATAAATTTGAAATTAGACAAGTACTGAATGAATGATGAATGTCAGTTTTTGATTGTTGTTGCATCGAATAAATACTATCTGCACCCATATTATCGCCTAAAAAGGAAAGCGCATTGCTTTTCCTTGTCTTAGCAGAAGCTTCTATTTAATAAGTCCACTATTCTTTAATAGAATTTCAATATCTGTTCCCTTACTCGATTCAACACCTGATTGAGTACAAATTTTTTTCGATAAAGGATAAATCCTTTACTTCTGTAATTGGCTTCTTATCAATCGCGTAGTAACATGCACGCAATAATTCACGTACATCATACTTACTACCCCAAACCTCAGGCACACCACGATCAATATCTAATAAGGTATAGACAGATTCCATACCTGTACGCATGGAATATTCTGTTGTAAAAATCGTATCTCTTGGTGTCTCTGCAAATTGACCGATAAAGGCAAAGTTCACTGCTCCATCTGGCACAACCTTAGGGACGATCTGATTCTTTACGTGGTTGGAAGAACGCATTGATATATGGCATGAAACATGTCGTTGTATTACATGCTTCTTGTGCAAGCGAGGCAATCTTATCCGTCGGAACACCAATATGATATAACCACTCTTCACAAACCTCGATACCTGTGCATTCACGCATTGGCTTCTTGATATAGTTTCCTTCTTTATTAGTATTTAATGCGTATAACCAAATTAACACGAGACCTTTATCTTGTGACTTAAAACTGTGGTTGACGGTTGATGATCCATGATAGATACCAGTTATCAGTACTATCTTTTACGGTAACGATACCACCTGTCGTAACCTTACCAGTGCGTGGATCACGCTTGCAGATGTTTGTGATATAGCGGATGATTTCTTCATTTGAAGTAGCTACTGTCGCACTCATCCAGTTTGTCGCATTTACATCTGTACAGAAAGCCTCTGGGTTACCAAATTCACCATGCATTGCCTGGGCTGCGATTGCCTTCCACATATCCCAGGATTCACCATAGCCATTCTTTACGTTCGATAAATCCGGAACGTGAGTCTGGTCTCCATAACAGGAAGTATCCGTACAACATCCATTGGTAATAAATACAAGATCATCTTCACTAAGTCAATGGATTGTTCAATCCCATCCTTCTTATACACGATTTGTCTAGCAATCTTCTTTGATTGCCACGTGTTTTCAATCACAACGTTCTTTACATCCATCCCGTATTCAATATGTACACCATGATTTTCCAAATACTTCACGAGAGGTAAAATCATGCTTTCGTATTGGTTGTACTTTGTAAAACGCAAAGCGCTAAAGTCAGGTAATCCATCAATATGATGTACATAGCGACATAGATAACGTTTCATCTCTAGTGCACTGGACCACTTTTGGAAGGCGAACATCGTCTGCCAATATAACCAGAAGTTTGTATCCCAGAAGGAAACCGGTAATATATCCGAAATCTTCTTTCCTTCCAAATCCTTTTCTGGTGTTAAGAATAATTTAGATAATGCCATTGCGGATTTCTTATCAAGTTTAAACTGCTTTATCTGTATGCGCATCCTCACCACAATTTATAGTCGCTCTACATAGTGAATAGTTTGGATCACGTTTATTTAACCAATAATACTCATCTAAGACAGATACATCCGGTGTCTCGATCGAAGGTACATCACGGAAGGTATCCCACATCACTTCAAAGTGGTTATCCATTTCACGACCACCACGCATGAAGAAACCTTTTGTGACATCCTTACGTCCATCACAGCTTCCACCCGCAAGTGTAGCCTTTTTCTAGTAAGTGAATATGTTCTCCACTCATTTGTCCATCACGGACAAGATAAAACGCTGTTGTTAAACCCGCTAGACCTGTACCAATGATATATGCTGATTTCTTATCCACATCCTTTGGCTTTTAATGGTCTAGCAAAATGACTCATAAGTTCCTGCTGAATAATACATATGAAATCCTCCTTCATCCACATGCATCATATCAACTCTATATTCTTTTTTCATTTAGCAGAGCGCTTTAAAAGATAAAAGTTTTATCACTTTTCTTATTGTGATAAAACTTCATACTTTAATAAAAAATTTTTAATACTGAAATCTAGTCAGGAAGCACTGAATGGAACCCTAATTAGTTTATTCAAGCGCTCTACAATTTCTTGCGGGTTCTCTTTCATATCCTCTTTGATCCAATCTAACATGATACCGATAAAGATATAGGAGTATGCCCTGTACGATGAATGTCTTATCCTCATCCCGTACGTTAAGACCTCCAGCTTCTTCATTGACAACATTTAGAATCAAATCTTCTACAAGTGGTCGTAAATAGATTTCTACCTGTTCACGATGAACACAGTGATAAACATTCATAATAAATGGTTTATTTGCTTGTACAGCTTCTAAAAATCTGTAGGAAAACCCTGTTGCCAAGTGTCATAGGTCTTCTTCTCATCTAACGCACGCTTTTGTGTCTGTTAGACAAGACCATTCAACCAAATCATAGATATCCTTGAAGTGATAGTAGAATGTCATACGATTCATACCGCAATCTTCCGTTAAATCACTGATTGTGATTTTCGATAATGGCTTCTTCAACAACAAATTCTTGAGCGATTGTTCTAAAGCACGTTTCGTTACTTGTGACATACTACCTCCTTTACAATCAAACGATAATTAGTAATTTTGAATGGTATTGATTGGATAAGATTCCCTGCATTTGTCTTGCGACGATGTATTTATTCTCTGCTGTACGCAATAGAATTAATGGCATTGTACGACTTAAGAATAAGTGAATACCTTCGGTGACAGAGTACGCTCCACAATTGTTAAAGGCTAAGTAATCACCCTCTTGCAAGCCTTGTAGAGTTACATCTCTTACAAGCACATCTGCAGTTGTACAAAGGCTACCACATAAACACCAATTCTTTTCGATACGGCTATCACATGCATGCAAGTGTTGAATGTGCGGTACCTTCATACCCATCATCTGACCATAATAGTTTAAATGATTCATACCTCCATCTACGATACAGTAATTTACACCTTCATTTGACTTGCAATCCATTGCACGTGTGAGGTATGTTCCACAGAATGTGGAATAGAATCTACCCATTTCAATTGTTAAATCAACAACCCCAGATAGTTCTTTTTAACTTCTCATGGATATTCTCAAGAGGTTTTAACGTATCACTAAAATCATCGCCTTCAAATAACGGAACAGAAAGTCCTATTATATTCAATCTGTTCTACTTTACGATTGAATGTTGTTTGAATTTCTTTGATTAATTCTAACAACACATCCAGCTCTTTAATTTGTTTATCATTCTTCTTGCGCTGTGTACCCGCAAAGTAGTGAATACCCTTTACAATCACGTTTGAATATTTCTCTTCATTTGCATAGATAGAGAATAAATCTTCCTTAGACATACCAAACTGACTACCTGCATTCAATCGTGGTAAAATTTCCACTTTCTTTTGGTACTTTCCTGCAACTTGATTCACGATATCCATGTGTAATAAAGATTCCGCTGTATAGTGAATCACTCCATATTCCATCGCATCTGTCACATCTACTTCTGTCTTATTGACACCAGAATATAGAATCTTGGTTGGCTCTACACGAAGTGCTTTACAGATGGATAACTCACCTGGACTACATACCTCTAACTTATCCGTGATTTCTGCCATCGTCGGAATCAAGAATGGATTTGCCTTAATGGAGTAACATAGCTGATACGCACCACCTACAATTTCTCTCATCTTTTTAACACGCTCTTTTACCGCTTCTAAATCAAAGATAAAACAAGGTGTTTGATAATGTTCTGCGATATACTTTAGTTCTTTTTCTTGCATTATTCGATTCCTTCCATCTTCTTTAATACGGCACGATCAATCTTGCCGTTCTTTGTCATTGGCATTTCATCTAAATGCACCAGCTTGTTAGGCACCATGTAGCTTGGCATAACGACCTTTAGTTCGTTATGTAATTCCTTTGATCACGGTCACCCAACCAGAATAAAGTAAATACGTTTCTTGTTGTGGTCATAGATTGCACATGCACGTACAACACCATTCACGCCTTTGAACCAGGCTTTCAATTTCACCTAACTCAATACGATGTCCTAAGTGTTTGATTTGGAAGTCTTTGCGTCCGATATAGACAAGCTCTCCTTGCTCGTTATATTTTTGCAAGATCGCCCGTACGATACATGCGTTCATAGTACACAGTATTTAATGGATTCTGTACGAATACAGCTACTGTCTTTTCCGCATCATGATAGTAACCTAGCGCAAGACAAGCACCCGCAACACAGATTTCCCCACTTTCATTTGGCATATCTACCAATTGATTTTCATCAGAAAAGTAAGAATACCTTCTCATTATCAAACGCTGAACCAATTGGAATGATTTCATCCGCAGCATATTCGCGATTCTCTAAACGATAATATGTGCAGTTACATGTAATCTCAGTAGGCCCTATATAGATTGATAAACTCTGCCTTCGGACAATTCTTCATCCAAATATTTAAGTGCTTAATCGGCATAACTTCTCCACTGAACATCACTAAACGAATTGTCGCTGGATTACGATAGCTAAATCCGTTCATAATGGATACAAAGCACATTGCACTAACCGCCCATGTTAGTACAGTTACCTGATGGTCACATAAGAAATCCATCAAGTGTGTTGGGTTACTGAAGAATTCACGTGGAATGAGTTCTACTCGAGCGCCTACATAGATACTGCTATAGATATCTTTGACAGATACATCAAAAATCAAACGGTGCTTGGTTGGCAATACGATCATCCGCACAAATTCCAGATACCTTCACAAATTCTGGAATAAAGTCAACGACCGATCCATGTCCAACAACAACGCCTTTTGGCACACCAGTGGAACCACTGGTAAAGTTTATGTAGAGAGGATCTGTACTAGCTGCTTGTTTACGAATCCCTGCAAGCATGTTTTTCATTAATGATACCTTCATTGATGATATCCTCAACTTTTTACAATGTTGGCTGTAGTCCCTAATTTTTCACGTGCTTCCTCATAGAAACGTTCGTTACTCAAGATTACTTTTTGGGTTTAATACTTCAATAATCTTTCGATGCGACCAATCGGTTGTCTCGTATCAATTAGAGAATAGAATCCACCAGCATATACTGCACCATACATTGCGGCTAAAGTTGTATTACTCTTTTCCATATACATCGCAACCGCCTGGCGAGGTTGAATATATGTCGCAAGTTTGGTACCTAGAATCTTGCGTCTTTCACTAGCTCTTCATATGTCATTTCTGCGGTTTCATCTGCGACCGCAATCTTACTTGGATGTTTTTTTGGTAAGAGGCTTTCTAGCCACTCAAGAATATTCTTTGTCATAGTTTTTACTCCTAACGTATCTATTTTACTATGTTCATTGATTTTTGAATGTAAAAATTTATCTGAAAACACAAAATACAAAATGGAGTACCCCTCCATTTTTAACAATTAAAATATACAAATAACATGCGGTCTTTACCGTTCATGTCTTTGAGCATCTCATAACGAGCATCCGGCAACAGCTCTTCTACCAGCTTACTCATGCGTTCACGCTGATCCCAACCCATCTCAAAAGCCATGAATGCCTTTTTATTGAGTACTTTTTACAATCCTTAAAGATCATGCGATAGAACTTTAGGCCATCCTCACCACCAAATAAGGCAACGTGAGGTTCAAAGTCCAAAACGGAGGTTTCCATCTGCTCATCCTGTGGGATGTATGGAGGATTGGAAATGAGTACATCCAAATGACGGTTTGCATCAATGAGTGGCTGTAACATATCCCCAGCGGTAAAGTCGATGTCCACTTCATTATTTTTCGCATTCTGACGTGCAGTGACTAAGGCTTCTTCACTGATATCTGTTGCGTGCATCTTTACACGACTTTCTTCTTTTGCGACTGTAATCGCAATGGCACCTGAACCTGTCCCAACATCTGCACATTCTACAGTTTCTTGCGTTGGGAAGATTTCATCGATGCGAGATAATATCAATGCACAGAGTTCTTCTGTTTCACAACGTGGAATTAATACATCTTCGTTAACAATCATCTTATACCCATAAAACCATGAATATCCTAATACATGCGCCATTGGTTCTTGTTTTAAGATTCTCTCCATGCCCACATGGAATTCCTTCGCGAGTTCTTCTGGCATTTCATCATCGATATGCATAAACAAATCATAGCGTTCACGTTGCGAAATTTCTAAAAGATATGCCATGACAGTTTCCGCAGGAATATCATTCTTTAGACACTCTTTTCGTATTGCTTGATTGTTTTTGCAAATGTACTCTACAACTGTGTCTCCTCGAGCTTTCTCTTTTCTTCTTCTGCTAGTAAGCCCTCAATCACACCATCAAGTTTGCCTTCCATGATACGGTCTAGTTGTGTAATTGTTAAACCAATACGGTGATCAGTCACACGGTTTTTGTGGGTAGTTATATGTTCTAATCTTCTCAGAACGATCGCCTGTACCAATCTTAGCACGACGAATCTTACCAGCTTCTTCTTCCTGAATACGCTTGAGTTCTTCGTATACACGTGCGCGGATTAAACGCATCGCTGTCTCACGGTTTTCAATCTGCGAACGTCCATCTTGGCAGTTTACCGTAATGCCTGTAGGAACGTGCACAATACGTACAGCAGAATCTGTCTTATTGATGTGCTGACCACCAGCACCAGAAGCACGGTGTGTTTCAATTGTTAAGTCCTTTTGGATCGATTTCGATATCGGTATCTTCCGCTTCTGGTTGACAAAGTACAGTTGCGGTAGAGGTATGAATACGTCCCTGTGTCTCTGTCTTTGGCACACGCTGTACACGGTGTACACCAGATTCAAACTTCAATTCCTTATATACATCCGTTCCCTTTACAGAGAAGATGATCTGCGTATATCCACCCGCTTCACTGACAGAAGCTTCAAGAACCTGTACCTTCCAGCCTTTGCTTTCAGCGTACTTACTATACATACGATATAAGTCACCAGCGAAGATATTACCTTCATCTCCACCAGCTCCACCACGGATTTCCATGATGACATCATGGTCATCATCCGGATCACGTGGGACAAGTAGGTGCTGAATTCTTTCTAACAAAACTTCACGTTCTGGTTCACATTCATCCTTTTCCATACGTGCCATCTCTTTGAGCTCAGGATCATTCTCCTTAACATCTCATCTGCTTGGGCAATACGAGAGTCTAACTCTAAAAGTTGGTGGTAAGCCTCAACAGGCTGTGTAAGTCTTGCCTGTTCTTTTGGATAATTTTGTAAGTAGCTTAGGGTCTGACATTACTTTTTCATCCATAAGCTTCTCTACGATTTCTTTATATTGTTTTTCTATTTCACTTAATTTTGTTCTAACTGCATCCATAGTATTCTCCACATATTTTTCCATAACAACTTTAACATAGATTATATTCTTTGTATTCAAAGAAAAAGGTCGGAATTTTGAAGTGAACCCAATTTCTTGGACACGTTAATTTACAGACATGATAAGGCTTGATTCCTTGCCTGACAAGGGGTTAGGCCTTTAATTTCTGTCTGTATTCTTTCTTCGTTGTAATAGTATATGTATTCTTCCATGGCACATTTCAATTCTTCCAATGTATGGAACTCATATTCATGTCCGTAGAACATCTCATTCTTCATCTTTCCAAAGAAGTTCTCCATCACACAATTATCTAGGCAATTTCCTTTACGAGACATTGATTGGATGACCCCGTGTTCGTGTAGAGCCTTATGGTATTGATTCATTTGATATTGCCATCCTTGATCAGAATGGAATATCAGTCCTTCTATATTTGGATATCTATGAAATGCGATATCAAGCATATTGGCAATCTGCTCACAGTTTGGATTATTAGATATATTCCAAGATATAATTTCTCTATTATGCATGTCGAGAATAGGTGATAGATACAGCTTGCCTGCAGTGATGTGGAACTCTGATACATCTGTTGTCCATTTCTCGTTAACTGTACTTGTAGAGAAGTTGCGCTTGTAATAGGTAATGTGATTCTCTTCATCAACTACCTTTTCTAGTAAGTGATTCTCTACAGTACCATTCATATTGCCTTTGTATGATTTGTATTTAGCTTTAGGTGTATTTCCAAATAGACCCATCTTATGCATAAGCCTTTGTATCGTCTTATGATTGATCGTTGGATACAGCTTTCTGATTTCCAGATAAATACGTCGATATCCGTATCTTCCCTTATGGGTATAGAAAACATTGATGATGTCATTCATTACATCATCATACTTGAAATCACTGTCTTGTTTGTCTTTCCAATAATAGTAGTCAGAACGGCTGATATGATAAGGCAATTGTGTACTGGTATTTATCGTTTGGATGATATATCCAACAGGTACATGTAGTTCTTGCCTTAGTTCCGATATCGCCCTAACTATTTCTTCTTTTCTCTCTTTTCTCTTTCCGTAACTAAGGCATCTAATTTTTTTATGAATTCGTTCTCTATTAATAGCCTCAAGTTCTGCTCGCGTAGGAGCTTGTTTTCTTTCTCCAGCTCCTCGACTGTTTTCTTCTTTGGCATGTCGTCCTCGCTTCCTTACAACGACATTATATCCATTTTCTTTATATTCTTTAATCCATCGAAAGAGAAGACTATCGGTAGACAACCCTAAGTCTATTGATACGCTCATTATTGACTTATGAAGAGTCAATACTCTATAGATGGCTGCTTCTTTAAAATTGGATAGAATAATCGTGAGAACTATGACGTAGAATATCAAATCCATGTTTGTCAACTAGCCTAACAAGATATTTAATTTTAGATTTTTGTATTTTCCATTTTAACTGGAGCTTAGAAAATGTGGTTCCAAGTTTTCGTTCCTATAGATTTGAACCTTGTCTTCAAATGTAAATTTTCATAATAAAAATGAACCTCTAAGTTGTTGTCCAACTTTTGGGGTTCACTTCAATTATACCAGATCGGCTTTTATTTCATACCGTACTTCATTGAACTTCTCGATACGTCCTTGAGCCTGTGCAATCTCTGACGTCCAGTATAGAATGGATGGCAGTTTGAGCATGTATCTACTTTTGATTTCAGATAATACAGAACCTGTTTCAAATTCTGCACCACAGCTTGTGCATACTACCTTCGCCTTGTGATAAGTTGGATGAATATCTTTTTCATTTTTATCTCCTTCTGCCTTAAGCCTCCGATTGGCTTAAAGAAAAGTGCTAAATTGCCTATTTATACTACCATAACAATTTTTCATGCAATCTTTTTATTCAATAGTTTCACGCCAAATCACTGCACCTAAATTTTTAACTTCTGGTCGATTTTCAGCGTAACCACGATCGATGTGATATGCATCGTGAATCTCTGTGATGCCTTCCGCTAGTAAGCCTGCCACTAGCATCGCTGCACCACAGCGTAAATCAGTCGCAACGACCTTCGTTCCAAATAAGGAACTTGGGCCCTTGATACTAGCAGAACCTGTTGATACTTCAATATTTGCACCCATACGCTGTAGCTCACCACAATGCTTAAAGCGCTCTATGTAGATTGTTTCTACAACCTTGGATTCTCCATGTGCTTGTGTCATCAGCGTTGTAAGTGGTTGCTGTAAGTCAGTCGCAAAACCAGGATAAGGTCTTGTGGTAACATCCGTCGCAACCAGTTTATCTGTATGACGGATTGTAATACGGTCTCACGTCGATATCCATATCGACACCCATTTCCTGTAACTTAGAAGTTAAGGCATCTAAGTGTTGTGGGATGATATTCTTGATTACCATCTTCTTTGCGCAAGCAGCCGCAATGACTAAGAATGTGCCTGCTTCGATACGGTCTGGGATAATCTCATGGAAACAACCCATCAACTTGTCAACACCATCAATCGTGATAACATTTGTACCTGCACCACGAATATGTGCACCCATCTTATTTAATAATGTCGCAACGTCGATGATTTCCGGCTCCTTTGCCGCATTTTCAATCGTTGTACGGCACTTTGCGTATACAGCAGCCATCATAATATTGATGGTCGCACCAACACTTACGATATCCAAGAATATCTTCGCACCCTTTAATTCCTTAGCTTCAATTGTATAACAAGCCTTGTCGTACGTTACTTTAGCGCCCAAGGCTTCAAAACCCTTTAAGTGCAAGTCAATTGGTCTAGGGCCTAAATAACATCCACCAGGCATCTTCATACATACACGACCAAATCTACCTAACAAAGCACCCATGAAGTAGTACGATGCACGAAGCTTTGTGACTGCGTCATCTACCAAATCAATATTTTGGATATTCGTAGGATCAATAATCAAATGATCAGAAGAACGTTCTTCAACTTGAACACCCAATAAATTTAAAATCTTTGTGAGGGATTCAACGTCCGCAATCTGCGGAACCCCAACAATTGTGACTTCATCTATAGCCAGTACAGTAGCAGGAATCAGTGCTACTGTCGCATTCTTTGCACTAGAGATCGTTACTTCTCCCTCTAACGTATGTCCACCTTCAATTTTAATTACTTCCGGCATATTTATTTTCCTTTCTGATCAGCTTTGTCAGCTCGTGTATATCCTTTACAAGTATATCCGCTTTTGATTGATCCTGGTAGAAGCGATTGTCAATTCTGGCAACAGTTCTTATACCAGCCGAGATACCAGCTTGGATTCCTGCTGTACTATCCTCATATACTAAGCACTCTTCTTTGTGTACTTGTAGTTCCTCTTGGGCTAGTAAATAGATATCTGGATATGGTTTGGAACGTTTGCAGTTTTCACCACTTTCGATAAAAGTCGAAGTATTCCAAAATTTCCATCTCTTTTCAGACTTGTTACAATCAAGTCATACGATGATGCAGAACATACTGCTAGCTTTAAGCCCATCGCTTTCATCTGTTGTAATGCTTGCGGTACACCCGGAAACATAATTTCCTTAAAATGAATTGGATGTTCTACATTGAAGTATCTTTCGTTGTTTTCGCGAATCACATCAATCGGTACTTTTCCATCTAACATGTCATACAACATCTCATAGGTTTTCTGCATCGTTGTACCGATGATTTGATAGATATTCTTAGAGCCTCTTCATATCCATAGGCACGCATCTGTGCAACTGTCCCCTGCATATAATAGTATTCACTATCGTAAAAGAATACCATCCATGTCAAATAATACCGCTTTTATCATATACAGCATTTTGACTATGAATTTTCATATCCATTCTAGATGTATGCTAAAGTTTGCCTCATCATTATACAACGAGATATAGAAAAAAAGGCTCTTATGAGCCTCTATCACACTCAATTCGTAATTAAGCTTTGTCAGCAGAACCAAACTGGTTAACCATTTCGATTACCTTAGCAACGATTGCATCAGCACCTGGTTTGAGTAACTTACGTGGGTCAAAGCCCTCACCCTGCTGGTCTCACCAGCTTCGATGTATTCACGCGTTGCCTTAGCAAATACAATCTGTAAGTCTGTATTTACGTTGATCTTAGATACACCCATTGTGATAGCCTTGTGTACTTGGTCAAATGGGATACCAGAACCACCGTGCAATACTAATGGCTTTACCATTTACAGCAGCATCAATTTCTGATAATCTTTCAAAATTTAATCCTGCCCAGTCTGCTGGATAAACACCATGGATGTTACCAATACCTGCAGCTAAGAAATCAACACCCAAAGAAGCGATTTCTGCACATTCCTTTGGATCAGCTTAATTCACCGTTAGATGTAACACCATCCTCTGTACCACCGATACCACCAACTTCACATTCTACAGATACACCCTGCATGAATGAGCTAACTTGATGATTTCCTTTGACTTCTCTAAGTTCTCTGCAGAAATCATAGTGAGAACCAGTCGAACATTACAGATGTAAAAACCTGCATCAATGCAAGCCTTAGCACCTTCAAATGTTCCGTGATCCAAGTGTAAAAGCAACTGGAACTGTAATAAC
>BNJU01005214.1_pt1 | contig 38692 bp, 42 predicted proteins | sample 8539281 | NCBI WGS metagenome assembly BNJU01 (sample SAMD00202456, study PRJDB9452) | human saliva metagenome | isolation source: human saliva | place: Japan
TTATCTCATAGTAAACAAAATTTTTATCTTTTACTAAATTTAATCTTATTATTTTAATACTATTTCTGTCTATGTCTGTTCTTTACACTCTAAAAGCCACTGTATTGTCTTGCATAAAAATGGATTCAGCTGTTCAAATGAATCTAAATCAATATTTTTTAACTTCATCATCATAATTTATAAATTTACCATTTTTGTGGTCATATCATATAATAAATTTTTGGTCTTTTACATAATAGTCTGCCATCAAAACTCAAAATAGATTAATTAATAATTATTTTTTAGTATACATCTAACTTCTCCTTTTAGTACTCAATACAATAAAATATTCCTACATCTTTTCACTTTTTCGAAATAGAATATCTCCATAGGAATATCTCCATAAACTTCCTAATTTTTCAATGGAATGAAAATCCATAAACTCTAATTTTACCATGAATAAAATCCCAAAAATATAGTAAATATAACTTCTGAAATTTTATAATATTCTTCTAGATTTTTCTTCTGTGTAATTATACAGATGGAGTTTTCTCCATCGTCCTATAGTCCATATAGTCTTTCTTTTGCCCTGCTAAAGCAATGTAACCGTAACAACTTCATATCCTCAAAGCCTTTTTCCTTCTGAAATTTCCAGAGATTTAGCCTGTGTTTCAAGTGTAATGCAGTTAATAATAAGTATGGCTTTATCTTTTGCATAAGTTAAAAGAGTGATTTATAATTTCCTCTATTCCCCAGTTGACCCGCCGATAAACATTCTGTCGTGAGGAATATCCGGAATGGCATCAGGTGCCTTTTCATGAATTAACTCAAAGTTAGTAGATTAAACTTTTCTGCATTAAGTTTTATTGTGTTTAATCCCTTTTCTTCCTTTTCTATTGCATAAACTTTTCCTGTGGCATATAAGTTGCAGCTTCTATTCCTATCGTTCCTGTTCCCGCTCCCACATCAATCAGGACAGAATCAGGCTCAACATGAGTTTTTCGCAATGGAAACCGCCCTTATCTCCTGCTTTGTCATCGGTAATTCTATCTGTGTAAATTCCTTATCATATATGTGCATAATTTTCGCCTTTCTTTAAAACAAGTACATTCATATCAAATTTCCTGTTTAATCTTTCATATCTTCTATTTCCAGCATAGTTATCTTTTCATCATCATAGGATAAATTTCTCTCCGACTATTACTGTTACCCCGTATTCCGTTATCATGATAATTTTTGTTATTTCTTAAGGATTCGGATATCATCTGTAAGCAGTACCAATCCTCCAAAGTCCTTATCATTTATATTTTTAACATAATCAAATTCCTACCATGCACACTTGCCAGCCTGAAATTCTGCCAGTTTTCTCCCAGTTTTGGAAAACAGGTACTGGTAGGATGATATATTAGGAATAATATTCAGAAATGTCCTTAGATAAATTTTTGACAGATAAGGCACTAAACTGTAATATCCTGTATCCCCTGACACAATAACTGTTATTTTTCTTTCCAATATTTTTCCTTTAAATAAGTTATAAGTTCTCAGTTTACCTAAATATATATTTCCTGTTTTTCTGAAATGACACTTTTCAGATCTGAAAGCTGCCTTGCACTTCCAACTAAATTTCAGCTTCCTTTATACAATCAATTCCAGCAGAAGAAATATATTTTATATTTCCTGGACCAAGCCTACTACATTTATTTTTCACTTGATTCACCTGTTTTTCTTTATTTTTGTTATTTCTACTTTCTTTTAAAATTATCAAAAATGCCTGCTATTGCCAAGAACTTCCTTTTCAGCAGAAATTATAAGAGTCTCAACTTCCAGTTCCCAACCGTTTCTCCTGCAGTATTTCCTCGCATTTCTGTTTCGCTTTTTCAGCCAGCAGACTGTAAACTTCCGTCTTTTTCAATATTTTTGTAGCTTCCTCAGTCGTATTTGAAGCCATTATTTTCTTCATGTTTTTCTGTACTTTTCCTCACAAGCAGTGCATTTGCCGTAAGTATTTCCATTTTTGCATCAGAAACCCTGCTGTGTGTGATAAATGTCCTCCTGCACTTTTTACAAACTTTCCCAGTTCCCCAATAAAAATAGATTTTCTTTTGCTTCAAATTCACACGCCCTGTCAAACATGTAACCGACAAAATTACTTATTACAATTGCCTGCGATGTATTGAATCATCGAAATTGTCGCTGAGATGCTGCTTCCCTCTGTTTTCAAGAGGAATATCGCTTCACCGTTTCCAGCGTTTTCAAGTGCCATTTAAGCTCTATTGCAAGGGAAGCCTTCACGATTCTTCCGACATGGGCTTCACTATTCCAGTTGTTCCCAGTATTGATATCCCACCAATAATTCCGAGTTTGCATTTAACGTCTTTTGGCAGTTTCTTCCCTTTAGGCGCAGATATTTTCCACATCTGCACCAAATCCTTCAGGTAACATCTCTTCCTGTTTCCTTATCATTTTAAAGGAACAGGATTTATCCTGAATTTCCTGGTGCAGACAGGAAGCCCTTTTTAGTAACTTTTCCCTCTGTTCCACCAAAGATATTTATTTTTGAATCATTCCGTAGCTCACCTTTGAATAGATTTCCAGCCCATGGGTAACATCAGGATCATCCTCCGTCTTTTTATAACAGACGCCAGCACGCTATTTTCCTCCAATGAATTTACACTAATTGTAAGGGGAATTTCCTGAGGAAGTTTAATTGTCACTTCAGGTATATCATGTTTACTGTCATCTAGAAGATACATCAGTGCCGCCTTTGTGGCTGCTGTTGCAGAACTCCCGTAGTAGTAGCCATATCTTGGCTTTTTGCCACGAAAATAGAGTGTTATCCATTTAATTTCATCCTTCCCTTTCTATCCGTTTCTAATATCTGTCCCTTTCAAACATCTGGTGCAGTATTCCGTGCAGGTACCTACAGCCACTGTACTTCCACCTTTTGTCCCATTAGTTCTTATAAAGGGAACATCATAGTCTGAAAGTGCGGCCTTTGATTCAGGGCATCCGACAAATCCAACAGGAACCCCCTGCAATCAGTTGAGGTTTTTCCACCTTCCTTGCTTATTTCTTCAAGAAGTTTTAAATAGTGCTGTCAGTGCATTTCTCCTATAGAAATATTTTTCGTATCCTTGTCTTTTACGGCTTTCTCTATTCCAACCATGGATCTTGTAATTCCTCTTCCTTGGCTTCTTTAGCCACTTCCTCATCATTTACAAGACAATATGCCGAACATCCGAATTTTGCAAGCCCCATTTTATTAAGTCCTGTTACAATCATATTTGTATCACAGTATATTTTTACATCCTGATTCTATCGCCTTCATAGCAGAATTTACTGCATCATTGTGAAATTCCGTAATATCAGCATATCCAAAATCTCCTGTTGTATGTACAAGCCTTTTTACAATAGGTTTTTCATTTTCAGCAAAATGAGTCTGCCCTGTTTCCCAGTCCTTCTGTTATTATTTCAAAACTTCTTACTTCTATACCTTAGGATCTTTAATGTATGACATAATTTCTATATATTCCTCCTGATTTATATTTAAGAAAATTTATTATAATATAGAAAATGATATTTATGAATTTATTCAAAAATTTTACAATGATAAAACGAAATGAATATTAGAAAAATCATTGTTTGAGCCTTTAGGCGAGTTTATGATTTTTCTTAATAAATGACTGTTTTAAATAGGTAAAATTTTTGTAAAGTCGAATAAATATCATCATCCCTACTAATAAGTTTTTGTTACAATTCCTCTATTAAATATTTGAAAAATTCTATATTTGAATAGAAAAGTATGTGGATACCCTGCCAGCAGGCTCTTTTTCCTGTATCCACAGCTCCATTTTCTTCCATCATCTATTTTGTAGTTGTCTTTTTCATTATCTTCAGAAACTTCTGAATAATGAAATTCATGTCCTTCGTGTAAATTCCATTTTCAGTTTCTATGTTTATATCCCAGATCTTCCAGATGTTAAGTCTATTTCTCATTGAAATTTCCACATCTATCAGACCACAAAAATCTCCACTGTTTCCGTCAAGTAAATTCAGCCTGTTTGTCAGATAAATAAATCCTCACATTCTGCGTAAATCTTTATTCCATTTTTCATAAGCCTGTCTTATACTTTCCTTCATAGAAATATTTTCGAGACAGCTCTTTCCAGTAAAAGTTCAGGATAGCCTCCACCAAGATAAATCATATCAAGATTTTTTAGGGTATTTTTCATCTTTTTGGGGCTAAATTCCACTATTTCCAAGCCTGAAAAACTTCATCAGTTCCAGATTAGATTCGTAATAAAAATGAAAATGCCGTGTCCCTAGCAATTCCTACTCGTTTTCCCTTATATTTATCCTTTAATCCTTTATCGGCTCAAAGCTGGCCATGCTGCCTTTAATTTCAAATTCTTCAGCTATTTCATATATTCTTTCTAAATCCAGACACTTTTCCGCAATTTCTTAAAAAGCTGTTTCTTTTCTTCAAGTTCTTTTGAGTCTTTCAGTTCAGCCTGCTTTAATCCCAGATGTCTACTTTCCACAGAGCTTTTTCATTTCTAGGCAAATATCCTACCATTCAATTCCGGTGTACTTTTCACCGCTTCCTTCAGGTTTAAATACAGCTTTTCAGAAGAAACATTGTTTAAAATAACTCCCTTTATTTTAACATTTTTCATCAAATAATTTAAATCAAGAATTTCTGCCGCAATGCTTTGTAAAATCCCTTTTTGCATTAACTACAAGGGGTATTGGAATATCAAAGAATTCTTGACAGATGTGCAGTACTGAAAATTATCCTTTTCATGGCCAATTCCGTCATAAAGTCCCATAACCCCTCAGTTGTTGCTGTGCTTTTACCTTCTGAGCCTGTATCAAATATATGTTTCAACGTTTTCTCATCAAACATGAAGGCATCCAGATTATGAGATTTATTTCCTGTAAAAAGTTCATGATATCCAGGATCTATGTAGTCAGGCCCCACTTTTAAAGGGGCCACATTTACAAATGCTGACATCAGTATACCGCTTACTGTAGTTTTTCCGCTACCGCTCATTGTTCCTGATATGTAGTATTTTTCATAACGAGTTTTTCCTCCAGAAATTTATAATATTCGTTTTTCGTCAAGATTTTTATACTTGAGGTAACTTTTTATTTTTCAGTATATTTGGAATATTCAAATTTAATTTTTAAAAATTCAAAAATCCTCACTTTCATCCCTGTTCCTTGCCTAACAATTTTTCCTTTATCAAGGACATAGATATAATCAGCAAATTCATAGGCAAAAATCCGTATCATGTGTTGATACTACCATTGTTTTCCTGCTTTAGAAAAAGTATCCAGAATTTCCGATACTCTTTTTGTATTTTTAGAATCAAGCCATGCAGTGAGGCTCATCAAGAATAAGAAGTTCCGGTTCCATTGCTGTAATTGCAGCTATCGAAACTCTCTGCCCATAGCTCAAATGATGGCAAGGTCTGTCCTTCAAATCTTCTATATTTATTTCCTTCATTGCCCTGTTTACCTTTTTCTTCCACCTTCTCTGGAGAATAACCAAGATTTTCAGGCTATACGCCACTTCCTGAAAAAAACTAAGGGCAAATATCTGTATTTCAGGATCCTGAAAAATTATCCCTACTTTCCTTCTTAGTTCTTCCAATCCTGTATTTTATCTTTTCACCTTCAAATACACATTTCCTTCCTGTGCCTTTTAAAAGTCCGTTCATTATTAAAAATAATGTTGATTTTCCTGAGCCATTTTTCCCCAGAAATAATGTTTTCTTACCTTTTTCTATATTCAAAAGTAACATCCTTCAGGGCTTCTGTTTCTTCATCATATGAAAAAGTTATATTTTTCAAGTCTAAAGCATTATATTTTACCACCAGATATAAGTTTATTGCAAATATTATTAATACAAAAAGTCTTCAAATCCAATTTTTATATTTTCGGCGGGAAAAGATAAATTCCTTTCCCATTCTTGATTCTACAGCCTTTATAGAATTCATGTTATAGTAATATGTTTTTCAATATGGCAACTACAAGCATTGGAAATGACTTCATGCCATTTTTAAAATTGCTGTATCAAGCCTTACTTCCTGTGCATTCTGTAGTTTTTCCTTATTGTCAAATAATAGAAATATATCTAGTAAATCAATAAAAACATTTCCCTGAATATTTTTGGGAATCTCAGTTTTTCAAATATATAGTCAAATCTATGACAGGTGTAGAACAGATTAGAAAATACACTACTGCTATTGAAGAAAAATGAACGTAACAGAAACGTCCATATGTCTGCCTTTATCAGCAGCGGTGAAACTACAGTTGTTAAAATAAATAAAGCCGGAATAAAATTCAGCTTTAACAAATCACCTATTTTCACCTTCACAGCAAACAAGAAAGTAAATTAAACAGTATTAAATTAAAAATAAATACTGTTTTACTTCAGATATAAAAGTAAAAATATTAATGTTGTCATTGATAATATAAATTTTATTCGGGGTTTATATCTTTTAAAGGGATTTGTGTAGGATATTTTTATCTATCAGCATTTTTCTTTCACCTTTGAAATAACCTAACACATATCCTATGACTCCTGCACCTATTGCCCCTGCAATGCAAACAGCAGACTTTCAGTTTCACTTCCAGGCAGTTCTATTAAACTGTTAGCCCATGGCTCATAATCAGGTTTTATTGTTTTTATTACTTCTTCCCCCTCACCATCAGATCCACCAAATTCAGATTTTTATAAAAAGTAAAGAGCAACTCCTATTAAAAATATTACAAGCATTAAAAATAAGATTCTTTTTAAATACACTTTTCTTTTTGTTTTCCGACATTATGCTTCCACCCTTTTTACGTTATATTTTTTTCAAGTATGTTCATTACTACATTTGTGAGAAGTCCTTCAATCACTGCAAGAGGAATCTGAGTTACTGCAAACACTGTTCCAAATTTAATAAATGAAGCGATTACTCCCGCCTTCAGGTGACGGATATGCAAATGCCAGCTGAAAAAGATGTAACTACATGTAGCAAGATCTCCTATTGCCGCAGCAGAGATATTGCAGCTCCCTATTCTTTTTGCAAGTGCCTTATAAATTAAATATGATACAACAGGTCCTGCTACCAGCCATTGAAAATGCATTTGCTCCAAGAGTTGTAAACCCTCCATGTGCAAAGCAGTCCCGCCTGAAATATTAATACAATTGTTCCTAGAATCGATGTTACAAAAGGTCCGTACAGTATAGCTGAAAGCCCTACTCCCGTTGGATGTGATGAACTTCCTGTAACTGACGGAATTTTCAATGCTGACAGTACAAATATAAATGCTCCTGCCAATGCAAGTGTCATTTTATCCTGTACACTTCCTTTAGAAACAGCCTGAAGTTTCTTTATTCCTATAATCCAGAATGGAATACACAGCAAACCATACCAGAACCCAGTTTAAAGGTAAAAAACCTTCCATAATGTGCATTGAATAACCATTTACTCCTACTAACAGCAGCCCTGTCAATACTAAAACTAATAACGTTTTCTTTTTCATTTTTTCTCCTCCCATGATGTATTTGATTATTAGATGAGCTTAAAAAAAAATCAGCCAAAGCCGAAGTCAATACACGTCAAAACTAATAATATTATCTTATATTACAAAATAATACTATTTCACGAAATAAATCACTGCTGATTTATTTTTATTGATGTATATTAAATCTTCCCTTCCCAGAAAATCTCATATAAAAATTATTAGAGCAATTCTCTGACTAACTTCATCCTACTCTGTGCCCTTCCCAAAACATACACAATGTTTCAGTGGTTTTTGTACTTTCGTCTGTTTCACAGTAGTGGGGCTGTACCGGTTTTAACCGATTTCCTTATTAAGTTTTAAAACACCTATAATTTCATTAATCGTATAATACTTTTTAAATTTGTCAAAGAGTAATATTTTTAATATACAAGTATTCAAGCTAGTAAAATACTAGTAAAAATAAATTAAAAATAAATTTGTAACTTACTTTTAAATCTATCTAATTTTTATTTTTATATACTTTTTCCAGTTTATCCATAAAACATATCCTGAATAAACTCATACTCACCCATTCCCTTTAATAATGCTGTCACTTCATAACCTTCATTTTTAAGCATTGTTTTTCCATGATCTTCCTCATCTGAAGCCATGTCATTTTTAGCGTGATCTCCTGCCACTATCATAAAAGGTTTTAATAATATTTTTTATAATTTCCTGTTTTTCAGCTTTTCAATAATGTCTTCAATAGTCACTTCACCTTCAACTGTCGCCACAAAAATGTTATTTTTCCCAGCTTTTATATATTCTTCCTGCAATTTCTGATATGTACTGTCTGCGGCACTTTCTGTTCCATGTCCCATAAATACGATTGCGTCATTTCCTTCTAAACTGTTGAATTCCTCATTATTTACAATCTTCAGATAATCTTCTTCTGCCTTTAAAAGAGGTTCTGTTACTTTCCCATAGCTGTCATCCAGTTTGGAATATTCAATTCCTCCAAGAATATGCAGAGACATTGTTATTATCTCATTATATCCCTTGTTTTTTCAAAGCTTCAAGACCTTCTTTCTGATCAAATATATGAATTCCTTCCCTTTTTCTATTATCCTTCTTATAATTCCTGAAGTGTAGGCCCTTTCAACCTTTTCCTGCCCATATTTTTTTCTTTTACTTTTATTTTTCTATCACATCAAGGCATTTTTCCCTCGTATCCTATGTGAAGTCCCAAAACTCGTTACAAAGAATTGCTTTTTCCCATATTTTTCCCTGCACAAATTACCATGCAGCCTCCTTTCAGATATTATTTTAATTCTATTATATTTTATTTTTGAAGCATATACAAGTACTATTTATTTTCTAAAAATAGTTAATTTGAGGATATATATTAATATATGCTATAATAATTATATATGAAAGAGGTGTTTAACATGAATGATAATGAAAAAGTATTTTGAACTGGAAAAAGAGTACCGTTCTGAACTTAAAAACTTAATAATAAACAAAATAAAATTATTGCTGCATTTGTAGTTATATTTTGGGTCTTTCAGTATTACTATTTTTTTGTTAAAATATTTTTTTCGCTATAATATGTACTATCTTATCTTTTTGCTTGCTACGTAGTTTTTCTATCTTCTATGTGAAGACTCACTTAAAAATGTTTTTGAAAAGGAAAGGTAAATAAAATATTTAAAGAAAACAAAATAGAAAAATTTGACAAATTTTTGAAGAATATTTAGAGAATAAAATCAAGAAAAATTTCTATTCTTGATCTCACTCCTGGACAAGCAATAACTTCTTCTTTTTATTTTCTGTTTCATTAACGTGATAGATAAAAAGTTTCAACGGTAATGGGTTTCACCTTAATGAAGAAGCTATTAAAATATACTTGGGTATTTTTATATTTTCCCTATATATTATTATATTTTTGATAGTTATAGAAGGGCTTACAGGAGAAATCTATTAAGTAAAAACTAATAAAAATTATAGATAAAATGATTACAGAAGAATATAGAAATAACAATTAAAAACTACTCTTCTTTAATTTTTCACATTGCTATAATTCTAAAAATTAATATAAGTAAAAAACTATATTTATGAATCATTTAGAATTTTACAATATAAAACAGAAATGAATTTAGAAAAATCAATGTCTGAGCCTTTGGCGAGTTTTTTTGATTTTTCTTAATGAACTAACTGTTTTTATATATAAAAGTGTAATAAATGAAATAAATATAGTTTTTCTCATCTCCCTATATATTGATTTTTAACAATTATCCCTCATCAAGATATCGTGCCACATCCTTTGCAAAATATGTTATTATTGCATTTGCTCCTGCCCTTTTTAAAGCATACATCTGTTCCATGACTATACTTTTTTCATCTATCCAGCCATTAATTGCCGCAGCCTTTATCATGGAATATTCTCCTGAAACGCTGTAGGCTATAACAGGAACTCCAAAAATTTTCCTTAATTTTATAAAGTATATCCAGATAAGCCATTGCAGGGCTTTATTATTACCATGTCAGCCCCCTGCATGAGATCAGCTTCCACTTCACTCAGTGCATCTCCTGAATATCTGAAATCCATCTGATAAGACTTTCTGTCTCCAAATTTTGGTGCTGAACCTGCCGCTTCCCTGAAAGGCCCATAAAATGAAGATGAATATTTTACGGAATAACACATAATCGGAATATTGTTAAATCCATTTTTCTGAAAGAACTTCCGATATTTTTCTTACTCTTCCGTCCATCATATCTGAAGGTGCAACTATATCACACCTGCCTTTGCATAGGACAATGCTATTTTTTTGACAGCACTTCCAGAGTTTCATCATTTTTCACATTTCCCTTTTTCATCAAGTATTCACAATGGCCATGACTTGTATATTCACAGCAGCATACATCACCAATTACTAAAAATTCAGGATATTTCTTTTTATATATCTATTGCATTCTGAATAACCCCATTTTCATTATACCCTTCCGTAGCACACTCATCCTTATGTAAAGGTACCCCAAATAATAATATGGAGATTATTCCGAGTTTTTTTCAGTTCTTCCAGCTCTTCATCAATTCTGTCAATGGAATATCTGAAAATTCCGGGCATCGAATTAATTTCCCTTTTTATATTTTTCCCTTCTTCAATAAAAATAGGATATATCAAATTTCCTTTTTCAAGATAAATATTTTTGACTAAATTTCTTATTGCACTGCTGTTTCTCAATTTTCTGTGTCTTTTATACATTATTCAACCTCTTTTTCTGTTTTGAAATTTCATCTATAAGTTCCTGTACTTTTCCTTTAAAGCCTTTGATCTTCTGCAGCTTTTTTCCGTAAGAACCTATTCCTATCTGAAATTCATCGTTTTTCACAACTGCCGTAAACATGGCATTCATTTCAGTTTTTGAAGAAACATTGTTTTCAAGTATATTTTCACACATGCACACATACGATATCCTGTCGTTTAATTCGGTATCATCTGTAGCCGCCACCACAAGAAAAATATTTTTACAAGTTCCTTTATTTCTCCCTCATCGTGTGATACATTTTATTTACTACTTTTATATTTTTCATCTGCCAGTATTGTTTCTTCTGTAACTTTTCAGAATACACAGTAACATTTCCCCATATTCCCTTAAAGTCTGCGCTTTCCTTCCACCTATTTTTCCCCCCAATAATTAATACTTCTTTATTCTCAATATTTACAAATAATGGAAAAACATAATCCTCTCCTTCTCCTAATTTTTTTATTTTTTATATATTATTTTCAATATTATTCCTGCAAACAGAACTAATATTGCAGTAAGTTCAAGGGATGCTCCCATTGTATCCCCAGTTATTCCACCTATTTTTCTTTTACATTTTCCATGAGTATGAAAAGTATCGCCAATGCTGAAACAATCAACCCCTTCAATCCCAATATTGCGAAGGATAGTACCGCTGTTATAACAATAGAAACAGCCACATCCTTTTTCCCATTTTTCTCAATTATCCGTTACTCATACCTTTCTTTTCTGGCGTATTCCCCCAGCCCTGCATTTTATTGATGTGGCCATTCTTGAAATTACAGGATAAAGAAGAATGTATTCGGCTTCACTGCTGCAAGAAACACTGGCCTTTGTCAGAAAATACAGTATAAGTGCCACCGTTCCATTTTGTCCCTATTCTCGAATCCTTCATAATTTCCAGCATTCTTTCCTTATCTGCATAGCTGAAAAGCCCGTCGGCAGTATCTGCCAGACCGTCAATATATAAGGCCTGTTATCAGTATTTCTGCCATTATTATAATTACTGCAGTAATCTGCCTGTTATCTAACTTTTTCCGGCAAGAAAGTTTACTGCAAACAGAAAAAGCCCTATTATCAATCCTACCAGAGGGAAAAACTTTACTGCTCTCCCGAGTTTTTTCCTCATCATATTCAACTTTACAGGAACAGGAATCCTTGTCATAAACTGTAATAAAATTATAAATCCCTTTTTATCATTTTACTTTCCTTCTAACTTATTCTTTCTATATTATAAAACATATCAGTTAAATATCAACTTTTTACTTTTTATAAAGATCTTTCCTTCAATTTTTTCAAATTTTCTGAAAGCTTTACCTATTTCTTTTTCTTTTTTTCACTGTATATTTTTGAAGGTATAGCAAATTATCCTTATAGTACTTTTAGCTTCCTCCAATCCTAATAATCGGCAGTTTTCCTCAATTTTTTCTCCATTTTTATGTAGTCAACTGTAAGTTTTTACATTTTTCCTTCCGGTGTTTCTTTTTCAGCCATTATAACATCCGTAAAAGTCATTATTTTCATAAATTCTGTACAGTTCCTTGCTTCCAGGCAACGAAGTTTTCTGCTCTTCATCAGAAATTTTCATTACATCAGTTTCACTAATTTTAGACATTTTATATACAGTGCTTATTTCCTTTTCAGGCAGTGCAATGGCATCTCCTACACCAAACACATCAACTTCCGCTCCATTTTCTATAAGCTCTTTTATTCTTTGTTCGTCAAGCCCTCCTGTGAGAATTATTTTTGCCTTGAAAAATCCATTTTCATTTAAAAATTTTTCTGCATGATAATTCTCCCAGATTTTCCTGAATCTATCCTGATTCCATACATTCCTTCATATCCGTCATTTATCCCATTATCCTTAAATGCCCTTACTGCGGCTGTTATACCACTTTTCATTGTGTCATATGTGTCAACTAGCATTACTAAAGGATATTTTTTATGACCGTATGTTTTTATAAACTGGTCAAATGCCCTGTATTCTGAATCTTCACCCATACCAAAACTTTGAATAAATCCATGTGTCATAGTTCCGGTGCTTTTTAAATTATAGAAATATTCTCCCATGAGATTTGAATGGGATATACATCCTGTCATGTAACAGGCCTTTGTCATAGACATTGCAGCTTCAAAGCCCGGCACTCTTCTTGTTCCGAAAAACAGTACATCCCTGCCACCTGCCGCCTGTACAATTTTTGATGTTACCGTTGCTGTAAGAATCTGATAGTTCAGCACATTCAGAATTGGCGTTTCCAGTATTTTTCCCTGAATCAGGGGTGCTGTAATTGTAAGAACAGGTTCGTTTGAAAACAACTCCCTTCCCTCACTCCCCTGATTGAACCTGCAAACTTCATATTGGCCATATATTCTATAAAATCTTCATTATCAGATAATTCTGACAAATATTTTTCTATCTTTTGTAGGATGTTTCATTCAGTATTTCTATGAGTTCAGCACATCAGATATTCCATAAACTACTGGCACAGTCATTTTCATTTTTGGTACGTAAAAATACATCAAAAACAGCAGTCTGATTATGCATATTGTTTTTCAGGTATATTTCACTTTCAGCATACTGATACCTGTCTGAATTTAGAAATTTAAAAATCTGTCCATAAGTAACCTCATTCTGTATTTTTGTATTATCCTGTATTCACTCACATTTTCTGTTACAATACTTTATTTTCACATCTTCTATCAGTTCATTAATTTCATTGTAAACTTTCCATAATTGACATAGGGTCTTTTTACTACAAGAACTCTTGTCCCGCATTCCTGCAGGCTTCTATCTTTTCAATTTCTCCCCCTGTTGCTCCACTTTCCTTTGTTATAAGGTAATCTATTTTATAGGACTCGAGCATTGCCTTGTTAAGCACTTTGCTCACAGGCCCTGCATTGCTATTATTTTTGAGGGAGATATCCCAGATCTTCTGCCTTTTTACAGAATCCACCGTAGGAAGTATTCTCACATAAAGATTATTTTTCTCCCATTGGCTTTATTTCTTCCAGATTGTTTGAGACCGAGGGTGCTCAGTATATTTTTACCTTCCATTTTTTCTTACAAATTCAGTAACATCAACGACAGAATCAAACTTTTTCACATTTTTCACTGCCATAATCAAGCATTTTCCTCTCAAATCTTATATATCCCATTCATTTCATCTGTCACTTTTTATTACAGAATTGCTCACATTTACAGCATAAGGATGACTGGCATCCACAATAAGACCTATATTTTTCCTTCAGGATAAGCTCCTTCATCTGTCCTTCATTAAGTCTTTCAGACATTACCTTCAGTTCCCTTTTTGCCATTTCTATTTTTCAATATATTCTTCCAGAAGTTTTTCCACCATATTCTGTTGCTGTACTGACAAGTATGCTTATGCCCGTTTCTTCCGCAAGTTTTTCAAAATATTTCCTTGAGATCCTTTGTTCCTCCGACTATCCATATCATTTATCCGTTTCCTCCTGAAATTTTTCCATCTTTTATAACTGAAAACTTATAATCTCCGTTACCCATAAGAGTTCTTTTCATCAATATCAAATATACTGTTATTTGCCACATAATTCATAAACATCTCAAATACTGTTCGTGAGTTACTACAAGTATATTTCCCGACTTATGTCTGTTAAGTATTTTATTTATCCCTTCAGAAAATCTTTCCAGGGCATCTTTCAGGTTTTCAGCCTCCACATTTTTCAGCATTATAATTTTTCACATTATAAAAATAATTGTCTGCTCTCTTCAGGATATTTCAGGAAAACTTCCTCATAGTTAATCCTGCCATACTCCAAAATAAACTTCATTTACTGCAAGCTTCTGCAGTTCCAATTTGTTATTCTTATAACCGTTATTTTTCATTTAAAATTATCTCTGCAGAGTTACTGTCCTTTCCCAGTTCACTTGTATAAACCTGATCAAATAGAATATTTTTCAGCTTTTTCCCTGTTTTCCTTTAATTTCTCCATTCCCTTTTCCGTTACTGGTGATTCAGTTGTCCCTGAAACCTTTTTAATTACATTCCATTCTGTTTCCCCATGCCTTACAATGTATAATTTCAGAGTTCCCTCATTTTTATTATTACAATTTCCAGTCATTTTTTACTTCCCTTTCTTTTCTACACTTTCAGGATATTTTTCTAACTGTACGGGTTACATTACATGCCGCTTCTATTACAGAAACATCATTACAGCCCCTGTACCTTCCCCAAGTTTCATATTCATGGAAAGAAATGGCTCCATTCCCAGCTCCTTTATAATGTACTTCATTCCAGGCTCTTCACTCATATGTGAAGGAATCATATAGTCTTTCACATTTCTACATAGCCTGTATGCACATAATGCCGCCACCGATGAAATAAATCCGTCTATTACAACTGGAATACTGTTTTTTGCACATCCAAGGTATACCCCTGCCATTCCTGCAATATCAAGCCCTCCAACCTTTGACAGTACATCAGCCGCATCAGAAACATCTATTTTTTCTTTACCATTATTCACATCAATCGCTTTCCTTATAACATTTTTTTTATGCTCAAGAGTTCTGTCATCTATTCCGCTCCCGTATCCTGTAATATCATCCAGCGGCAGATCAGTAAGAACCCTTCAGTACCGCACTGCTTGTAGTGGTATTTCCTATTCCCATTTCTCCTGTGGCAAAAAGATTATATCCCTTTTCAGCAAAAATATCGGCTATTTCTATTCCTGTTTCAATAGCCTTTACAGCTGTATCATAAGCCATTGCTGGTCCTTCGGCTATATTATGAGTTCCTGTCTCCATAAGTTTCCTTTTTATAATTCCTTCGAGATTTATTTTTCCTTCCGGGTCAGCAGTTTCATCTATTCCAAGGTCAACGACCTCAACATCTGCTCCAAAATGTCTTTCCATGGGCATTTATGGAGGATTTCCTGCAGCATGGCTTCTACCATATTGGGTAATAATTCTCTTTGATTTACTGACTTTTTCCCTTTCCACTCCATTGTCTGCAGCCATTACAACGACTATTTTTCTTTTCAGGCTTGTAATCTTTCTTTATTCCTTCAAGCTGTATTGCCAGATCTTCAAGTTTTCCAAGGCCTTTCGGTGTCTTCAGGAGAGAATTCAGTTCCCTTTCCTTTTCTGCCATTCTTTCCCTGCTGGCAGGCACTATATTTTTATTGTTTCATCCAGAATTTTTGAATAACGCAAAGAAATCACTTTCTTCCTTTAATACTCTATTTAATTTATATTGTAACTAAATATGAGAGCAATTTCAAGCTCTCATACCATTATATTTATTCTATTTTTCTATTCGGAAATATTTACAGTCCCTGCTCCTTCTATTAACCATTTTCCTTTAACATTCACTACTTTTACAGGGTAGTTCTATTTCTGTTTTTTCATCCTTCAGAGTAACAATTCCTGTTTTCTTATCATATGATTTTACTGCAAAAACCTAATTTTCATCTAAATAAAAATATTCTTGCACCAAAATATTGGAGTATAGTCTACTGAATATTTTTCTGGAAAATTCCTGGTCTGCTTTTACTTACTTTTTTCCCAGATAAAATCTGCTCCGATATTTCTATAGCTCTTTCCCTGATTTTTATATGCTTTTTAAAATTATTGGTAAGTGGCTGTGCTTCAAACCATTTACTGTCATCTATTTGATTTCGTAAATTACTGTAATAAATATTAATAAAATTTAAAGCTGTTGCCTCAGCTGTTTTTCTGATATTTTTCCTGTTGCAACTGATGCTTTTCCTGCTGCCTTTATTTACATATCCGGCTGATGTTGTTGCTGACATTCCTAAAACTGATACTGCTAGTATTGCTGTTACTAAAAGTACTTTTTCTCATCTGTTATTCCTTCTTCCTTTTTATTTGTGTATACATTATATACCATTTTAAAATGAAAAATAAACTGAAAATTCTCATATATTTTATTTTTCCGAGCAGTTTTATCAAAGAATTGCCCGAAGAAGTCCGTTTTCAGTATACTCTTCTGCTTCTATTTCCACTTTCAGTCCATATTTTTCTATAGTTTTTGTTGTTACAGGACCTATTGAAGTAAGTATTTTTACTTAGTATTCCTTCATTTCATCGTTTTTCACTTAAGTGAATGCTGTCAGCAAAAGATTCAAAAGTTGATGAACTCAGAAACATCAGTATATCACTTTCCTTTACATATTTTTTGCCTTTTCACTGTCAATTTTCAGTTTATGCGTATTATACACCACAAGTTTGTCGTAATTTCTTTATATAATTCCGTATATTTTTCTTCATTTACAGGAGACAGGTTAGATACTATAAACAATATATTCTCTCCTTCTTCTGTAAAGTTTACACTTTCAGAGGCAAGTTTTTCCACTGTATATTCTTTTGGATAGAAACCGGAATTATCCTGTATTTTCATTTCCTCATCTGTTTTTACCCTACAACACCTATTTTTCAAGTGTCCCAAGTACTCTCATATCTTCTATTTTCCTCATAAATCCGATTACTGAATTTAGACTGTTAAATAAAAAGTGTGCTGTATTTTGAAAGATCCGGCATTTCAAAATCAAGATATTCTATATTTATAAAAGGAATATTTATGGCCTGACCTCAAGCTCAATTATTTTATTTGTAATTTCCTCCTGTTTATCCCTATTTTCGTAACCAGTATATTTTCCCAAATAACGGCATATTTTCAAACCATTTCATTTTTTCCCTTAAATTTACCACTTCACCAATTATTATTATAACCGGTGCTTTAACATTATTTTTCTCTTACAATCCCTGCTATTGTTCCCAATGTTCCTCGTGTATGTTTCCTGTTTTGCAGTTGTTCCATTTTTATAACTGCCACCGGAGTTTTCAGGCATTTTTCCATGTTTTATAAGATTTTTCCGTGATTTTTCAAGATTTTCAAGTCCCATTAGAAAAACCAGAGTTCCTTCCAGTTTTGCAACAGTTTCGTAGTCATGCTCAATTCCATCTTTTTCATATGCCCTGTAAATACATGAAAGGAAGTGTTTATCCCTCTGTGTGTTACAGGTATTCCAGCATAGGCAGGAACAGCAATTGCCGAACTTATTCCGGGAATTACTTCAAAATCTATATTTTCTGCTATAAGGGCTTCTATTTCTTCCCCACCACGCCCAAATACAAAGGGATCTCCACTTTAAGCCTTAATACAGTCAGTCCTTCCTTGCTTTTTCCACTATTATTTCATTTATCTTTTTCTGAAGTTCTCCACCTTCTACATTTTTCCTTTCCCATGTAAACTAAGCTCCGCATCAGGTTTCATATATTGCAGTATGCTTTCATTTACAAGCCTGTCGTAAATTATGCATTCAGCCTTTTCCATTACACTTTTAAGCTTCACTGTTATAAGCCCTTCATTTCCACATCCTGCTCCTGCAATGTAAACTTTTCCTCTATTATTCATTTCTTATCTCCCCGGCTAATTTTTCTGCAAGTTCCCCTGCCTTATTTTTGTCACCTTCCACCTTCTTAAATATTCTTTTTCCCGTCCTTACTGTACATGCCCTTCAGTTTCAATGTACTTCCTTCAATGACAGAAGAACATCCTATCGGTGTGGCATCCTCCATTGAATATTCTGAAAAATTCTTCAGCCCTGACACATGAGGGTAACTTCACTGTCATTATTATTCCAGCAGAGTCCCTTATCCTTTCATCATTTTTCCCTGCACTGTATGCACAGTATTCCCTGACCAGGTGCAGGCATAAATGTATCAACATCAAAATATTCTGTTATTCTGTCTTCAAGTTTTGTCCTTTTCATCCTGCGGCCGCAAGAACTATTGCATCATACTCACCTGTCATCAAGTTTTTCAGTCTTGTATGAATATTTCCACGGATAGGTTTTACCTGGACATCCCTTTCTTAAATTCAGTATTTCCTTTTCCCTTCTTGCACTCTCCAGTCTCAACTACGGAATTTTCTAGGCAATTCACTTAACTTTAATCCATTTCTTGAAATAAGCATCCCCTGTTATCTTCCCTCAGAGGAAAACATGCATTTAAAAGACCTTCAGGAGTACGAAGTGGCATATCCTTTAAGGAGTGTACCGCCAGATCTACTTTTATTTTCAATCATTTCCCTTTTTCTATTTCCTTTACAAAAAGTTCCTTCTGTACCGCCTTTTTCATTTTCAGAAAAGTTTTTTCAGATTTTTTTATCTCCTGTTGTGGTTATAACTTCAAGACTCTACATTTAATGGTAAATCCTCGTCAAATCCTTTTATCCCTTTAAAATCATCCCTTTTTCTTAATTCCTTCATATTTTTTCAGTCAGCATTTTCTGTACTTTTCTGCCTGTACGAGGCCAGAATAGTCTCCTCTTGTTCCAATTACTATTTTCATTTGTTTCTCATCTGTCTTCATCCAATTCCTTCAGTGATTTTTCTATATGACAGTTATGACGGATTTTTATCTCGTTCCAAGTATTTCCTTCCGAAATAACTGATGCTTTAAAGCATTGATATCATATTTATTTGAGATTTTTACCTTATTCCTTTATTTTTATCTGATAGGTATATAATAAAATTGTATGAGAATATCTGTTACAATTAATTTTTACACAGGAGGTAATTTTTATGAAATTAGTACTTGTAAGACATGGAGAAAGCGAATGGAATCTTCAGAACAGATTTACCGGATGGGTTGATGTTGACCTGACTGAAAAAGGGATAAATGAAGCAAAAAGCTCGCAGGAAAATCTTTTTGAAGGAACTCGGATATGTTTTTGATGTTGCCTTTTACATCCTTTCAGAAGAGGGCCATCAAAAACCTTTGAACTACATACTTTGAAGAAATTGACCAGCTATATATCCCTGTTTATAAGACTTGGAGACTTAATGAAAGACATTACGGGCACTGCAGGCTGAACAAGGCTGAAACTGCAAAAAATATGGTGATGAACAGGTTCGTATATGGAGAAGAAGTTTTGATGTGGCTCCTCCACAGATAAGCACCGATGACAAGGAAAACTATCCACTATTTCAGAAAAAGATATAAAGATATCCCAGCTGATGAATGTCCCAGAGGGAAAAAGCCTGAAAGATACAATTCACAGAGTACTGCCATATTGGGATTCACATATCTCAAAAGGAAATAGAAAAAGGAAAAATGTAATTGTAGCTGCTCACTGGAAACAGTTTAAGGGCTTTAATCCAGTATTCTACTGAAAATTGACAATAAAAATACTGGAATTAAATCTTCCTACAGGAAAGCCTTTAATTTTTGAAATTAATGAAAAAGCTTGAAATAGTTTCTGCACCTGAATTATTTTAAAATCAGAAAACTATCTAAAAATAATGAAAATATGGATACAATATATCCTTTCATTTTACTAAAATTTTTACTCGTATAAAACATAAATTATGGGAGTTGTCTCACAAGGCAGGAATTTTCACTATTTATAGACATTTCATATCTTAACAGATAAGAAAGAATTTTTTAAAGATTTGTTATTTATGTCAGTGAATTTGTTCCTGCTCATGAGACAACTTTTTCACTTATATTATAATGCTTTTGCAAAGATTTTTACAATTTATAACGTTCATTAATTAAATATTAACTAATAACATCATTTTTAAAAATAAAAACTCTTTTTCTATTCTAAACTTTTCAAATAACCTATAATATATCAATATACAATGATTTTCCTTTTAATTTATCAATAATAATACTCATTTAAACAGAAAATAACAAAAGCATTTTATTTTTCTAGAAGTTACACAAACCATATTAAAAACATTTGTAATGTCAAACGCTATTTTTCTTAATTGTCTTGATTACTAGGTTAAAGAAAGTTTATCATATGTAACTCAAAACATCAAAAATTTTGTGCAAAAGAATAACTTAAGAAATTTTCTTGTAGTTTTGTTACTTATTTGATACAATGTACAACAAAATGAAAAATAATTGAGAATAAGGAGATATACGAGTAGAAAGAAGAAAGAAGAAAGAAAACAAAAAGGGAAAATTTAAAATAAAATTATGGCTTCTGGCGTGCAGAAGCTGCAGGAACAACGAGAAGATAAGAAACTGCAGTGAGGAAATGTATGTACAGTTAGAGTCACTGTAACTACACGGAAACTCTGGCTAACTCTAGGAAGTGCACCAGGTACCGATGCAACAGCCTGGTAGATGGTGCCATTGCAAATGGCATGAGTGCTATCGCAACAGGTAAAAGGTTCTTTTACAGAGATGATAACAAAGCTGCAGCAATAGGGAGAAAATGCTACGATGCTCTCAGAGAGTCTGATAGTTGCCATCGGAGCAGGGCAGGTTTATACAATCAAGGACTAAATGCCAAACACTACCTAAACTTAGTAAAAACAAGAGGTTATAATGTAATTATTGGTGCAAATGCCATGGTTGGAGATGATAATAATACCAGTTCATGCATCTCAAGTAACAGCAATAGGAGGAAGTGGACACAAGAGATGCAGGTGCTCGTAAATACGGTGACAGTGGAGGAGCCTGGGCAAAAGGGGACTCAATTCATAGCAATAGGGGAGATACTATAGCTGAAGGACATTCATCCATAGCAATAGGGGAGATGATCTTCAAAAAGCTGCTAGCTAAATCAGTAACGTATACATTAGGTTCAGGTTCGAAAACCGCCAGCCTTTCAACAGCAATGAGTGATCTGGCTGAGTGGCACCTGGGATATTACAAGTTTTAATGCAACAAAATCAGGAAGTGGTGCAGAGCCCTTGTGTTAAACTCAATATCAGATTGTATCACTTGCTATCGGTACCATGTCCAAGGCCAACAGCAAATGCAACAGCCGGTAGGGACAGGCAGTAGCTGACCTTGACAACTCTAGCGCGCTATTGGAGGAGGTGCACCTACACGCTACAGGCGTACACAGGAAACTTCCGTAACAATAAACGGAGTTAGCACTAACACCTGTCGCTGGTAGCGGTACAAAAGTTGGAGATGTTGTTTCAATAGGTACGGTACATTTAACCGTCAAATTAAAAATGTTGCAGGCAGGTAATATCAGTGCAACATCTACCGATGCGATAAACGGATCGCAGTTATATTCAGTAGCTCAAACTTTACAGGACAGATTTAAATACGCATCAATAAATTCACAGAAACAGGAAACGCAGATAATAAAGGAGCTTTAGCTACAAAACTCCATTAGCTATAGGACCAAACGCCAGTGCAACTGTTACATCAGAAAAATGCTGTTGTTGTAGGTACTGGGCAAAAACTACGGGAACAGGTTATGAATTCAGGTGCACCTACCCAATGGACAAAAACTGGTAAAAACAGTGTTGTAATCGGTACAAGGCAAGTACTAATTCAGAAGGTTCAGTAGCAATAGGACACGAAGCTAAAGTTGATAATACTACAAACAATTCCTGGTTCAACAATCACTGTTATAAAAATGATGATAACAGTACATACATGGGTACTAGCCTTGCACAAAACAATATCTATGCTGATCCAAGTTATGTCGGAACACAAGCGTACATGCAATAGGGCAAATTCATACTCTGATTATCAGGGAATGAGTATGGGGTAGGAGCCCGTTCTAAAAACCTGAGTCTTGCTTTAGGTTACTTTTTCTAATGCTGAAGGAACTTCATCTATCGCAACAGGTGTAGGAGCATATGCAAAAGGAGATAACTCTATAAGTAGTGGTAGACAACTTCCACAATCATCAACAGGATCAGTTGCTTTTAGGGGTTGCAGCAAGAGGTGGTTCTGTCAGCTGATGGTGGATTAGAGGAAGTATCGCAGTCGGAGCCGCTTCTGACGCTACTCACGAACAGGCTATCGCAATCGGGGGTATTACAAATGCCAACACAGCTACATTGGAACAAGGAAGAGGAGACAATACTCAGGCAACAGCGGCTAGAGCTAGCAATAGGTGCAAACGCAAAAGCACAGGCTGAAAGTTCTATCGCATTTGGTACAAAAAGCAAAGTGTAGGTCTCAGCAGGAACCAATGCAGTTGTTAGTAGGTAAAGATTCGCGCAACTGGTAGCAAACGGAGCTGTTCTTGAAGTGAATCTTAAAGCAACTACAGCTGCAGGTGTAACAGGATTTGATATGGCTGATGGCCGTTCTAAATGTTTACTCAGGACTCTGCAGTGGAACTGCTAAAACTGCTAATATGGCAGCAGTATCTGTTGGAGACGGTGCAAATAAAACTCGTCAAATATACAGGAGTTGCTGCAGCAAGGCAAAGATACTGATGAGTAAAACGTAGCTCAGTTAAAGCCCACAAACCTTAAAATAGCAGGAAATACTACTTGGAGGAGCAGATGTACGTCTTCATGACCAGACACTTACTGTAAAAGGATGGAACATACTTAACATCAACTGCTGCAGGAAACACACTACAATGGAACTTAAGCAAGATGTTAAGGATAAAATAGATAATGCGGCAACATTAGATAATCTGGATCCTGCTGGAGTACAGAAAATTAAAGATACTGCAGCTTGGAATGTTAAGTTGCTACTAGTGGAACCGCTGAAAAGTACAAGGTGGAGACACTCGTTGCCTATTAACGCAAACACATCAGTTGACGACAGTCTGGAAAAAGACTTCACTTTTGCTACTAAGAAAGACGTTACTTTTTGACAGCGTAACTCATCAACAACGGACCTAAATTGTCTCACTGGTATTGATGTTGGGTAACAAGACAAATATCTAACGTTGCCAACGGTACTGCTAACAACGATGCAGTTAACTTAGGTCAGTTAAACAATGCACAAAGTAATGCAACTACAACAGCCACATCAACTGAAAAAGTTGTTGCCTCAACAGTCTGTTGATAACATCGCTACTGTAGCCCCTTCACTGGTCAAAACCTAGGAGATGATGCTACATACGAAGTGTCTGTTTCTAAGACAGCTGCAGAATATAGCTAAGGATGCCGCAGCTTGGAAACGCATCAACCAATGGTGGTACTGCTGGAGTTGAAGGTGGAGACACTGTTAACTTTGTAAATGGTAGACAACATTGAAGTTACAAATACTGGTAAAAGACATTGCAATAGCTACTAGAGAGATGCTACTTTTGACAGCGTAACTATCATAATGGACCAAAATTAAGTTCTACCGGTGTAGATGCAGGCAAACAAGAAAATACCAAATGTTGCCGACGGTACTGTTGGTGCAGGAAGCAAAGATGCAGTTAACGGTGGACAGCTCACGATGTTAAGACCAGCGTAACTAACAACACTACTGCTTTTAAAATGACTTAAAGAGCAACACTATTAAGTTATCAGGAGACAGTCTTCACTACTGCTGAACGTCTTTGACAAAAGTGGTGGTATTGAATCTGGTGTTAAGAGGTGGAGACACTAACTACTTAACTTCTACTGCACAGAACTGATATTTACACTAGATTTAGCACGCCAGCTAAAGATAAAATAAACAATGCGGCTACTAACAAGCTGGATAACTTTAGATCCTGCCGGAGTACAGAAAATTAAAAGATACTGCCGCCTGAACATGCTTAAGGCTACATGCCGGAACTGCTGAGCACAAGGTGGAGACACTGTTGTTCATTAACGGAGATAACATCGAAGTTAACAGGCTGGAAAAGACTTCACCGCTTAAGAAAAGATGTTACTTTTTGACAGCGCAACTATCAACAACGGACCCAAAATTAAGTCTCTACTGGTATTGATGCTGTGCAATAAGACAATATCCTAACGTTGCCAAACGCGCAGTACTGCTAACAGCTTGATGCAGTTAACTTTGGAGGTCAGCTAAACAATGCAGCAAATAATGTTGCAGCTGGTACTTTATCAAACTGAAAAAGTTGTTGGCTTTCAACAGCTCGCTGACAACATGCTTTCTGTAAGCTCCTTCCCATCGTCAAAACTTAGGAGATCAAAATGCACCACATATGAAGTGTCTGTTTCTAAGACAGCTCATGCAGAATATAGCTAAAGGTGCTGCAGCTTGGAGATGTATCAATCCAATGGCGTGGTACTGCTGAAAAGTTGAAGGTGGGGACACTGTTAGCTTTATAAACGTGGTGACAACGTGCAGTTACAAATGCTGGTAAAGACATTACAATGGCTACTAAGAGATGTTACTGCGACAGCGGCATAACTTCCTCAATAACGGACCAAATTCTTGACTTCTACCGAATTGTAGATGCAGGTAACAAGAAAAATAACTACCAAATGCTGCTGACGCAGGTACTGTTGGTGCAGGGAAGTTAAAGATGCTGCTAATGTGTGGACAGCTTCGACACGATGTGGACTTAAGCAGTAACTTACCGAACATTACCGGCATACGTCGAATGACTTAGAAAGAGCAGCACTATTAAGTTGGTCAGTGAGACATGGCAACTTCTACTACTGCTGAACGTCTTGACAAAACGGTGGTATTGAATTGTCAGTGAGTGGTAGGAGATACTAACTCACTTTCTAACTTCTACTGCTACAGGAACTGATGTGAGATTTTAGATTTGAAACTATCAGAGTACTAAAAGCCAAGATGAGATAAAGGCACCTTCCTCTACTTTCAAACAACACAATCTCATACTTGGAGAGACTACTGGAACTACTAATACTCTGTGCTTTTGGAGCCGATAGGAGGTGGAGATCAAGTTCACCATGTTAGAAGGTGACGGGAACATACCACCTGACATCAAAGCGCAACTGGGGACGATGTCACATTAGACCTGCTCAGACTACTAAAAGATGATAAGATAAAACAATGCGGCTGGCTATAAACGTCTGGATAACTGCTTTAGATCCTGCATGGGAGCAGCAGAAAATTAAAGACACCACTGCAGCTTTGGAATGTTGTTGCTACTATGTGGAACTGCTGAAAGTGACATGCTGCAAGGTGGAGACACTGTTGAAGTTTCATTAACGGAAATAATGTGAAGTTACACAGTCCGGGAAAAGACTTTCGCTTTTACTACTAAGAAGATGTGCTTTTGACAGCATATGCATCAACAACGGGACCCAAATTATGTTCTACTGGTAGCCATTGATGCTGGCAACAAGAAATTTCTAACCTGAGCTGAGTGGAACTGCTAGTCAACGATGCAGCTAACTTAGGTCAGTTAACATACTGCAGCAATGACGCATCCGCAACAGCTCATCAACTGAAAAAGTTGTTGCTGCTTGCAGCAGCTGCGATAGCATCGCTACTGTGGCTCAGCTTCACCGAGCCTTCAAAGCCAGGAGATAAAATACTACATGTCAGTAGCGTGTCGTTTCTAAGACAGCTCGCAAGAATGCCATAGCTATGAGCTGCAGCTTGGAAACGTATCAACTAATGGTGGTACTGCGAGGAGAGAGATTTGAAGGGTGGAGAGACCTGTTAGCTTTTGTAAATGGTGACAACATTGAAAGCTACAACGCTGGTATGATACTACAAGCGCTACTAAGAGATGCCACTTTTGGACAGCGTGTCCATCAACAATGGACGAAATTAAAAGTTTCTACCGGTGCAGATGGCAGGTAACAAGAAAAGACTAATGCCGCTGATGGCAAATCTTTTCTTGGGTGCAGGATGTATGACACCAATATCGTGATGCAGCTTCACGATGTTGCAGAGACTAGCGTAACTAACAAACACTAACGTGTGCATTAAACAGCTTAAAGAGAACAACTTTTACAATCTCGCTTGGGTGGAGATAGTCGTTCACCACTACTCAGACCCCAGGATGTAAAAACAGAGCGAATCAAGTTCCACGTATTAGAGGATGGAACACATGCAACATCTAATGCAACAAAATGATGATGTAACATTAGACCTGACTCAGACCACTAAAGTGATATAAACAATGCGGCTACTAACAAGCTGGATAACTTGGAGTCCTAGCTGGGAGTGCAGATTAAAGATACATGCTTTGGAATGTTAGTGCTACACAGTGGAACTGCTAGAAGAGAGTACAAGGGTGGAGACACTGTTAAGTCTCATTAACGGAGATATTATCAGAGAATCACTCCTGCTGGGAAAGGGACTGCTCACTTTCACTACAGAAGATGTTACTGGATTACAGCGCAATCCATATCATCAACAACGGACCCTTAAATTAAAGTTCTACGGTATTGATGCTGTGACAAGAAAGAAATTTAACCTGTGCTGGATGGAGACTGCTAACAATGACGTGCAGTTATTAACTTAGGTCAGTCAAATGCAACAAATAATGCACTACAGCTACATCAACTAAGTGTGTTGTTGCCTTCAACAGCAGCCGACAACATCGCTACTGTAGCTCAACTTCTACCTGTGGGTCAAAACCTAGAGATAAAAGTGACTACATATGAAGTGTCTGTTTCTGCGAAAACAGCTGTGCAGAATATAGCTAAGGATCGCCGCAGCTTTGGGATGTATCAACTAATGGTGGTACTGCTGAAAAGTTGAAAGTTGCGGAGACACTGTTAGCTTTGTAAAAGTGTAGACAACATTGAAGTTTACGTAAATACTGGTAAAGATATTACACAGTGGCTGCTAAGAGAGATGTTAATTTTGGCTGCTAAAGATTGGCTCCAGCTGAGCAGGAAACGTAGTTATAAAATAACTCCAGGAGTAATGTGGTGCACATTAACTTAATAAGGTACTAATGTTGCTGACGGTACACTGTTGCTGCAGTGAAAGTAAAGATACGTTAATGCAGTGGACGGCTTCACGATGTTGGAAGACTTGAAGCGTAACTAACAGCTACTACATGCATTGAATGACTTAAAGACGCTCATACACCTGCTGGTTATCAGGAGATTCTACTTCTACCACTGCTGGAACGCGTCTTGATAAAAGTGGGTGGTATTGAATTCCGGTGCTAAGAGTGGAGACACTAATCATGCCACTTACTGCTATAGGCTGAGCATTGCTATTAGAGGTTTAACATCAGATACCAAAAGCTCAAAATAGATAAAAGGCACGCTACTCTTCAAGCAGCACAACTGGTCCTTGGAGGAAAGATACTGGAACTACTTAATACTCAATCTTTAGGATCGACTGAGTGAATCAGTTCACCATGTAGTGCGTAGGTGCACTCATAACATCTAATGCACAGCAAACTGATGATGCAACGTGCAGCTCAGACCACTAAAGACATGCAGATAAACAATGGCGGCTACTAACAAGCTGGATAACTTGGAATCCCGCTGGAGTGCAGAGAGAGACTAAAAGATACCGCCGCATTAGAATGCGTACGCCACACAGTGGAAACTGCTGAAAAGTGCAAGGTGGAGACACAGCAGTCAGTTCCTGCATTAGCGGAGGATAATATCGAAATCACTCAAGCTGAAAGTGACTTCACTTTCGCTACCAAGAAAGCATGTTACTTTTGACAAGCGCACTCATCAAACAACGGACCCAAATTACAGTTCTACCGGTAGCGAGTGCTGGCAACAAGAAAATTTCCTTACCTGGGCTGATGGAACTGCTATCAGCGGATGCGTGTTAACTCGGTCAGTTAAAGACATGGCTACAACAGTGCAACCAGCAGCTAAGCGACTTTCGAACTGAAAAGGTATGGCTTCAGCTAGCAGTTGACAACATCGTTACTGCAGACTCCTTCCAATGCTGGTCAAAACCCAGGAGATAAAAATGCTTACATGTGAAGTGTCATGTTTCGCAGAACAGCTGTGCAGAATATAGCTAGCGATCGCCGCAGCTTGGAATGTATCAACTCAGTAGGTGGTACCGCTGAAAAGATGTTGAAGGTGGAGTACACCTGTTAGCTTTGCAATGTAAGTGACAACTTATTGAGAGGTTACAAATACTGCAAAAGATATTACAATAGCTACTAAGGAAGAGATGTTAATTTTGACAGCGGTAACAGTTCCGCTGAGTAGGAAACGTGACATTATAAATAGCCTCCAGGAATTAATGCAGAGTGGCACCAACAAAATTACTGAATGTTGACTTTGGTACTGTTAGTTGCAGGAAGTAAGATGCGGTTAACGTGGACAGCTTTCACGATGTTAAGACTAGCGTAACTAACAACACTAATGCATTGAATGACTTAAAGATAAACACTATTAAGTTTATCAAGGAGACTTCTACTTCTACCACTGTCAGTTGAACGTCTCTGGATATGGTGGTCGGGTATTCGAATTGTTAAGAGTGGAGACACTCATACTATCAGCATTTACTGCTACAAGTGAACCGACATTTAGACTTAGACTGTCATGAATTACCAAAGCTCAAAGAGATAAGGTAACCACTCTCAAACCTTCAACTCTCACTTGGAGGAGATACTGGAACTACTAATACTCAATCTTTGGAAGCTAAAACTGGTGGAACCAAGTCTGAGTAGCCAAAGCTATGACAGACATGACTTAACATCTAATGCAACAAAAGTGATGATGCACATCAGGACCTGACTCAGACTACACTAAAGATGGAAGATAAACGAGTACGCTGCTACAGCCGCGATGTCTGATCCTGCTGGAGTGCAGAAGATTAAAGATACCGCTGCCTTGGAAATGTTGTCAGCTGCCTAATAGTAAGAACCGCTGAAAAAGTGCTAAGGTGGAGGCACACTGTAAGTTCATTCACGGAGAGTTAATATCGAAAATCACTCTGGCGCCGAGAGGGACTTCTCGTTTCGCTACTAAGAAAGATGTTACTTTTGACAGCTGCACTTCATCAACAACGGATCCCATTAAGTTCCCATTGGTATTGATGCTGGCAAGAGTAGCACCCCTAACCCTGGCTGATGGAACTGGCTAACAACGATGCAGTTAACCTGGGTCGTAAATCTGCAATAAATAATGCAACCGCAACAGCTACATCAACTAGAAAAGTTGTTGCTTCAACAGCAGCCAGACAACATCGCTACTGTGGCTCCTTCTACTGGTCAAAACCCAGGAGGACATACCATATAGGAAGCGCTGCCCGTCTGAAACAGCGTGCACGAATATAGCCATGAGCCGTGCAGCTGAGATATGTCATCCAATGGTGGTACTGCTGAAAAGAGTTGGAGAGGTGAGACACTTTCTGTTAACACTTGTGCAGTGGTGACAGTACTGGAAGTCCACAAATACTGGTAGAGATATTACAGTAGGCTACCAAGCAGAGATGTTAATTTTGACAGCGTAACTGTGTCCAGCTGGAGCCAGGAAACGTAGTTACTATAAATAACTCAAGGGTATTAATGCAGCAGTAACATGTAAAAGTACTAATGTAAGCCATGGACGGGTGCACTGTTGCAGTGCAGCGTAAAGATGCGTTAACTGGTGGACAGCCTACCGGCTATTGACTAGCTAGCGTACCACCAAACTACTAATGCATTGAATGATCTTCAAAAGAGCAACTCTATTAAGCGTATCAGGAGATTCTTACTTCTACTGCCGCGAACGTCTCTGATATGGTGGTATTGAATTCGGTGTTAAGAGTGGGAGACACTAAATCTACTTTGAACTTCTACTGCTACAGGAACTCGACATTACATTAGATTTAACATCAGATACTAGCTAAAATAGATAGGTACAGACTACTCAAGGAACACAATCTCCCTTGGAGTGAGATACTGGAACTACTAATACTCCAATCTTTGGAGGCTAAAACTGTGTGGAATCCAAGTTCAACAAGTTAAAGGTGACGGAACATGCTAACGCTCATGCAACAAATGATGATGTAACATTAGGACCTCCGGACTCAGACTACTAAAAGATAAGATAAACAATGCGGCTGCTAACAAGCTGGATAACCCTAGGAGTCCTTGCTGGAGTGCAGAAGATTAAAGATGCTGCCAGTTGCGAATGCTGTTGTTGCGCACTATTAGTGGAACTGCTGGAAAAGCACAAGGTGGAGACACTGCTTAGGCTCATTGATGGAGACTAATATCAGAAATCACCTGGGCGCTGGAAAGTGACTTTCACTTTCGCTACCAAGAAAGAGATGTGCTCACTTTGTGACAGCGTAACTATCAACAACGGACCCTCAGTCGAGTTCTACTGGCATTGATGTCATGGTAAACGAAATAGGCAAATTTCCTAGCTCGCTGATGGCGCTGGCATGCACAGCACAACGATGGTACCGATAACTTGGTCGTAAATACTGCAATAACAATGCAGGAGCAGCGGCTGGCAATCGCTGTGCCAAACAAACGGTGGAAACAGCAGAAACAGTTAGACTGTCAGATGGACTTGGCTTTTGTAGAAATGGAAGCAAACACAACTGTCAAATGTTGGGACCAAATGGAGCAGGTTGTTAGAGTATGGACGTAAACTTCGAACACTTCAGCAGTTGGAGCGACGTGAAAAGCCCGAGAGTGTACGGGACTCGAGCTGACGGAACTGTGCAGGAAAAGATGGAATAGCGACTACACAAGATGTGAAGCACCGCTACAGTTCTGGATAGAGTAACATCTACAGCATCAGCAGTAGACATTGTGTTAGCATTACTCTATCAGTTCCAGATGTAAAAATGGTGATAGCAGTTAAATTCTGATGCAGGAGGACAACGTGAAATTACACAAAATGAAAAAGACTTTACTTTTCGGCAACTAAGAAGACGTTACATTTTGATCAGCGTAACTATTAGCCAACTTGGTGGGACCAAAATTAAGTGTTACCGGAATAGATGCAGCTAACAAGAAAGGGAATAACAAATGCTGCTGACGGGAGTATCGCAACAGCTGCCAGTATGAGGATGCTGAGTGAAATGAAATCAACTGCACGGATTAAAGCAAAAATACTCGTGAACTGTTCTCTGGGAGGTTGAGCATCTACCATGCCTCAAACTCTTGATCGGTGTTCTGGTGGGGAAACTAAAATTCAGAATTAAGAGTGAGAGTCACTCAATACCCACCTGACTTCTACCGCCACAGTGAACTGACATTACGTAGATTTAACACCGTGGATGCTAAAGCCAAGACAAATAAGCAGCCACTCTTTCCAAGCAATACAATCTCACTTGGATGAGATACTGGGACTACAACACTCAATCTTTTGAAGAACAAAACTGCGGAATCAAAGTCACTGTTAAAGGTGACAGAACATGCCATACCATCTAAAAGTAGAGCAAATGATGATGTGCAACATTTTCAGACCTGACACAAAGCTACAAAGAGATACAAAGATAAACGATGCGTCAAACAAAGCAAACTTTCTGCAACTCCAGGATCCAGCAGGAATTACAGAAAATTAAAGAGAGTTACAGTGGCATGGAATGTGTGTAGTCGTTAATAATGGTACTGCCAGAAAAGTGTTGAAGGTGGAAATACGCTAAATTTATCGATGGAGATATTATCGCAATCACCTCAAAGCTGGAAAAGACTTCACTCGCTACTGAGAGAGATGGGCATTTGGACAGCGTAACAGTCTCGAGCAGACGGAAACGTAGTTATAAAATAACTCTGTGAAATTAATGCTGTGTAACAATAAAATTAACATTAATGTTATTGCCCGAACGGATTACTTATTGCTCTCAAAGAGTACAAAGACAGCAGTTAACGTGGACACGTTTCACGATGTTCAGAATACTATAAACGCTAGAGCATTTACTGTTAGTGCAAACGAGGAGGCAAAGATAGAATCTGTACAAGAGGAATAAACATTGACTTTAGAAAATGCTGGCGGAAATACAGCAATAAGCTACGATGCACTGCACATGAGCTTAGTTCACCCGCTTGTCGTGCCTAGTCCTAAACCTTGGACCTGGGAAGCTTTTCTAAGAATTGGAGATGCTACTGGAACAACGTGGATTAACGATCGTAAACGGACCACTGTATAACATCTGCGTAGATGCTGGCACAGAGAAATAACAAATGTTGCAGACGCGAAACTATTGGGTGCAGGGAAGCAAAGATGCTATAAACGGTGGACACCTTTCCACGATGTTCACAGACTAACCTCTCAAACTTCTATAAATAATAATGCCCAGAACACTATGCAACACAATATGCATACAATCTGACATGTTGCTCACGCAACTAATATCCTACGCAACATTTACAGGAGATAGCGCAACAATATTGATAGAAAACTTGGAGAAAACCTCTGAACATAGTGCGTGGAGCAACGTGGGAACTACAAAGTGGAAATATCGAGGTAAGAAACCGAGAGTACTGCAAGACATCAAATGTAAAAACTGCGTGAAAAGCCGTGATTTAGGAACTAACGGAAGTGTTAAATGTGAGACTACTGAAAGATCGTGATATACTTGGACTTACCATCAATGGTGGACCTTCTGTAACTAAAGCAGGAACAGATGCAGGAAATACAAAAGCTAGCAACATGTGCCAAACGAGATATGCACCAAGCTACTCAGCCAAAGATGCCTGTAAATGGAAAGTCAACTTCATGAGTGTGTGCTGACACGCATTAAAACCCAATTGGTGGGAAACACCAGGCTGAGATCGGACGATCAATTACACAAGCAATAATGTGGTGGAAACAGGACAAAACACACTCTACGATGCAATATCTGCGAGTAAAAGCAGTGCCGCGTAAATCATCAGGAGAACCACAGTTGTAGCGAGGATAATATTGATGTTACGGTATCTACAAATTCGCTACTGCGTGAAACGAATATAAGCAGTAGCCAGCTAGAGAGAGACATTAAGTTGTAGACAGCGTATGCTGTTACCAACAGCAGACCTAGCATGAATTCCATGGAATCACGTGGCAGGTGAGGAAAACCATATGCAACTCTTTGGGAGCAGGAGTAAGTCAAGTGCTGGTGAATGTGTGGCACAGCTTGATGCGAGTTAAGAATTCCTCCAATTACATTTGGAGCTGATACAGGAACTGATCATGCGGCCGCTCTGCAGAGTAGAGTTAGCATAACTGGAATGATACAGCCACGGCCACTTTCTATAAGCGAAGAATGTGGTCTCAGGTTAGCTAGTGTTCCGAACACCTTCATTCGCAGTGCAGTGAGCGTAAATGATGCGAGATACTGCACAATCACAGGAGCATCAAAGATGTTACTCTTGGATCGTTTAGATGAAGATGTGGGAACTGTTGGAAAGAGTAGCTACTGAAGCACAGCACTGCTATGTAAACTGAAACGTAGCGCGAAAGAAACTAAGAGTACATGATGAATAAACTTAGAGAGTGATTGTGAGAGGTGCAAGGATGCACGCAAGCAGCCTTCAGCTATGGCAATGTGCAGGTATACCTCGCACATAAGCCCGTGAAATGCAGTGCACAGGGGAGCTTCAATATTATACATGAGCATGCAGACAGCGTCGCAGTAGGCTACGCGAGAGCCTCTAAAAATGGAAGGGCAGTGCCGAGTGTCGAGTGGAAGTGTGCAACTCAAATAGTGAATTAGGATTCTCACTTGGACGGCTGAAAGGATAGGATTAATAAAATATTCAGAAGCCAAAGGGCTTCTTTTCGTACAAAAACATAATAAAAATGTATTGTTAAATAAAGATTGATATCCTGGAGAAAGCGCAATTAATTTTAGCATTTCTTGGGTTATCGAACTTTTATTTAATCTCTTATAACAATTAATATATATTACTTGAAAGATCTAGAGACAGTGTAGTAATCTTTGGAAATCTCTCCAGCATCCTAGGAATATTTTTCTTCTCTCGTGTCCACTTATATCTAACCGCACTGCCGCAAAGCATCTCCTCCAACTTTAATTTTCTCCTGGTATTGACATTCTGTATCTAGCTCTCTTATAGGCTCTCCCATCACTACTCTTCCATATCTCACATGCCAACATGGAAATTCTATAACCTTCTTATACCCATGATCCTCTCTTATTTTTCCAAAGGTTCCTGTTATTTCTGTGTGTGTACATCATCCTAATCCTTCAAAATTTACATCACGAGACAATAGCAGTTTTCTCCCCACTGATATTCTCTCTCGTTGTCTCCTATGCAATCCAAAATTCTAGAAAAGATACTGCCATTAAAAGTATCATCATTAAATACATTTTCTCCTTCTCAGTATTATTCCTCCAAAATCTTTAATATTTTCAAACCAATGTTATGAATCCAACTACTGGCAATATTTCAACATATGTACACCATTGTTTTGAACATCATCTTCCTTAAACTTCCAGACCTGCGTTCCTGTAACAGATGGGAATGTTGTCTTGATGCCTCTGTTAATAATGGAAAATCTTCTTTCCAAAATGTAGAAAATAGTGTGAAACATGGAATCTGTCCCACTTTACCATTTCCATCAAAATTCGAAAACCATTCCATTATCCATCCATAGATGTCGCCGTTATATTTTATATCTTTGGGCAGAATGGGATTATGAACTTTGTGCTTTCTGTTTTTCTGTGGCACCATCCTCATCCTATAATCTTCAGTGGGAGCCTAACTTCAGGAAAATTTAAACTCCCTCATATATTTCATTTTCATATAATACGCGTGGCTCTTCCTGCTCCAGGATCGTCAAAGATCTCCATCTCATCCCCAAATCCCGGCTCTCCTATAGCATTGCCTGGAGCTCTGGATTACTGTTCCAGTACCTCCTGTAAACAGCAAGTTTTGTTAAACTCTCATTACCTCTCAGAGTTTACGTAAAATTAATATAATCAAAAGTGACTATACGCATCAGTCATAATTTGCATTTCTTTGTTATTTATCATCTCATTTAAAATTTTCAGTAGCCAGTGAAAAATTTTCAACACAATAATATCCTGGTAAGATGTGAATTAGTCTCCTATATGAGGCAAACTCATAATTTTAGATTATACCTTGTTATTTATATCATATTTTTGCCTCATCTCGAATACTAAAATAACATATTTTCAATATTTCCTTCATATATATTAGCGTTATTTTAAAAGAATGGGGTGGATTTTAAGCCAGTAGTTAAAAACGTTTAATTAGTTTGAAAATCTCCTCCATTGCCTCAACAACCCTATCATTACTTGCTCTATCCTCTGCCAGCCCGAAAATCTTTTCCATCCAGGGAAATTTAAAAATCTCGCAGCACATCCCATATAAACATATTCCTCGGTTCAAGCATCCCTCAAGCATCTTCACATATCTGAAGGTCCTTCTAAAACAGTTTCTCTATCTAACTCCGGCAATAAATTCTACTTCCTGTTTGCATGACCTTTATTCCTGAAATTTCATTCACAGTCACTATAAATTTTTCTTTGCTACATTCCATTTTAATGTCTTTCATATATATTCAGTACTCATCAAGCACTGTAAAGACCTGCCAACTCTGCAATGTCTTGCACTCCATGGTTCTGTCAGATATTTTCTGTTCAGTCTCTTATCAAAGCACATCTCCATATCCCAATCTGCGACCAGGAATGGCACTTTGTAAGTAGGCCTTCAGCCACAGATACGAAATTTCTTTTATTTTTCCTCTGTACATAATACTCCTTCATTCCACTCTGCACAAAAGAATTCAATAAAAGGTTTCATCTATAAACAATTTCGTACTGCATGTTGTACATTCTTCAATATTTCTCTATTTGGGCAAGTTTTGCGAAAACCTTTTCCTGTGGGATTGTTTGGATTACATATTATTATCATAAATCGTCTTTCTTCTCGAAGTCTACATTTTTCAGATTGCATATTCAGCTTAAAATCATCACTTTCCCTTAGCTCAAAATATTCTATTTCATCTTTTTATTTTTCAATCATTTTATTCTCACCACTAGAACAGCCCCAAACCAATCCACCATCTCCAGGTGTTTCTGCTGGCCTTACTGCGCTCCTCATACTCTCTCCAAATGGGCGATACTATTAATATTTTTCGGATTTATTACCTCTCATAAATAAAAACTATAATTTCAGTTGCCCCATTTCCCAATATACATAATCCGACAGATTCTTACATTATTCAGGATTAGCCAGCCTTTTCCCTCAGCCTCAACATAATCAGGATCCGGATATCTCTGAAGAATTTCTGTGAAGACTTTTCAATTATTCTAGCACTTTTAAACTTTCAGGGTATACTCATATGGAGTTTATGAACTGTCCGGTAATCCCAGTATTTCCTTTATATTTTCTTTCCCTGAGACACTTTGTAAATATTTCCCACACATGAAAACTCCATTTTCATCTCCTCTTTTGCCAATCATTTGTTTGCTCGATTCTACTGTAATGTGAGTGTATTTTCTCCCAGTGGCTCTTCTCTGAAAAGTAAAGAAATAAATCCTCTACAACATTGCTGAAAACTACTAAACTCAAAACTTACCTGACATTGTACATTATCTTTTCTTATATCTTTCTATTTGAGATTCCTTCGTCTCTCCTATTGTCGGCTTTATCAGACCTCTTCCAAAATAGGGAAACCCTTCCTCCAAACTCGCACCCTGCAATGCCCCCACTACTGCTCCTTCAGAATGGGCAAATTAGGACTGCTGTAGTTTCCTGTCCTAAATATTCTCCATGCTTCCACCGCTATATCCCAAAGTCCATACTTGCTAAGTCTCAAAATTCTATAATTCTCATGAGATAAAATTCGCCATCATCAGTTTCGCAGAAGTTTCTACAAAATCAATACTTCTCATTTTGCTGTCCCACAATTGAATCCAGTGTATTTATAGACTTATATACCGTGATAACATGAGCCTCAGAAACGCACTTGCCGACTTAGGTGCAACTATTAATCAACCGTATTTTTCAGAAATTGACTGGTATGCATACCCATAATCATTTTTCATCCATTGTTTCTGTCTCTATGAGACACAAGATATGGCTTGAGTCTTTTCTCGCCTTTTCTTCCTTCATTGAGTATGTTATGAAACTAACTTTCCTTCTTGGAAAATTTGTGAAATATTATACATCAGATAATTTCAGCAATCATAAATATTAATGACGCCTTTCTGAGATTTATAATCGGATGAAGTCACTGCATAAGTGCACAAATTACTGTAATAAGTATCGTTGCCAAAATTTATATTTTCTACCACCACTTAAACCACTTCTTTTCACCTAATAAAACTTTTCTCTCCTAGACTTGCCATTTTTTCCTATAGCCTGAACAGGATAGATAATATTCTGGGGATCATAAATATCAGGTCAAACACACTTACGACAATCCATATTTTCTTCTAAGCATCAATTTATTCACATCCCATTCTTCCATACTATTTCTTAATATCAGATTTTCCCTCAGAACTTCTTGATTTAGCCATATTCCTATTAACATAGTCACTATAACTGAAATTTTCGTCTATTCTGTCAAGTCATAGTTTTGCAGCTTCCATTGAAGGCAGCTTGTAAACTCTAGATTATCAAATATTCCATGAATGTGCATGCCACAATATTGCCTTTACCGCACCTTTTCAGTTTTCATCACCAAAAGACAGCTGTCATTTTTAGCCTTTCCTAGATTGTGGCCTTCGTTTCTCATTTACTGGATAACTTCTTATCCCTAGTCTAGCTATATCCCTTCTTCCATTTCCTTCAGTTCCTGTCAGTATTCCCAATCCATCTTTTGCTGTATTTTACTGAGTTGTTGTTTTATCTGGCTATCCACGGTTTCAGTATCAATAGCCCTAGTCTAGAAATTTCCTTAGGTCAGACTCTATTTTCTCCCGGATCCATTGTTTTTCTGACCCAGTATCCCAAGTCATCCACCAAATTCCAAAACTGGAGTTCTTGCATAGTCATACTATTTCTATATTCACTCAATCAGGTCTTTCATATCTTCACAGTATTTTTAAATATAGATTATAATAATATCTTCATTTCCCAATTCAGAACTTTTATTCATACTTCAATGAAACATCATTATAATGGCTAGTCATCTATCAGTAAAATTTGATATATGTTTTTAAGCATAACGATATCCTTAATTTTCCCTTCTTTCTTCGTTGTATTTGTCTATTTCCGAGACTGTCCTCCTCTTCCATTCCCCAGAGGACAAAGGTACAACCCAAGTACTGGAATATCTATCCCAAACACTCCTATCATTTCAATTCGGAAGTTAAAAGACTCTGCCTCCCCTAGATTTGTTTATAATTACACACTTTTATACATTTTTCTTTTCATTTCCTCAAAGCAATACCGTAACTGA
>BNJU01002222.1_pt1 | contig 38678 bp, 54 predicted proteins | sample 8539281 | NCBI WGS metagenome assembly BNJU01 (sample SAMD00202456, study PRJDB9452) | human saliva metagenome | isolation source: human saliva | place: Japan
GGTATTTACTACAACTTTTCTTTGTTTTTTTAGCCTTGTTTTTTTATTGCTTTTTGTTTTTAGCAGTCCAATGTTAGAGCATAGATTGAAGGCATAGCTCCTTAACACATGATAAATTTGAGGCTAAACTCAGCACCATCACCTTCCTCTGAGACTATCTTGAACTCCGCCCTATGAAGCTCCGCAATCTCCCTCACAAATGATAGTCCGAGTCCGAGCCCACTGTTAATTTCTTTATTTCTTGATTCATCGACTTGATAAAACCTATCCGAGATTTTAGCTATATGATCTTGTGATATGCCGATTCCGTCATCCACTACTTTTAAAGTAGCCGTCGTAAGGTCAGTGATTTCCTCGGATTTCTCGCACTTAAACGATATGTTCTTTTGATTCTCGCCAAAACCTTGCCCTTGATCACACTCCAACTTTATTAACACCATCGTTTTTAGAAAAATTTAATCGCATTGCTCACGAGATTATCAAGCACACGGTAAAGCATCAATTTGTGACCATAAATCCATATATCCGATTGAATCTCTATATCAAATTTCAGTCCCGATTCTACCCACTTTCGCTCGTGCTGTCTGCAGTATTCTGTGACGAGCTCCGAAAGCGACAGCCTATCTAAATCAGACCAACATAACTGCTCGGCCTTAGAAAGCTCAAGAATCTGCTCTGTCATATCCTTCATCAGTTTAGCCTGGTGGTTTATTACCTCAAGGGACTCCCTTGCACTCTCTAAATCGTCAGCGTATTTCGCTCCGAACTCACTTTCTGCCATTATCACCGAGAGTGGTGTTCTGAGCTCGTGCGATACGTTCTGATTGAACTGCTTCTCCTTATCGAAATTTTCCTGTATAGAGAAAATCATTTTGTTAAATACATTTGCAAGTCTTGCCGTCTCGTCATACGAATGCTTATACGACGTGTTGATGCGCTTCGTATAGTCACGACTCTCCGTGATATCCTCTGCCATTTTAGTAACATCATTTATCGGAAGTAAACCGCGCTTAAGTATTCTTCTACCCCCAAGTGACATTGCAATCATTGAAAGAGGCGCAAGAACAACAATTGCAAGCAGAAATAGTTTCAGCTCATCGCTCAGCCATTTGATGGAATGAATTCCACGAACCCATTTCTGCTCCTCTTTGTTATACGTATCAAAGTAATAATAATTTAAGCCATCAGAACTGTACTTCGATATCTCTTCTGATGAAAATGGAGCATTTTCATGAAACCCTTGTGGCAGCGTGCCTCGCTCGAGTTTTTTATCCTTACTGTATATTGCGAAATATACACCGTCGTCATAGGACTCAAAATCATCGAGGTCTGAAGCCATCCCCATCGTTGCTCGTTCGAGCTCTGTTCTGGTTGTATAACTCGACCACGTATCAGAAAGCACAAGCGCTACACTGAACATTGCAATAAATATAGCTGCTACAAATACCGTGTACCAACGAGTAACCCTCGAGACGATGGTTCTATTTCTATTCCTTTTCTTCTGATTTGAATACATATCCCATACCTCTCTTCGTCACTATGACCATCGGATCCTCTAGCTTCTTGCGAATGTTCTTTACCAATACATCGATAATGTTCGACTCACCCTCATAGTCGAAGTCCCAGATATGTTCTCTGATCTGCTCTCTACTCAATATAACATTAGGATGCCTAACCAAATACTCTAGCAGGGAGTACTCCTTGGATGTAAGATCTACTAGATACGAATTCTTGGTAACTGTTTTCTTTATAAAATCTAAGCAGCAATCACCAAACTGCACGGTACTCAGGAGAATCTCTCTATTATTGCGTCTCAGCATAACTCTGATGCGTGCGAGGAGCTCATCAAATTCAAAAGGCTTAACGAGGTAATCATCCGCCCCAGCATCTAGCCCAGTCACCTTGTCTTCAAGCGTATCCTTTGCGGTTAGCATGAGGACAGGCGTCTTAATCTGATGATTTCTTAGATACTTAAGTACACCAAGTCCATCAAGTCTAGGCATCATGATATCTGAAATTATTACATCGTAATTAGTTGCTCTTATGTAGTCAATCGCTTCTTCCCCATCATATGCCGCATCAACACTGTACTGCTGAGTCTTTAGTAGCTTTACTATACTTCTATTAAGCATAACCTCATCTTCGATTACTAACAGCTTCATGGTCTCGCTCCTTTACTTTCTTTATTGTCGCCTATTATATCATCTTATACGCAAAATCTCGGCTAGATAATCTAACCGAGATTTTATATACTAATCATACACTATTAACTAGTCATCCTGATCTTCATTTTCTTCTGCTATGAACGCTCCATCGACAGCACTCATCTTTACATCAATCGTCTGTTTACCATCTATTACAGTTACTTTGTATACGAGAGCATTTTCATTAACGTCCAGCTTAAGCTTCATGATAATTGCCTTAGCATATTTTTTTCTTTCACTAGTGCTTCCAGCCTTTGCAAGGTCAACTTGTGGCTTCGCACCTATGAGAGCCTTGTCTTCAGAATCTGAATTGAAGTTATCTGCCTCAACCTTCAGGACTTTCCCTGATTCGCCATCGATTTTTATATTCCTTTACAGAATTAGTGTCGCTAACGGTAATTTCATACACTACAGTTTCATTGTCAACATCTATCTCGTATCCTATAACAGTTCCTCCATTCGATTCCTTGAGTGCCGTTTCCTCTGCCTGCTGAACCGTTACTTTCGCCTTGCGCACAGCCTTCTCATCATGATTGCTTGAGCATCCAACCGCTGAACCGAGCGCTGAGATAGAAACTGCTAATGCGATAAACTTTGCTAATGTCTTTTTTTTGAAAATCTTTGTCATATCTTTACCTCTTTCTGTTTTAATTTGAAATTAAACTCCTCATCTTTGCTTCTTGTTGTCCATATAATAAATGAGAAAGATGAACGCAAAATGAATCGCAAAACTTTTTTATAAAAAAGAGAGCAACCACATAAAGCAGTCGCTCTCTAGCTTCTTATTTCGTACCGTTCTTTACACGATTCTTCCTAGTGATAATCACCCCTGCCGATATAAGCACGAGTATCACCCCTGCGATATACAGTACGGTTCTCCCAAGACCGCCAGTCTCAGGTAACAGGAACCTCATATTCTCAGTATTCTTGATCGTAATAGTTCCTGATGAAACCGCTGCATCCTTTGGTGTCTGAACTTCCGCACCGTTACTATTGCTGTAGCTAGTACCGTAATCTGGCACGGCCGTCTCAACTACGTAGTAACCGTAAGTAACGTCATCGCCATTGTCCGCTTTTCCTGACACCGGCAAATCCGTATAGGTTTTCGTCCAGTTATCTGAAGCTGACAGTGTCTCTCCAGCCTTATAGACCTTCTCTGAAGTCGTTCCGTTCGCACTCGTCGAAACCTGCATCAAGTTGTAGGTGATTGACCCAGCTGAACGCTGCACCTCTTGTCCATCAGCATCGAACCACTTCTTATTAACAGTGATTCTCGTCTTAAGCTTTTCGTTCTTAACTTTAAATGTCATACTAGTTCCGCTTAAGGTTACTAGTGGATTGGTCGAAGTCTGCGTGATAGTGAACTTTTTGTTCTGCTCTTCAATCTTAAAGTCAATCGGTCCATCTAGTGGCTTGTAGCCTGTCGGCGACTTCTCCTCTGTGAGGCGATATTCGCCAGCACTTAGCCCTTCGAACTTGAACTGCGAGATATTCTGGTTTCTGCCGACATACATAGGTGTAAATGACGCATCACCAAGCTTCTCAAGCTTGAATACAGCTCCGTTAAGCGCTGTTTCTGACTCGTCTACCTTAAGCACATTGATTTCAGTTGTTCTGTTCAGCTCGAACGAAACCAGCTGCTGATATGGCTGAGCATGTTTGCCAGTCATCTCTGTAATATAGGTCTTGACCTTAACGGATTTCATCTCCGCATCGGAAACCTTCTTGCTCTCGGATAGGATGTGGTTAACTGCAGCTTTCATCTTAGGATGGAGGTTTGAACCCTCTGGATATTTCTTAATAGTATCCATACTGTTAGAGTAGTACCACAGTGCTTGTTGAAGTGCCTGATAGTATCCATAATCTTGTTCGTGATTTTGCACGTCATTCCAGAACCCAGGGTCATTTAAGCCGTAGTCCTTTAGAAGTTCATCTTTATGCGTTTCGCAGTAGTAATAAATCTTACGCACTGCATCATAAAGCTCTTTTTTACCAACCCTAGGTCTCTGAGCTGATCTATACAGAGCATCCGCATCGTTGATGTACTCCTTATATACGGCATTTTCTCCAAAATTAGGAAAAGTATCTTCCGCTCTAAAGCAGAATGCTTCAGATCCCGAAGTACTATCATTGCTTTTAGAAACCCTGACCTTGTCCTCGTATCCTATAAAGCCGTAGTACTCATTTGATGCTAGTGGCTTATCCTGTTCTCCCACTTTCTTTATGATGAAAACATTTCCACCCTTTGTATACCTAATGAAAAGCTTTCCGTCTTCATATGCAAAATGGAATTCGGCAACGCTCCCCTCTGGTTTCTGGGAGTCGCTTGGAACAGATGTTATATAGAGCCTATATGTTTTGTTGAATTCAACATCGTTCTTGCTAAGACTCAAGTATATTCCATTTTTTTTATAATTGTCATTCGAGGTCTGAATAGATATCGGTGTTTCACCACCATCTGTTACTTTCTTCAATTCGAATTTGACAGTATCTCTATTCTGGATTGCCTTTCCGGATGACTCCTGTACAAAAACCTCCATGGTAAGTCTTGCGCTTGAGTTCCTAGGCTTTATAAATATGCCACTGCCACCTTTTGTAAAGTGGATACCAGATGTGTCAAAGTAGAACTCCGCCACGCTCTGCACTGGTCGTTCATATACTCCTGGTACTTCAGTAATATACATCCTGTACTTGGTATTTAGTTTTAACCCAGTGAAATTAATCTCCCTATTTGGCGAGTTCAGAAATCCAGCTTTAAATAATTGTTCAGAACCATCTTCACCTTCGATAAGCTTATATCCAATTTTACCTACTACAAGATCGCCAGCATTTGTGGCAACCTGGAACTTCACATAGGTTTCTGGAGCCCCTGCCCTAAGTGCTCTGACATGTCTAACTCGAGATGTGTGTATCGCGTTTTTCCTGTGCATACGTAGCAATCGGAAACATCTGTATCAAGATGGCGAGGATTATCAGCAAGGAAGAGAGCTTTTTCATTAAAGTATTCTTATTCATCAGCTCACTCCTCCCATCTTACTCTTTCTCCTCAGTACGAGGAGGGCCATAAGTCCGACGCTGAGCATCAGTGACCCGCTCCACCAGAACAGTTCGCTGTTATCACCAGTCTTTACCTTCTTGGTGATTTTTAGGCTTCTGCTTCTTCTGCACCTCAGGCTTTGGCTTGGCATTCACAACCTTGTTCCAAACGCCATTCTCAAACCTTGGAGCCATCACTAAGAACGGCTGCATCGTTGTGTAGTCTGCAGCTTCCCCAGTTGCCCCTGTTTGTACCACGAGATACATTCCACTTCTCAAACCTGTAAAACGTACCGTACCGTCACGACCAGTCGTGAGTGTCATAACCGCACTTGCATTGCGGCTTTGCCTCTCAAGACGACGTGCTAGCTTTATCTGAGCATCTACGGTTTTTAAGTTCTTCTAAATTCCCATTCCACTGAAACGGAGCTCTTCCGACATAACCAGTCCTATCCGCCTTCAGGTCTGCGACCTGATAGATAGAGTACTGCGCGCCGCTTATGGCTTTATGCTCATAAGTCAGCGTTATGTTTAAGCTCGCACTATCATCTGCATATGCAGCATGGGAAGGAAGTATGAAAGATACAAAACTGAAGCATAGAATTAATATTAAAGAAATTCTATTACTCTTCATTTAATCCCTTTCTTTTTTCTTCGCCTTTTGATATACAGCCTTATCAAAACTATCAGAGTTATAACCCCAACAGCTAATATGGCAATATATTTCAGCATGACCATTCTAATAACGTCTTCTACGTTCTGTGTCTTCGTATATTTGGTGCGCTCCCCTCTCACGAGAAGTCTATGCGAGTTGACTCCATAGGGCGTGCACGTAATCAGCGTCACGTAGTCTTTGCCCTTTTCGATTTCCAAATCTTCAACTTCATCAGGTAGTACAGTGTTAATCTTGTTAACCTTGTACGCATACACATCGTCAAATACATGGATCATAAAGATGTCGCCATCTTCAAGTTGATCGATATTTGTAAAAAGCTTCGCAGATAGAAGTCCCGTATGGCCTGAAATCAGGCTGTGTGTACTAGGACCCCCTACCGGCAGAGAGCTCCCCGGTATATGCCCTGTCGCGATCTGAAGCGAACCTGCGTCAACACCATGATATATAGGTATGTATGCCTTGATCTTAGGTATATCCACATACCCCATGATGCCTGTGTCGGTCACATCGAGCAGCTTGTTGTACTGCTCTTTTTCTTCGGGCTTAAGGAAATAACGATTCTTCTTGTTAACCAAAGTCGCGTTATATGCCCTTGCCTCGCTTAGAAGTTGTGCTTTTTTCTCTTTAGATAAATCCTTAGTCTTCTTTACATAGCTCCCAATTGCTCTAGAGGAGTGCAATTCGTTGATACAATCGCTGATCGTGGGATAAGCTAAAAGCCCTATCCCTGAAATCAGCATCATTGCCACTATTATGTTGGGGATGATTTTTTTCATCTTGCCCATTGTTACTTAATAGTTGCTTCCTTTCTGCGCTTCATGTATCCGAGTGAACCGATTACGAGAACTGCACCTAGAACGTAGATGAGGTATCTACCCATTCCTCCAGTTTCTGGAAGAGTGAATCCCTTGTTATTAACAACGTCAGTTGAAAGTGTTCCAGCTGTCTTGTCTGCTGTAAATGTTAGAGTTCCAAGGCTCTCTAGCTTAGTTAGCTTTGGATCGTCGGAAGTCTTGTCGTACTCAGCGTGGATTGTGAACTCAACAGGCTCAATGCTGTTGTAGCCAGTTGGAGTCTTTGTCTCCTCGAGTACATACTTTCCTGCATCTAGACCCTTATATGTAAATGTGGTCTTGTTTGCTTCCATAGTGTTGTTGATAGTGAATCTTGTGATTGCTTCCTTACCAGTAGCAGTCTTCTTGTAAAGTGTGAACTCAGCACCAACTAGAGGATCGTTGTTCTCGTCCTTCTTGTTAACGATTACCTTGTATGAGAATACGATATTCTTATCCTTAGGAGTCTTACCGAATTCTCCCTCTCCACCTCTGTTAGGGTTGTTGGAGTACTCTAGGTAAACTGTGTTTGGGTTACCAGCAGAACCGATAACAGCATTGTCATTTAGCTTACAATTGTACTCAACTACGATGCTGCTGTTAGCAGTTGTTGGTGTGTCGAGCGCCTTAAGGTCAGCAAAAGCTACCGTGAAGCTGTTTGAACCAGCATCCTGTGTAACAGTGTACTTGCTGCTTGCAATCTCTGTTCCGTCAATCTTAACCTTGATTGAAGCTGGGTCTAAAGTCAGACCTGCAGACATCTCATCGTGGAACTTGTATGCGTACTTTGTGTACTTGTCATAGTTTGTAGGAAGAGTACCAGTTAGCTTGTAAGGGATTGTGTCGCCGATATTGTAATCCGCAGCATCCTGCCAAACCTTGTCACTGTTCTCCTGAACCTTCTTAACAACTGTAGGTACGTCAAGCTTTGCATTTGTCTCAGTGTCGGATACGATCTTAAGAATGTAAGATGTATATGCACCGTTTTCCTTGTTGCTCTGTGAGCTTGCTGTATCCTTAACCAGATAGTAACCAGGCTCAAGTCCTGTTACTGTCTCGCTTCCACCAGCTGCAACCTGCTGTGTCTTTGCAGGTGTACCAAGGTGAGACTGAAGGTCATTAGCAAACTCTTCTGCCTTTGTTACGTTAGTAAGTGTCTTTGCCTTTGCACTTGCACTTCCTAGCGATGCCTTAGATGAATCCTTGATTCCGCTACCCCACTTGATGTTAGTCAGAACCTTTCCTGATAGATCACCCTTGAAAACCTGGTAGATTTCAAAAGTGTGTGCAGTCTTACCACCGTTAGTGATCTTAAGACTGTGAGTTGTCGCCGCATAAGTCTTGTCTGGAACAATTACAGACATAGCTAGTAGCAATACCATAACCATTGCTACGATGCAGCTAATTTGCTTTTTTACTAATCTCTGCATACTCTTTCTCCTTTTTGTATAATAATGCATTAACGTTTTAGTGGCTCTCGCCACAATTTTTTTATAAATAAAGAAAAATGCACGAGTTTTAGGCAAGAAACGCTAAAAACTCATACACTTATCCCTCTTTATTAACAATAAAGTCCCCTGCATCTCTGTCCTTCTTTCAATTCACATACCCATTTGGTAGATAAAACGATCAAATATTGCTAGAAATCATTTATCTGACAACAAATGTATATTAAAAACACACGCATTTTGTCCAATAAAAAAAGCGATTTCATCTACTTAACAAAAAGTATACCAAATTAATAAATATTAATCAAATTGAAAAAAACTCCCATGTTTTTGATTGTATATTGAAAAATGCACTATATTTTATACTCCGAGTTCAAAATGCTTGCCGAATTCGCTTGGTTTTTTTCAGCGATATTACTGTCTGCTTATAAATAATCTATTATTTTAGTCTTTTTCCTTCTATATTTTATTTTTTTATAAGTGCAACTTTGTATGCAATTAATGTTTTATCCAATCATAGGAAGTGCAAAAATACCACCCTTACTCACTATCTAGTAAGGATGGTAAATATCAATTAATTATCGAACTTTGTGACTTTCTAAGCCTCGCTGCGCCTTCTTCTATAGAACATAGTTGCTGCGGTCATACAGAAAGCTCCACCTAGGTAGAAAAGGTAAGTTCCAATCCCTCCAGCTTTTGGCAGTTCATACAGAGGATTATCCTTGATTCTGAGCTTCATAGGTGTCCCCGTGCTATCATCTGCAGCTTCTGTCTCTGTCCAAGATGTGCCCGTTACTACCGCAACATTATCTCTTCTGACCTTAACCTTGATAGGCTCAGGGATTATGGAATACCCTTCCGGAGCTTCCTTCTCCACGATGTAGTACTCTCCGATTGGTGCTGTAAGTTCAATCTTCTTATCGACAACTAGATTGCTCTTAAACGGTATTCCCCACTTATCCGTCGTATCTGGGAGCTTGACAGCCCCTGCAGTGCCTTGAGTCGAAACCTTGTAGATATCAAACTTTGCACCCTTCAGCTGCGTTGCGCCAGTGTTATCTGTCTTCTCCAGAACAAGCTTAGAATCTGCAACTTGAACCACTGGGTGTTTGTACTCTTCCTCAATCTTCTCATCCTGGAATTCATAGTTAATTCTCGCAGATTTATTAGATCTAAACCCTGGCTTACCAGAACTTGTCTTGTTAGCTGCATGGTCTGTATCTGTGTCTCCAGTTGAGTCGTATCCATTTGTTTCATACTTTTCATATGCCTTGTCGGTAACCCTTACGTTATATGAAAGAGTGTATTTATACTTACTGTCGACCTTCTCATCCTTATGGAACTTTAGCTCCATCTTACCAGTCGTATCCGCTGCATTAGATGGTGTAAATGTAACCGATTCGATGATCTTGTGGCCATTATTCATATTGGCTGCAGTACTAACACCGTTATCGTAAAGTACAACTTCTCTGCCAGTGGCCTTTCCGTACGAACTACCCTGATATCAGGCTGTGCATCAAACAGTTCCACAGAGTCACTTAGCTCGTCTGTGATGTTGAGTACGTTAACCATGTTAGCTTCAAGCAGCTTCTTAACTTCTTCGTACAGGTTAGAATTGTTGTATACTCCGATATACTGACCACCGCTCTTCTTAGCCATATATTTCAGAAGGTCAGGGTTACTCGTTGGAGTTGCACCGTTAATATCCCTGGAAACTCCTACAGAGTGAATCATTACATCCTTGTGGGCTGCAATAAACTTATCAATTCTCTTCCGTGTAGGTTCCCTCGAGACTTCTGCATAACGTTCTGGATCTCCCCATCCGTGTCTTACTTCATTGTCATCTACATAGAACGTAGGAACACCGTCAGATACGAATACCATGAGTTTTCTGTGGCCATTGTTCTTTACAGCAGGGTCGTTAAACATATCTGATGCCTGTGCAAGTCCCGCACTATAGTTCGTTCCTTGCTCATTCATCGCACTAATATCTACATTGGCACTGTTTCGCCCCCAGCCTCTTTCAATTTTAGCATCATCTCTGTAGTTAGTATTCGGTCTATATCCAAAAAAAGGATATTACAGAAATCTGATTACCTGGATTTAGATCAAGTAGCTCTCTTAGCAAACCTTTCTTACCGGGATACCCATTTAGCATCTCCGAAGCTGCTTCGTCTCTCCTAACGTAGCTATTAGTACGAGTACTGTACATATCCCGTTCTTTCATACTGGACGAACGGTCAATTACGAATAGGATGTCAAACGGCTGTTTCTCAATCGATTTACCAGTAACGTCAACATAGATACGATATAAGTCATTAACTTCTTTCTTGTGGTTTTCAGCCACAGTCGTGTCGTTGTTCTTTACACCGTCACCTAGATAATCTATACGCTTGTTATGCTCTAGAATATCAGTTGTTGGTATAGTCGCAGTTCTAGGCGTGCTAGCCACTCTAGCACCAGAAGCACGTCCACTGCTTCTGAATCCAGATGAGCCAGTATTCTCTGCTACTTTTATCTTTATCTTATCGCTGAGCTTTGCTGTAGTTTTCTTAACCTTGAATTTGTACTCAAATGTTTCGGAACTCCCACCCTTAAGCTGTACGGATTGAGATTCCGCACCAGAGGTTAACTCCAACTCTTCTTTACTATATTCAAGATTGATAGAGAACTTTTTTTCTCTGCATTGCTTGCATCGATATTTTTTTGTATGCCGCTGTAACGGATACCACCTCGCCCGCACTGTAGCTGTCCTTCTGAGGTGAAACCTTGAACTCTATATTCTCATCTGATCCGTATGTCTGTGTTCCCACACCAGGTAAGTTAGACAAAGGTATCAGGCTGACAATGAGTACTACAGCAATGAAAATCGATGCAACGCTCTTCTTAAATGTCTTTTTACTCATAAGCAATTCTCCTAATATCCACTGTTAAATCCTTTGCAAATTAGGAGTCCTTTTTTCTTTCTCTTCTTCACTAATACCACTAATGCTGTTAAGGCACCTGCAAGTGCGACTACATAAATCGCAATTTTGGTCGTATCTCCGGTCTTAATGATTATACGTCTGAACTTGTTAGTAAAAACACCGTCGCCTTGCTGCTTGATGTCTCTCACCTTGAGTTCACCTTCTTCTGTTTCATAAACCGTAACAACAACTCGCACCTCACGCTTGTCGTAAACTATATCACTCTGACCGTCATTTACCTCTTTGACTATATAGTTGTAAGTTCCTTCTTTTTGCGATATTTAGTCTGAATAAAATTCCGCCATCGCTTTCATTTGAAACTGTCTTGGTTAGGCCGTTAGATTTAACCTGCCAGTTTGAATCAGCTTCCTTGAGTGTGAATTTGAACATGCCCTTCTTAAGGTCCTTGCCCTCTAGCTTTTTAGTTAACTTGAAAGCAACCTCGACAGGTGGAACATCCTTCTTAACTAGAGCAACCTTAGGCTCCAGTGTAACATCGTATTTCCACTTGTTCTCATCATTCACTCTCTCAATACCTGGAACGACAACAAGATATGGCTCTACTGGATGGTACGCCTTAGCGTGACCTGTAGCACCAGTCTGTCTTACTAGATAAATTCCGTGTGATAATCCCGAAAAGGACACGCGTCCCTGTGAATCGGTAGTCCTTGAAGTACCCGCTAAGCTGTCTCTATCAACTATTGCCGATAGTTTTTTTGCAGCTGTAGCAGAAGACTCTTTAGTGAGTCCATTGTACTTGACGTTAGCCGATGCAAACTCAGCCTGCGCTCTGTACCTTGCACTTCCGCCATTAGTGGTCAAGTTTGCAACCTTGTGTATTTCAAATGTAGCGCCTGGAACCGCTATGTGATTATTCCTATCCTTGTGGTACACGAGGTTAATAGTAAGCGAGTCCTGCCTGCCAGTGTCTACATCTGGAACTAAATCAGGATGCGCTGCCATAACACTCTGCACTGATAACATAGTCATAATCAACGAGCAAAGCACTACTATCCATATAGATTTTTTAAACTTTACCATACTATCATTTCGCATTCTTTCAATGTCCTGTCTCTCACACTAATTGCTGCGTCTCTTCTGCTTTCGCATGAAAATTAGCGCAATTATGATTACTGCTGCTGCGACCATCAGCTTGAACTGCCATGAATTCAAGAAGACCAATAGCGGCGATCTCACGCCATCATGATCTGTGTATGGCACCCTATGGCCTCTAACCATGAGACGGTGGGTGTTAACCCCATAAGGAGTGCAGGTTAGCAGTGTGACGAAATCCTTGCCTTCGGTTATCTGTAGATCGCTCAGCTCCTCTGGCTTAACGGTCTTAATCTGGTCAACTCTATAAGCAAGTTTCTTGTCTAAAATTCTTAAATAGAAATTATCGCCCTTTTTTAATTGATCTAAATCTGTAAAAAGCTTCGCTCCCGGTAGCCCCCTATGTGCGGCAATTACGGCATGTGTGCCTTTACCACCAATCGGTAGGCTCGTTCCTTCGACGTGTCCAGCGCCTCGCTCTAGTGATTTAGATGCAGTGCCATGATATATGATGATTTCCTCGTCTATTTTCGGAATCTCGACATATCCCATGACCCCGTTTTTACTGGGATTTAAAAGGTCACTATACGGATGAGTCTTGATGTACTCATCATTATCAAAAGCATCCTTCACAGTATTAATAGTATGCTGTGCATTGTATGCCTTTGCCTTGCTCCACTCGTCCTTGAGCGTTTCCTCCGAGTAGAGGTTAACCGACTTGTCGTAAATCGACTTCATCTGGTTGTTCCACTGACTGTTCCACATATCGCTGACTGCCGGGTATAAAAACTACCGCTGCACCTGATATGAATAGCAGAACGATGGCAAGGTTGAACAAACGACCCTTTAACTTATTTTTTGTTTTCTGTGTTTCCATCTACTATCTGTGGACTTCTTCCTCTTGTCCAAAACCCTTCCTATGAATATTGCGATACCGCATCCGATAAGTATACACAAAATTACTTTTAAAAAAATGTGCCCTATATTGGTTCTCTTCACTGAAGCATTCTGTCCATCGTAAGGAACTCGATGTCCGCGAACAAGTAGTCGGTGTGAATTAACGCCATACGGTGTACAAGTTACAAGCGTAACATAGTCTTTACCCTTCTGAACCTGGAAGCGACTTAGTGTTGCTAGGTTTAACGACCTTGATGCTATCTACCTTATACGCCATTTTCTTGTCCATTATATGCAGGTAGAATTTATCGCCCTTCTTAAGCAAGTCGAGATCCGTAAACAGCTTTGCGCTAGGTAGTCCTCGATGTGCCGAAAGTACTGCGTGTGTTCCTTCGCCGCCGATTGGAAGACTGCTTCCACAGAGATGTCCAACACCTTTTTGGAAGACCTCCTCATTAGTGTAATGGAATATTGGTAGCTCAACATCGATGGCAGGGATTATAATGTAGCCCATCATACTGTCTTTGTTGATGTTAAGGCACTTCTCATACTCCATATCCCTCTTGTTCTCCTTAGATGAGAACGCATCAGGAACGGCCTTCGGTGAAAGCTCGCGATTATATACCTTTGCTCTTTCAAACTCATTGTTGAAATCGGCATTTCCATGCTTTACCGCCCTGTCATAGCTCTGCATCATCTGCCTTGCAAATCGCTGATTCCACCAGTTACTCACCAATGGATACAGCATGATAGACAGTCCGACGATAAAGAGAAGTGTTATTCCGACTACGCTTTTAAAGCTGTTATTTCGTTTAATAAAGTTCTGTTTCTCTTTAGCCCGCATTAAAAATTCACTACTCTTGTTCTAATATCCTTCTTTTTAAATAGATGCGGATAAGAGTTTTTCTTATTAGATGCCCTTATCCGCACCCGCTTTGTAAACTACTACCTTACTGCAGCGTTACTTTTGTTTTTTTTAACCATCATTGCAACTGCAAGGCTAAGTAGAGCTGCACCAACGATGTAGAATAGGTATGTTCCGATTCCACCTGTGCTTGGTAGAGTTCCTAGCTTGTAGTTGTTGAAGTGTAGTGGGTTGTATGTTCCTGTAGTAGTCTTTACTTCATCCTTTTTCGTATGTAGCAACGTACTTTCCAGCTTCAACTCCATTGATAGTTACTGTGTATGACTTTAGGGTTTCCGTCTGTATCTAGCTCAGCACTAATCTTAACTGGAACTAAAGTTTCGTTCTTAGCATATCCTGCTGGAGCCTCTGTCTCTACAAGCACATACTCACCAGCGTCGATACCTCTAAATCTAATCTTACCGTCTGCCTTTGTCTCTGATTCGTCAGCGATATTGTCGCTTGCGTCAAGACCTCTTCTAACTAGAAGAGTTGCTTCGTGGTTCTTATAGTCAGCAGCAGAAGTTAGAGTTGCATCCTTCTTGTAAAGTCTGAACTTTGCGCCTGCCTTCTTGCCAGCTGTAGCTGTTGTCTCAGCTGATGTAACTACGTCTGTTACGGTATTTCCTTCATCATCCACACCGACCTTAACGATTTCTTCTTTTCTGTTGGTCTGATTTAGCTTAGTACCTACATCTCCGTTGATATCGAATGTGTAGTGCTTAGTTCTGTCAGTATCCTTACCATCGTTAGTTGTTGGCGATGTTGAGTAATCGATTGTAGCAGTATTTGTGCTTGGATCGAAGCCTGACTTAGCATCCTCAGTTAGAGTAGCCTTGTAAGTAACATTAATCTTAGTCTTGTCAGCGCTATTTAAAAGGAATGTCTTAGTAAACTTTACTGTGAATCCTGTAGCAGTCTTGCCTTCGATAGTATAATCGGTGTTTCTGTGAGCAGCTTAGCTGGTGCAGGATCTCCGTTGTATACCTTGATTGAAGTCTGATCTAGCTCAAGACCTGTTGATAGCTTATCAGAGATTTCAAACTTAGGATTCTTGTAGTCACTTGTGTATAGAGGGATAGCTGTTCCAATCTTGAACTCTACCTTGTCTCCAATCTTGTGAGTGTCTCCAGCCTTAGTAGTATCACCAGTTACCTGATCATTCTCAGTCTTGTTGTATACTTCCTTCTTAACCTTAGGTGTTGACTTCTTAGCATATGCTGTAGTTCCGATCTTAAACTGCTTGCTAGCATCGTTTACATCAAGAACAGAAGACTTGTCCTCGCCAGCGTCCTGCTTGTAGTCAGCGCTGACAATCATAGGTGTATATACGCCTGTGCTTCCTGCCTGTGGTGTTACCATTACTAGGTAAATACCTGCCTTAGGGCTGTTAGCAACGTACTTTCCAGCTGTCTCGGCAAATGTTACTGTGTCTAGACCTGTGAAGTCTCCAGCAGATGCAATTGCATATACTTCAGCAGCAGTTGGCTTTGCTGGATCAGCGATTGTAATTCCAGTTTTGCCTACTACCCACTTACCGTTAGACTCCTTAACGATTCTGTAACCTTTAACAGTAGCGCCTGCCTCAACGTTCTTAATAGTTAGTGTTGAATCAAGTGTTGCTGCAAATGTTGGCATTGCGAATCCACTTAGCCCGATAGCTAGTGAGAGTGCCAACGCAGCCATTTTCTTAAATAGCTTGGTACTCATACATCTTCCTTTCTTTGTCTCTCAAGAGTTACCCATTACTGTCTTTCCTTACTGTTTGTTATTCCTTATTAATGGGAATAAACCTCTATCAAATAAGAGTACTTATCTGATATAACATGTAGACTGTGTTACACATTCGCCCATAAAAAGACCGATTCTATCTATTCCAGAGTATCTTATCAAAATTGTAAAAATATAAACAAAGTGTGTAAACTGTCTCTATTTTTCACAATTTTGACACACTAAAACTACACTATTGACAAACAAAATAATTCTGTACCCGTTGAGTTCACTTAGTCTTATGAGTCTAATTTCACAAATTTTTTTCGGATTTAGCGAGACTTTTTTACATAAAAATTTTACAAATGTTTTTTTAAAAACAATTTAGACTATTCAAGTATATTTTTAGTTATGCTTATGATATAATTCATAAACCACATAAAAGGAGGGCGTTATGACAGACTCAAGAAGAACAATCAGAAAGCTCGCAGTGTTAGTATTCGCACTCATGCTTATAAACATTTTTTCGCTGAGCTCCGCTTTTGCCAGTTACCAACCAGATCCAGCCGAATTAACTAAAACTCTTGATAATGGACCAGTTCCCCCTGAATACATGGGGAAATTTAAAATAGTTATCAAGGATCCCGAAGGCAACATTCGTAAGCACGAGGATTACGATTCACCGCTTACACACGAGCCTTACGAAAATATTGGTAATGGAGGCAACGCTTTTTTTGTATATTTCGATAGTATTGTCTCTTATTATTTAAAAGAAAAACAGCCTGCACCGGAGACAAAATATGTAACTTTTACAGTAGAAGAGGTCCCTACAGATGTTCCAGGCATCAAGTATGATAAAAACCGTTTATACTGTAAAGTGCTACTTCAATGGTTATCCACATTTTTGCTGGTAGGTATTCATATGATCTTGACTACGTTGAGATTAACGGAAACTACTATACATACGACGGCGTTAGATTAACCTTAAATCCGGATGGATCATGGAATTACACAGGTGACAGAAATGGATTTATATCCTTTAACAACACCACTATCAAATATGTGACACACACGGTTAAGAAGATCTGGAAGAACGGTTCCGAGTCGTCCGCAAAGGCTCAGCTGTACAAGGACGGCACCGCTTATGGCACACCAGTAGAGCTTAATGCTGCAAATAATTGGTCGTATACTTGGAACAACCTCGACGATAGCTACACATGGACTGTTAAAGAACTCGATGTCCCTGCTGGCTACAGCACAAAATCCGATGTCTCGACTGACGGTAAGACGACGACTATCACTAACACAAAGGTGAATCAGCCAGCCTCAAGTCAGGGTAAAAATGCCCATGTAAAGTCAAATAGAACTGTAAAGACCGGCGATAATACGCACCTCGCTGCTTGGCTAGTCGTACTTGGGACAGTTATAATCAGCCTCAGCTTTACGATTTATATCAGGAAGAAAGTACACTCTTTAAGATAATTAATGTTCTATGGTAAAATATAAGCGAAAAATGATTATCGTTTTAATAGTGGAACTGGTATAAAAATGAGCATAAATAAGATCAAATACATAGCGATAATATCAATGGTTTGTGATCATCTGGCATCCGTGTTTTTTGCACCGGATGCCAGTATTTATATTATCCTTAGATTGATAGGGCGAATAACGGCACCCTCGATGTGCCTTGCACTCGCTGAAGGCTTCGTTCATACATCCAACAGAAAAAAGTATTTCTCTAGGCTTCTCACCTTTGCGGTAATCGCACAGATACCATTCTCATTCTTCGAGTCGGGTACTTTCACCCTGCCACTTGGCAATGTGCTATTTACATTTGCATGCTCATTTGCCTTGATGGAGGTTGTCGAGAATTGGAAGAAGCTTGGCACATTAAAGGGTATTATAGCTGTCATCGTACTACTTGTACTGTCGATGAAGACAGACTGGCTTATATTCGGACCGCTGTTCACACTGTCAATCTATATGAATAAAGAAAATAAGGACCGTCAGGCCATCTGCTATGCGGCCATCAGCGTCCTTAGTTTTTCATTGTCAGCGTTCATGTGTGTAAGCCACGGTCTACCTTGGTACGGTCAGGTGTGGCAGATTGGCACGCTCCTTGTTATCCCGATTATCTATGCTTATAACGGTGAACGTGGCAGCAAGGCTTCATTTAATAAGTGGTTTTTTTACATCTTCTATCCTGCGCACTTATTGGTGCTGGGGCTGATTCGGTAAAGCTTGGCGCAAAGAGTATAGATTACAATTTAAATAATTTCGCATGCGATCCAGTTCTATATAATATCAGCACAAGGGATTCATCAATTATCTCATATACCAATAGCCAGTCTGGCTCAATGTGACATTCTCTTGTAGCTGAATACTTACCAGATAAATTGTGGTCACGATACTTTTGCCTCAAGTGTTTTGCCTGCAGCGAGAGCATCCACAACCTCAAACAGCTTATTTAAATTTTTCCCTTGTTTTTTTGCTAATTTTAAATCTTTTTTAAACTGGCTTGTAAACTTAATCGAATACTTCATATGTCTAAAGCCGCCTTAAGCTCATCAATATTGGAATATCCTTCAGCACTTTTATCAGAAGCAATTCTTCTCCCTTCCTCTATCGCATTAACAGTAGCTTCATTGGGAATATCTAGTTTTTAAAGAGAATGGTATTCCATGTTCACGAATAGCTGTACGTAGAAAAAAATGTTAATTGCCGTAGTCATATTCAATCCAAGTTCTGAGAATATTTGATCCGCTTTTTCTTTTACTTCTTTTTCTGTTCTAATATTTAAATTTGTAGATGGCATTATCAACACCTCCTTATATGCTAATGTTACTACTTTTTTTGTGTATTATCAACACGTTGTCATTACATCAAAAAAAGCGAATAGCCTCACTAAGCTGCTATCCGCTTTTTCTCCTATTTACATTTAAGACTGCTAATTGCTAAAGCACTATCTCATTCTCTTCTTGTAACCAACCGCGCCAATTAGCATTAGTACGGATACTGCAAAGATGCTGATCATTAGCATCAAGTCTTCTGTACTATCGCCAGTCTTTGGTGATTTGTGCTTCTTAGCGTTATTAATAGTCTTACCCTTTGAAGGTGATGTAGGCGCCTTTGGCACTTCGTACTTGTTGTTAAATGTTAGGGTCGTTTACAGTTTCTGCACCCTTCTTAATCTCGTAGTTTGCTACGAGCTGGTTATTAGCATCAGCTGTAACATCTACGACAACCGTGTACTCTGTGCTATCGTAAGTGTAATTTGCAAGGCGTGTATCTAGCTCAACTACCTTGTATGTGTACTTACCAACTGCTTGAACTCGATGTCGCCAAAGTCGATTTCGCCTGCTCCGTTAACCGTAACAACCTTCTTGCCTAGCACAGAGCCTGCTGGCATTGGCGCCTCGCTTAATCCTAGTGCTGTAGTTCCAGCTTGAGATAGCTCGAACTTGAACTCACCTGCTGCTGGAGGAGTGTCTCCGCTTAGAGTCTTCTTAACTCTTAGGTTTTTCTTAACGGACGTAAACACGTTTCTAAATCTTGGTTCGCTGTCAGCTGTAGCCTTGAGTGTTCCGCCATCGTTAGCAACAGTTACCTTAACCTCTTTTTCAGCTGTATCATATGCTACACCTGCTACTGGGTTTGACGCCGTTTCCTTAACCTTGAACTTGTATGTTCCAACCTTTGTGAACTTGATCTTATTAAATTCGATGCGTCCATCGCTGTGCACGAATGTTGTCACATCGCCAGGCATCGTCACGCCATCGTAATTCTCACCAGCAATCTGGCTAACGCTTACTTCAAAGGTGTTCTCTGGGATGGTTACCGCAGTTCCTTCTGAATCGACATAGTCCTTGTGACCTTTAATCACGGCTTCTGCGGTCTGGTAGTTAGGAACGATAGCCGAGAATCCTGGCTGCGTAGCGCTTTGAATTGAGAACGTCCCTTCTGTAGCATTTAGAGAACCAGATGTTGTAAATGCTGGGTTTGGCTTAAACACCTTGTTGGTAAAAAAGTGTACTTTGCCGGCGTGCTCGTCTGCACTAGGCGGTAGTCACCCTTCGACAGTCCAGAGATTGTAGCCTCACCGCTTGCATTAGTCTTAGCGGCAGCCTTACGACCTCTGATATAGTAATCCATCCAGATTCCGCCAATCTTAGTCTGAATCTTGAACTCAGCCCCAGCGATTGGAGTAGTTCCATCTATGTCATCTACGGCCTTTACACGAATGCTTCCTGCCGCAACAGCAGCAGTTCCGTTTGCCTTGTCGATCGTGTATGAAACAGAAGCGGAATCCTCTGCCTGGTCGGACTTAGCTTTTCCTGTGTTAGTAACAGTCTCTACCGCTGTGATTTCTGGGTAGTGCGTGTCAAACTCGGCGAAGAACGTAACGACATTTCCATGTGAAGGACCGTTAGTTCCGTAGATGTCCTTTATCTTGTTGATACCTGCTAGCGATGGCTCGAGGTCGGTGTACTTCAGAGAGTCGTTAGACATATTTGCGATGAAGGTGTCCCCTCCTGTAGCTGGATCTGTAAATACACCGTAGCTCATCTTCTGAGCCTTAACCTTTGCATAGAAGCTGTCGTAAGTATCTGAAGATGACTGAGTTATCTGGGTGAAATACTGCGTAACTGGAATCCAGTTGCTTCCACTCTCATATGGCATAACTGTTCCAGGTGCAGCCTGTGCGTAGAATGTATTTCCACCTGCAGGAACCTCCGTCCAGTTGTAACGAACTGCGGAAATCGAGATAGTGCTTAGGTCAACAACGCCATTTCTCGGAATCTTATCAACGATCATCATGTTAGTCTGTTCCTGATAAGTTCCGAAGGTGCTGTCGATATTATTGTAAGTGTTGAATAGACGCAGTGAACCTAGCTGATTAGCAATCAGCTTAATCCTAGCTGTATCGTATGCCGAAGTCCAGCCCTGCTTCTCAAGTAGCCTGTTGTTAATGGTCCTGAGGCTTGGATTCGCTGGCACACCACCAGTGTTGGTCCCCGGAACTGCATCTCTTACCTTGAAGGTCACATTAGTCGAAGCATCTTCAATTGTGAGAGGCTTAGTCACTGGCGAGCCAACGGCAGCACCATTATCTAGCGCCTTGAGTCTAGCTCCTGTGTATAGACTTCCTGACATGAAGTTTCTGTCCGTCGGAAAATCTGGATCTAATGTAAACTTAATCTCTGACCCTGTGATTGTCGCTGTCGCAACCTTCTGTCCGCTCTCGGAATAGAGCGGAACATCTGAGCTTGGGAGATTGCCAAACATCGTCCCGATATTGGTTGACAGCTTAATCGTATCACCGGGCTTCATCGCATTCCCCGACTGCGTATCGATGTTGTAATCGAACTTCAGAGAAGCTAGAGAGCCGACGTTCACCGGGCTCGGTGACACTGTCACATTAGAAATCGTGATGTTATAGCCGTCCTTCTGAGTCGCAGCGCTAACATCCTGCAGGGATGAGAATGGTCCAATTGTAATCGCTATTACTGCAATGAATGCAATAATTCGTTTTGCAAGTTTCACGTTGTTCCTCCTTTTAATAACGTAGTCATGTAGCTAAAAAATAATATTTATGCATTTTATTGGAGTATAGCCTATAGCAGATAGACAAGCAAGCTAATTATTAAAAATGCGAAAAAAAGAACAATAAAAGTGCATTAATAGAGGTTTTACGTAAAAACCTCGCTTTTTCTGACCTAAATTCATTTATATTATATTTATACATTTCGAGGTTATATAAAAAAGAAGGCGCGGTATAAGACCCGCTCCTTCTAGTATTCGCTTGCTCATATTTTATCTATCCCATCTGCAAATGCGCAGCATGGCTGAGTCGTAGCTCTAAGCTTGTTCTTCATACTCAGGGAAAACTATGCTGTTCTCCTTGAAAACATGCACGAAGATATCCTCGGTAAACTCCCTAATTAAGTTAAATGTGCGCTCATAAGTCACACATGCATCTTGAGGCACTGTATAATCATTAGTTAGCCTCTGCATCTCCTTAATCATATCACCAACCGCATTATGTTCATCCTCTAGCTGCTTTATGAAGTCAAGTGTCTCCTTGTCTGGATGAGGATTAACACGCATGAGCGGGAATACTAAGCGCTCTTCTTTCGCAAAGTGAACTTCTAGTTCTGCTTTCATAGTGGCAAAAAGATTGTGAATCTTCGTTAGCTCTTCGGCATGATGTGTATAGTGAACAACTAGAATCTTGTTGATAAGTTGATCTAGCTGTGCCATCATCTCTCGTTCATCTTTATGATGTGTCAATTCCAGATCTGCAAGCATATCGTTAACACTCAGGTTCTTGAATGCTTCGATAGATGAAGCACCGCCACCCTTAGACGGAACGGGATTTGCAGCTAGTTTATTTAGTTCTTTAACGATTTTCTGTACATCTACTTCCCCATCAGGAAAAAGACTCGTCCATCGGCATATGACCACCACAGCAGTAGTCGAGATGTAGCTCATTTAGATAAGGTATTGTTTGCGGATAAAGTCTGACAATCTCTGCCAGTGTCATTTTCTCAGTAATCATAAATTCCCCCCTTACATTGCTATCCTTTATTACTTTGCACGTCCTTTTGGCGCTTTTCTCTTTCCTGTCATATGTTCAACCTCTAACGCATACACCAATGTCCTCGGAACAGCGGCAGGGTTAAAATATGCATTTTTATCCTCATGATAGTGATTCATGAGCTGCCTCAAAGCGTGCATCTTCTCATCATCCGAGAGGATTCGAATCTTGCCTCTTCCGATTACACTCTCGTACGCCATCGTGCAGTAGCCTTTGTCCTCGAAATACTCGAGCTCATGCCTACAGTCCATCTCGAAGGTAGCACGATTATCCTTCTCGAATAGTCCAACCTTGTAGCCCTCGAGTGCACTGTGGAAATACAGCGTCAGCTTGCCGTCATTCACCTCCGTGCCGAAGTTGAGCGGAAGTATATACGGATATCCGCCGTCGTTAAGCGCTAGCCTGCATATGTCGCAGCGATTTATTATCTCCAGCAGTTCGTCTAATTCTGTTATCTCTCTGTCCTGTCTTCTCATATATATCCCCCTTACACGCGAATCAAGTATCGTGCAGTAAAATCCTATAGTCTATTTTGCGATTAGTAGCAGTCCCAGCTATAGAGGCTCTCGGCGAAGTCCAAGTTGCGAAGCTGCTCTTTTGTCGCAAAGAAATTTCCTACGCCGCAGTCTCCCCACAGGATGTAATAGTCGTCAGTTCCAAACTCGGAGTCCAGTTGGAACAGCAACTCAGTGTAATCCTCGAAGTCCTCGTACATGCGTGGATCTTCCTGCGTGAAATGGCCGTAGCCACCAATCTGAGTGTGATTCGAAATATCGAGCTCTTCTATGATCTCATCAACTTCTTCATCGTCGATGTCATATGATTCGTCACCCTCCGCCTGTTGCTCATCGATATGTTCATTAAGCTTCTCAGTAAAAATCTCCTCGAATCGGAAATCGTTCGGCATAATCCACTGGCTAGTTTTTTCAAAGGACATGGCAAATGGTGCACCGTCATTAATAGGTGTGATAAGTTCGTCTTCCTTCTTATCCTTCTGTGGTTCGTACATCTCTCTGAGTTCCTCTTCAGAGAAATGCTTGTCTATCTCTGGATAGTAAATAACCCTTTTTTTGCTATCTGAAGTAGGCTTTGTATAGTCGTTGCCCAGATTATAGTCTCCGCCAAAAATCCAAAACTGCATAATGCCCTTTGATGGGTAGATGCTGTTCTCAGGCAGCTCCTCGCAGTTTATCTGCGCCAGATACATTAGCTGCTCACCCCTATCGGTAGTAGGGATGTTCGCGGTCTTCGGCAAATAGAACCAGCCCGCAACGTTGCTGCTTGTCATCGGTGTCTTGGTTTTGGGTATTAAATTAATCTTTATGGTTTCTCTGTTCTCGATTTTCTTGAAATCTTCGATGAATTTTTTGATTTTTTCTGTCATGCGGGGCCTTTCTGTGAATCAAATTTTATAACTTTCTATATATAGCTATTATTGGGTAGCACGCTAATTTCTAAAAAAATAAGTGCATTAATTCCTATTGCCATGCTCGAATTTGATGATTCCATTTTAAACGATACTCTTTATTATCTCGTATACTTTCAACAATTGGGAGCAGGACTGCCTTTATTACATCAATAACCTCAAGCAATTCAACATTTAACAAAGTTTTCTTCTTTTTTGTAAATGCATGCCACCGGCGTTGGTGAATCTCGCTTGTTATAAAGTCATCAGTAAAAGCAAAAATATCACTAAAACCAGTCTTCCTATGTTCAAAAGTTGCTTTTAACAGCCTCCTTAAGTTCTGTTCCATCAAGATTATATGAATCAGCCAAAAAATATATGTCGTAAAAATCTTTATATCTACTATTAGCATCTCCAAGGGATACTATAGCTTCAAATTTTTCAGAAATCACAGATGAAATCGAATATGCGTATATCTCTGGGGCTTCCATACTGAGTAATACAGGAAACTCCATTTTTACCCTGCTGGGATAAACAACATCTCCAAATCCAATATCAATAGCTATCAGGGACTTTAGTTTTATCCAAATATGCTATAACGGAAACATTAACCCCATGGTATTCTTTTGAATTCAGTAATATTTTTTTCACTTCCAATGTACATAAATCATATTGCAAAGCATCATCACAATCGATAGAAAATATTTTTTTCGAATACTGTCTTTATATCTTCAATAGTATTTGGCAGATTCATTGCTAAAAGATCAATGTCTCTTGTAGCTCTTGAAAATTCGCCGCCAAAAAGCGCATACAAAAATATGCCTCCTTTTAGAGTAAATCGATCAACATACTCCGATATCGAAAGCCTGTATACTGTTCTTTCCAAGCCATATGCTATCAATGCATCTTGAAATGTCTTTCCAGATATCACAGATTTGTTTTTTTCAATCGATCTTTTTACTGATTTTTGCACTTATCATACGAGTACCTCCAAGTATTGCCTAATTGTAGTTTCGCATTTCATCAGTTTTGCATATTTTAAAAGGCGATTTAGATTCCTATCTTTTCTTTGAAGATATGTTGTAAAGATCTCCTTGGTTTCTTCAATGCCAACGTTTTCTCTATAGAATACGATGTCGACAACTGTTTTCTCCATGTCATAAATACTGAATTTATTCTTTCCCTGCTTAACAGTTTTAATACCTAGTTCATATCTAGCATTTGTGTAGTGATAAATATTCATTTGAGGCCATATAGGTTCGGTAGATATTTTTGGATTTCCTCCGAATTGCGACATCTATAGCATCAGGTATGAATGTTGTAAGATGATAATAAACTGCAGCGCTTAGTAGACATATAACACCATTAGGAGTATAAGCATCAACATAATAAAAATCTGATTCCTCTCCGCAGTACTTCGAATTCTCGTAATAGCTTTTATTCAGTTTTATAAGATGTCCATCACTCACTAGTTGGCTAACTTTGTACTGTGAGAATCCTTTATTCTTAAGTTCCTGCATAGAAAAAAATCTTCTGATCTTCAGGAATCGTTGTCTTGTCCATCAACTTTTCCGCCTTTTTTTATAGTTTAATTTAAATTCGGCAAATACGCAACTTGCCGAATTTAAATTAAATACTAGTACTGACTTAATCTTTTGTCAATACGTTTTTTTGCTATACTAAGCTGTTCCCGTTTAATACACTTCGCAGATCACTTCGTTATTAGCCTCAAATTCCTCGTCAAAGCTAACTAGCAGATAAAGCTCTCCCGCGGGCGATTCGCCCACATAGTATCCTAGTGCAAAGGTATCGTAGCACCAGCTCTTATCGAACATTACGTCGGTAAGCGAGATACCTTCGATGTCTTCATCAGGAAAATTTTCATTTATAAGGCGAAGTGCCTTCTGGTCTAGCTCGATGATTTCGGTAGCTAGTCTCTTCATCAATGAGTCTGGGATGGATTTTACATCCTTCTCACTGTATCCAGAGAAGCTAAAGTGCAGATCCTTACTGGCTCTACGACTTACAAAGTATATTCCTGCTGGTGAGCTGTCCCATGATTTGCCCTGCCAGAGGGCGAGGAGTTGTTGTTTGGTCATGTTGGGTTCCTTATTTATTTCTATAGTTTAATTTTACCACCTTTAACCACAACTAGAGCAATGCTAGCAGCAGTTACAGCTCCAGCCCCAATACTTTTAACAGCCTTCTTTGCTTTTTCTACATGCTTGTTTTTACACGCTTCGCAATACTTATTCTTATAACCAGCTGGTAGCACCTTCTGGCACTTTTTATTTTTGCAAACTCTAGTTTCTACATTCTTACTCATTTTCTTTTCCTCCGACTAGTTTTTACTATCAATCTGTTTTATTTCTGGCAAATATGAAAGTTCCTGGATTTTCTTATTAATATCCGGCAATGTCTTGGACCAATAATTTTTAGGTGAGGTATCAATCAAATCAAGACGTTCAACTAATCCAGGTGAGGATAAATAGGTGTCTTCTATAAAGCTTGAATAATAGGTTAGGCTTTTTCTTGCAGCCCCATACTCACCAAGCTCCTGATATGCCATAGCCTCTGCAAAAGACACCATATTTACCGCGCAAAGGCTTTCACGTATCTCACTCATTCTTCCATTAATCGTATCTGTAGAGGCTCCTGACCAGAGTTTCCCAAAGAATTTTTTTCCGGCTGACTTGTGATAAACTCAATATTCATTTTCTGGCTCATCATGAGAAGATTTCTACTATCTTCAGCTGCATATGCAAGTTGAATAAGCATCATATCCTTTACTTCCTGATTGTTTATTTCCATCGCCTGAAGCAACTTCTGTTGACAACTATAAGCTGTTGCCAAGCGATCATACTCCTGCCCCATTCTTACTTCCTCAACTGCTAGTTGAACTGCCTGTATCTGCTCAGCAATATGTATCATTTGAACTTGGAGTGAGAAACTTGTCATTGCCTGAGTCACTTCAGGAGACACATGTACTAATTTCAAGGGGATAGTTGTCACAATCTTTTTAGTTTCAGGATTAATAAGATTCGCCATTAGTGTTCCATCTTTTTTTGTCATCAGCTTTATTGCACCTTTGGCAATCTGATGTTTCTGCTCGTCTGTCAGCACAGCCTGTAAGGCAACGTCCGAAATAGAAGCCTTAACTGCATTAATGAAAGACGGTGTAGTATAAATTGCTTTTTTTCAATTTTAGAGTAAGCAGTCTTTGCTTTCTTAAGCAGTGGTTTTGCTAATTCGGGCAACTGCTCATAATGTTCACTTAAGTCCTCTTTATATTCAGATCTATCAATTACTTCCACAGCTTCATGAGGAATAACAATTATTTTTTCATCCACTATAAATACTCCTTACACGATATTTCTTTTATATATAATATAATTCTTGCAAATTATACCCACAAATCTAATGTATCAATTTACATGGGTTCATTCATTCTCGAAGCAAGCCGCTTTGCAGATTTAGTTAATTGATAAAGCTAAATAGCATTATCATTCCCTCCGTTTTTTTGAATGCATGAGAGCAAATCATTCTAACTTACCAATTCACATACAATTTCTTTAAAAGTAAATATCCTTCTGGTTTGCTGTCAGAAACACCAATAATATCGCCAAAGCCATTCTCCGGGTTCCATAACTCTTCCATATCCCATCAGTATTGGTTGCGGGTCTGAAAAATTATTCTCTGTGTTGTCTTGAAAAAGGATTTTCGTTTCATCGAGTGAGTAATACACTTTTTTCGTATGGTTGATAGTGTACTTATATCTCCGTCCTGTTTTTAAGAATAGCCCCTCATAAGGATGATCCAAGTCGATTCCATATTCATTATAGTGTTCCAGTCTTCCGAGCTCCAAATATTCTTCAATATAGTAGCCTATTTCTTCACGAACATCTTCCTCGGCTTCCTTGAACAAGCAAGATACATTTCGATATGTATCAAGAATAAGGTTAAGTGTATAACCTGAATCCCCAAACTCTGCTGTTTGCACATAAAGGTTCTGAATAGCAGCATTTGGATAATCCTCCGATGCCAGACGCTCATCACCAAGCCATAGAACACGATTGCCCCTCCACTCGTTAGCTAGGAGTACATGAAGAGCATGTAAGGGAGCACTATCCTTATGCATTGACTCCCAGAACTTGTTCCCATAGTCAAAATCATGGGGAGAAATATATTCCTTCTTATCTATATTGACCCAGTGATAATATTCACCCATAATTCACTCCTTTAGAAGTTTTGACACCCTTCAGCATTTTAAACCCAGTTCAGGTTCTCAACATCTTTTAATATCATCGTTTCCCCAGTGAAGTCATTTTTTAGTTCAACGTAATTCGCTCCTACCTTCACATTATTATACCAATCACCGAGACTGGCACTTTCGCCAGTATGTATGTTGATAAGCCTGCTGGTTATGGGATTCCAAGTGTGCGCCTCCACTGTTTCTGCAAGCAAATAATACGCATCTAGAAAAATCAAATTCCTCCCATACATCCAAAATGGAAGCTTAATATCTAGGAGTGGCAATTCTGCGGAAAAGATTTCGTCGCCATGCGGAGGAACCGTCTCATAGTGAAACTCTATCTCACTACCATAGTACGCAATAGTCGCGCCTTCGCAGCCGATATTTTGAGGAATACCCTCGTTAGCTAGTATAAATTCCATATTTCCCCCCTAGAATTCGCTTAGTACACGCTCACAAGTTCTTTCCAAAACTTAAGGCTGCTCTCGGAATACTCACGCTCAATCGATTCTATAAACTCTTTTTCAGCGTTTTTCCAAACAGCATACTCCGCAGTTCCCATCGTTCTAACAAATTCTTCAAAATCGGAAGCAACAGGCACTATCTCCTCATAACTCATGTCACTTGTGAATGCATATATCTCACCGGACTTACACTCTAGTAGAATAGTGTATGGGTCGCCGTTTGCAATAATTATTAGGTTCTTTTTGTGAAGAACGGGATACTCATCATAATCAAGATTGCGGTTAATCAGCCAGTTTAGGCTCGTTTCATCTCCATATCCAAACTGGTAGCTGAGAAAGCCGAAATTCCCCAATTGTAACTTAAAAATATTTTCTGTAAATACCGAATCTAAATACTCTATTTCAAGTTCAGATTTTAATTTCTCAATTTCAGACGGAGAAATTTCTTCTTTGCGGAGAATAATTCCGTCGGTTATTTCTACATCGAGCCCCTCAGTTTCTTCCAGTATAGAAGATATTATTTCATCGATTGTTAGTAATTGCATCTATAGTTCCTTCCTCTGCTTTATGACTTTATATCGCTATTTAGCCATTAACCTTGATGGCAACAATACCGTCTTGAAGGTATTCAAGTTACTAAGAAGTTTCTTCAAATGTCTCCATTCTGCAGAAACCTTGTACCCTCTTTTTTCCATTTCATCCACAGCTAATGAGTGATAACTAAAATGATCCCTATTCACAAATTAAATGGTATCTTCCCACCATTTTTGTAATTGCTTCTTCCCTTTCAAAGGTTTAGCAAAATATGCATATACTATATCTGTCTCAAACCTTGTTTTTTAAGATGCTCTCAATCTGACTTACAATGCTTTTTGAGTTCCAACAAATTCGTGCAATTTTTCAATATAAAACGTCTGATTTGTTTCTTTATCGAGCAGCTTCATCTCTTCTTTGACAGATACACAAAAATCTTTATGATGATGGTAGAGCAAGAATTCCCGACTTGTGAGCGATACATCAAAGCAGGCTTCCATACCTTTTTGGTGCATAAACAGAAATGCTAAGTTTGCAAAAATTTTTCTTTTTTTCTATTTCACTTTCTAGCTGGAATTCATATTGAATCTCCTTCATGTTAGTAAGGTCGAAAACTAAATCGCCCCTCCCTCCGATGTTCTTAAACTCAATTTTTGAAGTATCAAGTCCGATTCTTTTTACAAGTTTAAAATAATCACTTTTTAGCATATAAATCTTCAAAAATATTGTTCTAATTTTTACTTTATTGGGCATCAAGTGTGGTTCATTGATTTCATTACAAATAGTGAGTAAAACATGGCAAAGATTAAAGCTTATTAGCAATAATGAAGTCTGTCAGCATTCCTAAATATTCTATTGCCTTTTTGCTCCTCGGAATAACTCAATACGACCAAAACGTAATAAAATTCCTTTTTCTCGTAATGCGGACAAACTCTTTTTAATAAATCGCATAGAAAATCGACTAGCCGCTTATATTCTGCAAACGGTTGCAACTTCTTGAAATGCTTTTATTTCAAAATCCGCATATGAATATATTTGCTTTCGAAATTTATTGAAAATTTCGTCTATGTCACTTGGTGGATTAGCTTCTTTAAAAAGCATCGTATAGCGTTGTGCTACTTTCGTTGTATTCAAAAAATATCTTCTCCATATTCTTATATTCCTATAGAAAACGCTCTTATTATTAGATAATGTTAACATCTATTCTAATTATATTGGCATAGTACGGCAATGTATAGATTCACCTCGCTATTAATTGCGAATTCACCTTAAATTTAAACCACAAAAAAAATGAGTGGGAACGCATGAAAAAAACTAGCAATAGATAATTACCCCTATTATAATTGGGAAAAGGGAGGCTATGGTGATATGGACAATTCGAATTCGTTAGGGAAAGAGCTAATGGAAAAAACTAAGATTTCTGACCAGGTTGTTTGTAGATTGTGCGGGAAAGGTGTTTGGGTGCCAAGCAACCCTGCGGCTGAATACAATTCATGGTTTACTTGCAGCCATTGTGGCGCTAGGCGACACATAGAGCGTAAGGTGACTGTAGAATAGAATCAGAATAATGGAACGTACTCGGGCGACCTTTGGCCCCGGGTCTTTTTATAGGGGACAGATAATGATACACATAAAAAGTTAAATAACAAGTGTGGGCGGACAAAAACTGGATACATATTTTTGTATTTCGACGAAAGTTAATTTTCTAATGTGCGCATTTGGATACTCCTTATATGTTTCTAGATTATATAATACAGCATTTGACGTGGGCTTTTTATCGTTTTGTGTGTTATTGATTGTATTTGGGTTGTATTTTTGGTTTAGTGGTAAGGAATAGATGCTGTATGATATTTGCATCTTTAGCTCGTATGTGCTAGTGTATTTTTTTGTCATTCATGATGAAACCTCCTTTGTTATATAATGTGGTTGGCGAACCAACATTATGATAACAGGGAGGTTTTTTTCTTGAGGGTAAAAGCCGTCTTGATTATACCGGTATATTCGGTGGATTATCGATTCACATCGCTATCGCTCGGCGAATCCTCTGCTAAAACAGTTCAAAATCATAAAATAGGGAATCGAATAACGATTCCCTATATAATATATACCCTATGCAATTTTCTTTGTTTCAAACACATATTTTTCTTTTAATTTTGAGCATCTTTCTTGTGGAATTATTCCTTCATGTTGCAATCTGCCGGCTACAATGCCTGGGTGAATTCCTATCGTTTTAGCAAATTCAACAATCTCATCATCAGATGTATATCTTGAAGGGGCTAATCTTCTATAATCCTCAGGCGAAATCAAATAGTTCTTCGCAAACTTATCTGCATCTATTTCCAGTTTATTATTAATATCCATCATTTCTTCTAGTGTGCTGCTGATAAAGACCTTCTTAATCTTTTGCTGAAGTACGTGCCTGATTTCATGAAATAAAGAAAACCAGAACTTATCTGCATACACTCCTCTATTATTTATCGCAAGAACTACCCTATCGTCTGTTACCCACTTGACAGCACCATTCACTCCTGAATTCTTCAAGTGTGGTAATAAAACAAATGCAATACCGCATTCAGCAAATATTTCATGCATTCTTGGCAAAAATTCCTTAGGTTTCTTTACCGTCATACCTCTAAGCTCAGGTAAATACCCTTTTAACTTCGCTACATTATAAGGCTGCGTCTCAATATCTTTTGAGATGTTTATAGCTGTTTGAATCCATGCTCTAGAATTAATGATGTTCTTATCACTGTTAAAAAGATGAACTTGATCTAAAAATTTATTAGAAAATCCGGCTGCAACATAATTCTTAAATCTGCAACCTTAAAAAAACTTACATAAATTTGCAACCTTATCGTTAATACTTCTTGTTTTTGGCAAGCCAACTACATCAACAAAATATTTATAATCTATTTCCTTTACAAGCTCTGCTTGTGCATCAATATCTTTAGCCTGCTGTATCTCTATCAGCTTTTGATCATAAGCATTCTGTAGATTCTGCCAAACCTCTACACTTGTTCCAAGCATAACAGAAAGCTTCTTTGCTAAGTCATTGGAAATATTAGCCTGTCCATTAATCAACTGGCTTAAAGTCTTTGCGGTTGTTCCCATTCTTGTGGCAAATTCAGCCTGACTAACTCCCATATCTTCAATAATATCTGCAATATAATATCCAGGATGAAATGCCACTATATCATTGTATTCATTTACATTACTCATAATGATTCGACACCTCCGTTACCTTCACTATTCTAATCATTTTACATTGAGCCAAAATATCTCCTTCTGTAATCGCCCTTCTATCGTTATAGCAAGGAATCATCGTGACCCTATATCCTGTATTACCTAACCGTATGCTCCATTCATCTTTTCTATTACCCTTTAAACGCTCGAAATGAAACGGAGGATAATTAGCAAGATCCATTAACGACTCTGCGTTAAGTATAAAGTTTTTCTGCAGATATAAGTTTCTTTTTTTACTTGCTCACTTGCTCAGGATATCGCCACTTTTTCTTGTACTCAGAACAAAAACTGTTTCTTTACTGTTTCATTCTTATATAGTATTTGGATTCCCAAATCTAATCGCTCTCCTCATTTTTATTTCATTACCATTTAGGTAATGAAATTATAAAACTAATCAATTTTAATTTCAATACTTTTCAAATAAACTATATATATTCATTACTTTTTTTACGTAACAAAAATTGTAAAGGTGCACCTCTCTATTGAGATACACCCTGCATAAAATCATGGTTTATCGACAGTAAACATACTGTCTCCACATGAAATGAATGAACATTCAGTACGTTAACTCAATCTGTCTGTATATGTGAACATATCCACAAAACTATTTAACGATAGCTTAAAGTTATCGTTAAATAGTATTACCTCGATAAACTGAGAGTTAGTTTGAAAAAAATATTTTTTTAAGTATTGGTATCAAAAACACAATTATACCTATAAAAAAATTAGTCCTTTAAAATCCAATCCTGCCTTTTTCTTCTATTGCATCTTTGATCATTAATAACCATCCTATAAAGCTGATAATAACTCCTATAAATGTTAAAAATAATCCAATAGGCGCCAGCATCTTAAACAATATACTTGGATAGGCTTCACCAGAAAAAAATTAGCACTAATAAAATTATTATTCCAAAGGCTCCTATCATAATGCCGATATTATATAGTCTTTTGTTCATAATGCTTTTTCCCTCAACTTACAACTATCTCATACTTTTTTTGTTCTAAATTATCCAATTACTCTTTTTTTCGAATAATATTTTTCTTCAACTCCTCTACAGCCTTATCTAATTCTAAATATTTCATCAATTCCTCTGATGTGAGCTTATCCTTAATTTTTAAATAAATTTTTCCTTCGCATTAATCAATTGACTAATTTTTCCATATTTCCTTCATCGGCCGTATATCAAACCTAAACGCATTTTTTTATACATGTATTCCCCAACACTTGTATAGAATTCAATACTACCTTCTTTATCTCTGCCTAAATGCGTATCATATTCTTTTTAATGCAGGATCTACAAATCCAACCTCTCCATCATTGGGTTTATCTTTATTTTCTGTTGGCCATTTACCAAGTTTTTTTCTATTGCATGTGAAACAAGAATATACTAAATTTGAATAATCAATTTCTCTACTTGAATCTATTCTTCTAGGGACGAAATGATCTGGTTCAAAAACCTTTTGTTGTAACCTCTTCAGGTTTACCACAATAACCGCATATATGTTTAAAATCTTCTCTCAATTGAGGAACATATTTTTTTATAGTCATTTTTCTTGATTTACATCAATGCTTCTACTAATTTCATTTTCTCCATGTATTCGCATAACTTTTTACCTGTTTTCGACTTCCTCTACCAAAAATATTTACTCTTCCAAGTATTTCATCAATTTTTCTGATTAACTTCGCTACTTAAAAAGCTGAATTGGCAAGTCATCTACTTCACCATATGCACGTAATAATTTATACAGATCTATAAATTGTTCTTCTTCTATTGCTGATATAGAACCATTTTTTTCTTTGCTTTGAGCAGTTCCTCATAGTCGATATGATATTTATGTAACCTATTTTTCAAAAACATCAACAGCCTGTTTGATTTTTTTCTTACAAATTCTTCTATATCATCTGCGGCTAAAACATTTCTATCTTCAATCAAATTTATAATTACTAAATTTTTCACGTATTGATTCTTCAGGGTAATTAGTTAATATTAAGCATGGTAAATCAGGGACTTTCGCATTTATGTAAGCAATTAATTCAGTCCCCAAAAACTTAAATTTATTATTAAGTTTATAGTCTATAATAAAACATTTAATACCATTAGATAAAAAGCCACTCTATCATTTCTGGCATTTCAATAATGCCATCTGGATATAGTAATTCAATATCTTTTTCTTGCTAAACGTACTCGATAATCCTCATATGAATCTCGATCATCATCAATAAATCCTATTCTATACATGCCAGTCCTCCACTTCTATTTCTTTATTAATTTAATAGTTGCATAGAATCCAGAAGGATGTTTCGTATTATCGGATAAATCTATATTTCCATTATAATCAGCAACAGTTCTATTTATAATCCACATCCCCATACCAGTGCCAATAGTTTCTCCCATTTCATTTCTTCTATCACTTTCCATAGGTTCTAATATTTTTCCTTGGATTATTTTTTTATAGGCAGGAGATAGCCCTCGTCCAGAATCGCTGTATTCGATAATAATTTCTTTTTCTAAGTCAGATACTATAATTTTTTTATACGCTTATTATCTGAAAAAAACAGGATTCAAAGGAACTAACACTATTAGCAATCAGATTACTAAAAATGCTTTCAATATCATAAGGAAAAACATTTTAATTGTATTTCTGACCTTTGAAATTCTAAATCTATTGAAACATTTTTAAGTGTTTCTTTCCATGACTTTACGGTCTGTGATATCAGAAGATTTAAATCTGTTTTTTTCATAGTTCTTTTTATCACGCGCTACAGAACCTATTGTTACCTTGAACCATGAATTTAATGATTCTCTCATTAAATTAGCATCATTTACATATTTTAACCCATCTTGCAAATTACTATCTAATTCCAAAGCTTCTTTAGCCATAACAATCTTTCTGCTTAGCTTATGAGTTATATCTTTAATTTCGTGGACATAAGTGTTAGTAACTATACCAGTTGTAGCTAATGTTCTTAGCAATCTATTCTCATCCTCTAAGTTTTTTTAATAACTGTATCTTTATGATCTAAAAGCAATTTTAGCTTCTTCTGGGTTTATTAAATTTTTAGATGATTGCACTTCTTGATTAAAATCCTTGTTACCATCTAAAAATTCTTCTCTTCTCTAGCTGCTCTAGCTTCTTCTGCCTTCTTATTTATTTCAGCTTGTATCCTTGCAGCTTCCATTATTTTTATCATAGCGAGCATCTAACTTACGAAAAAAACGTATTGTCTATCTTTTTCAAATTCCTGAATTACATTAATCAAAAAAATTCCTTTTAATAATATAAACTCCTTTGTTTCTACAATACCTTCTCTGTTGGATTGATCTGGTAATGTAATATTCATACGAGAAATAAAAATTGATCCAATTATTTGATCAGCATTAACCCTCCACGCCCCTGTTTTTACTAGAAGGTGCAGCAGGAGATTTGTTTTTTTCTACCAGCCAGCATTAGCCAGTCATAATTAGATGTTTTGAGCTCCCCATAAGGTCTCACTCTAAAAATTATCTCTATATATTTTAATTCCCCCAAAAACATCCTTCTGATTATTACGATTATTGGACAATTTATAGAAATATTTTTTTCAGCATCTTTTTTGGGATAAATCCCTTTTTCAAAATATAAAAACCCCGGAAAATTCTCCTATTGTATTTTTCTAACTGCTCCCCACGTTTTGGTAGCATATGCGCAAAATTTGTTTCTATACAAATATGTTTGCCCTTAAAAATACTGTTTATCTTCTGAAGTAAATTCGGCTTGTGTAATTATTTCATCAAATCTATCACCAAAAATCAAGTTCATTTCTATGTATCTCAATATAAGTTTTTTTCCGTCTCTCAGCACATTAAATCCAATTTTATAATCATAAGAAAAAGCATTCGTAACATCTAATACTTCAGCATCTTCACTAGAGTTTTTGTTCATCAAAAAAATATACTTGAAATTCATTTTTCATTTCATATGGTATTAATGTTGCTAAATCGTCCTTGATTTTTTTATAACATTATCATTCCATGAGTCTCTTAAAGAAGTTAATCTAAAAAAATAGTTCCAGTATTTTTTTAAAGTTATTTAATATTATATTTTTTTACTTCGTAATTAATAACTTTATCAAGAAACCCTTCTATTGACATCATTGGTTCATATAAATCTGCTGTTACATCTGTGATATTATCACTCTTTGAAAAAAATCCTCCCAATCAACCTTCCAAATTAACTTTCCATCCGCAGAAACGGTAAACATTTCACATGTATCAGATATCCTATCTAATGCAAATCTTCCAATCCCTTTTTGCTCCAGTTTGTACTCGACCTGATTTACTAATAAATTGCTCTTTTTTTGTCGATCTCCCAATAGTCATCCAGTGTTTTTCAATTACATCCTTTGTCATACCGCAGCCATTGTCTGCTATATATAACGAATTAGTTAGTTTTTCATAATACAAGACACAAATCGTAGCATCTGCATCATATGTATTTTTTTAACTAATTCAATTATAGCACCGTTTAATTTTGATACATTTTTCTCGTCCTATTAAACGAGCTGCATAAGCATCTACATTGAATGATATCTTCGCCATGGTAATTTCCCTTCCTAATCCAAAGCATATTCAAAATTCATAACATCTCTTGCAGTAATCCTCATTGTTGTTCCACTAGCATTAATTCCTATATCATAAATATAATTTAAAAACTCATCACTCCTCAAAATCTTTTCTGCAATATCTAATGGCAAATCTCCTTTTCGATATATACATATCCCTGAATAAGGTACTTGGTTTTTAGTAATGTGATGTATCTTAACTTCTTCTGTTATCAAAGTAGATAGCAATAATTTTTTTCTTGATTAAGATGACTTAATGCTTGTGATCTTCCGAACTCGAACCATTTTGCATTTTTATCTTTATCACGCTTATTTAATCTTTCACCAAAAGGATTTTTAAATGGTTGCATGCTCCTGGAAATTTTTTTGTATAAACTCTGGTTCTTCAAAGCGCAATAAACAATTATTTTTCTTCATATGAGTATGGAAAAAAATCATAAAATTCTTTTCGGGCATACTGCAATGATCTTGGACTAACAGCTTCCCTTTAATACCGATTTTTTTCAATTTTGCACCCATTAACCAATATATATTCATTATATTCTTCATAATCTTTTTATTATAAATGCTTCATTTAGTAAAAGTAGCAATCGAACACATTACATTAAAATCATCACCAAATTTTTCTTTTTTTATTTTTCTTTAACAACTTCTTTTTCCCTAAAAATCCACTTATTTGTTAAACTGTTTTTTTATACAATGTTATTTCTCGTTTTTTTACCTTATCTATATATTGAATATTATTATTGTTCTGTGTGCCATTACAAATAATAATAGCAGAAGAAATTAATTTATTTTTCAAAGAGTTTTTTTCTGTCGTATAATCAATTATTACTGACAAATGAGGTAACATAAAGATACGCAATCTATCTGCAAATCTATTCTTAAAAAAATGTTGTTAGGAATCAGATAAGCTAATTTACCATCATTGGTCAATGCTTTTATAGACATTTCAATAAAAGCGTAATAATAGTCTGGTTTCCCATCTGAACACACTATAAAATTCTTTTTTTAATAAAAGATCTTGTAGTTTTATTTAAATCTGAATATGTTATATATGGAGGATTACCTATAATAAAATCAAATTTTTACGCTAATAGAACTTTTTCAAAAAAATCATTCTGTACAATATTCCACTTAACACAATCAATATTATATTTTTGCGCGACCCTATTTAAATTATCTACACAATTCACTTTGTGCTTTTCATCTATTTCATTTCCATATATATCATTTTCCAATCCATAGACTATCATATCTTTAGAATAGTTTTTGTTTTTAAGCAGTCTATAATATATCTATCAACAATTTCAACAAGAAAAAGCTCCATCACCACAAGAATTTTTCTAGAACCTTCTTCCCATATAACTTTTCTATATATCCAACTTTATTTAACATCTCAACTACAATATTGTGAGGAGTAAATACTTGACATTCACTATTAATACTTTCCATATATTCACTCTCCTTTAACATATAATTTCTAACTTGGATTAGTACCGTTTCTATTAAATCATCTTAAAATGCCTGAAAGCATCAATAATAACGTCTTCCCTTTCCGGTATGCATTATGGAATAACATATTTTTTTCTTTTTTTAACTTATTATAATTCTCTCTCAGCTCTATGTCACATTTCTTTTTTTGACTTGTTCGATATATACTGTAGAAACATTAAAACCATATTTTTACAGCATATACTTTTTTTAATTTGGTCATAAGCAGCCTTGCTCTCAGCACTTGTCAAATCAAGTTTATCCAGCTTAATTTCAACATCTATATGCTTATCTACACAAAGTTTGGACAAGAGTACCACCGTCTCCACATGCATCGTAGCCACAAACATATCCACCG
>BNJU01000808.1_pt1 | contig 38673 bp, 47 predicted proteins | sample 8539281 | NCBI WGS metagenome assembly BNJU01 (sample SAMD00202456, study PRJDB9452) | human saliva metagenome | isolation source: human saliva | place: Japan
GCTGGCTCCTTTATGCTGGGATCAGAAGCACATCAATTGTAGGGGAAAGATTCTTTAGCAAGAAATACACGTAGCTGCACCCGATATTCTCATTAAGAACAATCGATTTAAACTGATTAGTGAGTGACCTCGTCTGAGTTGCTATGGCAATATATCCTATTGGAGTCTCCTGAACTGAAAAAGTATGGTTCCAGCAGGCATCTTTTGGCTCTTTCTCTTGAAAATCCACTCAGAGATATCGATGCTCTCATCCACGAGATGAATTTTGATTTATCAACTGATAAATCCTTAGGTATCATCCACGCAATCGTGCCTCGATCTCGCATACGATCCGGCTTAGATTTTTGAAGGCGTAACACCCGGCAATGTCGCGCAGAGCCAATATCGGATAGAGTACATTCGGCCAATTGGATCTGCATTAACAGTCAAAAAGCTTATCAAAATATGCTTTGAGCTTGCTCCTCTAAATTATTGTTTCATTTCAGTATTTATCTTGATTTTATCTATATCAAAAAGGAAATGTGCTTTTGCCTTGCTCGTTTGCTTATCCACTGCATCTAAACCAATAACTTCATCTTTGCACTCTTACGATTAATCTCAGTTTGTCCTGTTGGAACCCTCAGCAGCCACCTTCTATTTGGCCCTGGCAGCACACTTTTATCGCATAACCACCAATACATCGCATCCTATCTCATCTGTGAGGTCTCAATAAAATCATGTGTCCATCAATTGTCGTTGGCTTTTGAATGTGTATCTGTGCCACACACGACCTGCCGTTCCTGCTCCTGTCGAATTTATAGGGACATCTCCATTCACAAGCAGTTTATTTTCATGCTTTTCTTTAATTTATAGTCATGTAGCCTTTGCATCCAAGTATGATATTTCAAAGTTTCGATTACATGGATTTAGTACCCAAAGAGTACCTTCTCACTTCCTTCATAGTCTGAGTATTTTGGTGGTATTCCTTTGTTAGTAAAAAGATGCCATCTTCTCCTGAAAGTCTTTCCATCCTACCATCCAGCCCACCTCTACTAACTATATTTCTTATGAGCAATTTTACATTACTCTGCTTTCTGCGATATTGCAAGTTGTTGTATCCTATTTTACTGTGTCCCGGTGTTGTTGTAACTGCTCAATCGCATTCCTTTTATTCTATAGCCATAGTAGCAGTGTGCGTCTAAAGCTTGTGTGGTGTACTTTTGCAATCCCTAACTTTTTCCCAAATTCACATAAGACGCACCTCTCAACTCCACCAATTTTCTAATCTTTTTCTGTATGGTACTTTAGTGAGTACAGCTAGTGCCCGGATTATCATCTACCCTGCTTTTCCGTACGTACCTAAATGTATCTTTGTACGAGCATCAAAATATACAACTCTTTCCCCACTGCCTTTACTCAAATACTCATACATCTCCTCTCTCATTAAAAATCAATATCACCCTGTTAAGTAACACCATTTTCACCAACACGCATACCTGTTGGAAGCAAGAGCATATCCATAATAGCCAAGTCTCAACTTCATTGCAATGCTCCCCTCATAATCTCTAAAAGCTCTGATCGGAATCAGGTCTCCTCTATGTTTGTGCCGGTTTCTAACTTTATGTATACGTCTCCACTGGACTTTTCAGTAGTATAGTCCTCATCCTCCAGCTAAGCTAAAGAAACTTGAGAATACGGCGGATATTGTCTATTGTAACTACTTGATTTTTCTTTTCCGATATTCTGTCAGGTATCCCTCATCGTCGTCTGTAACTATATGTTTGACATCTGTAGGTTCATCAAGCTATTAGCTCAATCGTAGCTCTCAGTAGTGTTAAGAGACTTTTCGAGAACAACCCTCTATGCGTTGTTGCCGAGAACAGTGATCTCCTAGTTTTCGCTTTGAAATTTTCCCTCGTTTTTGCTTTCTCTCACACTCCATAATCTGCAAAGACATACTGCAAAACCTCCTGCAACTTTTCGTTTTGTGTGCGTTGTTCAAATCTATGTCCACATACCTTGAACAATATCATTTAATTGTTTTGTTTCTATCGCCATTTCTCCTTTATTGTTGAGCGACAAAGCTACGGCTGTTCTTTAAACTGACTTCTGCCGCTGATAGAAGCTTTTAGTTGCAAATCTGCTGGTCTTAAATGTAAAAATAATCTTCGTAATAATAGCTGTGATCAATACACTTTTCATATAAACTCACGGTCATTGATTTTTCTGTCGCAGTGCTGCTTTAACATATATTTGATTCTCCAATAGTTTTGCAGGATCGTAGTTCCCTTAGCAGAAAGGTAATCTTCCTATCTCACAAGACTCCAATCAACAACTGCTCTGACTCTTTTTCAAAATCAACCAAGCCAAATCCTTGTACTGGCGTTTCCCACCTCACGAAAGGGTGTGCAACATCTCATTTCTGGCATATTTTCCTACGCTCGCTGTATGTTGACTGTGGCATCGATATTTTCAAGAGAGAGGCTCTCAAACTACATAAGCGGGAGCATGACGGAGTACCTTTTTGCAATATTAACAGTTCTGTATTTGACTCGGCAAAATCATAAATCTGATCAAATACAATATTTGTGTATTTCAGCTAGTGATTTAAAAAGTTCCATGTTCAAGATTATCCAAATATCCGCTTTCTCAAAGAGTTCTATTGCTCTTTTACTAATTTTCTTCAGCTTTAAGCTAATTCTACCGAATCAGTAATGCCAAGTTGTTCTCTCACGTCATAGCAACTTTCCTTTTCCTGTATTTTTATGATGGTTATGATATACTATCAATTAGAGCAAAGCCACGAGACTCTGGCAATGCTTATTGACCGTAGGGCACGTAAGATAGTTTCTACATTCTTACTAATATGTAAACTGGACGATTTAGTTTGAACAGTGCTCAAGATATATTTGATAATATGTTTCCTGACATTTCAAACGGTTCTACATACCATTGTGCAGTATATTTCGCTCAGAGCGTGGTAAAGGCTTGCTTTCTATGCCATTTGGTAGTGTTCCTGTAATTGCCGGCGGATTGAGCCTTCAACCCATCACAATGTGGCTAATGCTCAAATCGCTGTGCTTGCAATTTCAGCGTCAGAAGTTAACTTGCAGGTTAATAACAAGTCTCATGGAATATTCCTATTTGGTCGCCTGGACTCATCATTTATTGATAGCTCAATGACAGATGATGTTTATGTACAGGTATGTGTTTCCTAAAGAGACGACAAAAGAGATATTTCTGACGTCACCGACAGAGTTCCAGTTTCAACCGCATATTTATCCTCACCACATTGCTTTATGTCCATTACAGGTTTAGATATTGAAAAAGTACATAGCTATACTCTTAATTACTACACCACTTTTGGAAATGATAGGACATTACAAAGAGAGAGCAATAGTAACTCCAACCCGTGATGCGTATTACCCAAACTTGTAGCATGGCGAGACTTGATGTCTCCAACATTGATATCTCAGGCTACAAAATTATTGTTTATTGTATTGTTAAGTTTTATTTTATCATCCAAATCTCTTTAAAATTCCACTGGATCACTTTTTGTTCCTTCAACGGAAGGAACTGATCTCTAAATTCCTTTAACACATCTGTTTGGTGCTCGCCGCCTCACCCGATGAACCAAATCCATTGATTTCAATTGCCCGCCTCTCTTACCAGCGAGCTACATACCAAATAATGCTAGGTAATCTGTGTCTATTCCTTCTTTTGCACGAAAAACGATATATCTCTGTAGAACCAAACTCCGATTTCCACCTTCATCACAAATGTTAACTTTGTGGCACCTCTCCCATTTTCTAGCTACATTTGTTGGTTCTTGCCATAATAGTATCTCCATTACGGAATTTGAGTCCCTTGTAGACGGTTCGCCTTTTCATATGACATAATATCTCTGCAAAACGTTGTAATTTATCCATCTCCAATCTTTTTAGCGAATTCTTCCCTTTTGGCAATGACTCACGAGGATTAAAATCTACAATCTCTGACAATTTCTTTATTTGCCACTCTTACACTTCCGTATACTAATCGCCCCCATCTTTCTTATCTCTTCTTCCAATTCATGGGACTCTTTAAGACCTCATCAGAGAAGCTCTGAGGTTAATCTTTGACATCTTCAAAAGGCTCTCCATCGTCTTCTGCTCTTCAATCGCCTACGCACGAGCGGCGAATTGTATAGTCTGGTCTTAGCACCATATCTTCTTATTGAAGCTATGCTGCACAAAATCCTTTTTCCCTCCAACTGCTCCAGACGGTGAAAAATCCTCAAATGTTTTTGCTAATACATCGGTCATCTCCCAGGCTTCCGTGCCTCCTGTATCCTTCTGCAAAATCTCTATGTTTTCTATCAACCATATAGCCCATATTACGTGCATCAATAAATGAGTCTACCTTTCTTGCTATTCTTTGAGTAATAAACCACAAAGGTATTACAGTATAGTTACGCTATAAAATAGCTGAGTAGGTAAAGCTACAATACCTTCCATTAGATCCGCTTCAATAATATCTCTTTTCTGATATCGCCCTCACTGCTAGTTTGTGATGATAGTGCGCCATTTGGCTAAAGACAAGATCTAATTTTTACCGATTTGGACCAAGATGATGTATCATATGCTGAATCCATGCATAGTTTCGCATTACCTGCAGGTAGGTATCGCTCATTTCCAGCGGACATCATCCTTTAGCTTTTCCTGTCCCCAATTTGAAAGATTAAAAAGGTGGATTGGCCATAATAAAAATCTGCCTTTAATGTTTTATGTAAATCATTAAAGAACGTATCTGCCTGATATGGACCAGAAGTTGGCATCAATACCTACGAATTGCCATATTCATTTTTGCATCTTCCATGTATCAGCATTAGATTCTTGACCGTAAACAGACATAGTTCCTCCATTATCACTATGAGCTTGTACAAATTTTTTCACTTTGTACTACATACCCCACTACCACAGCAAGGATCATATACTGACAATTATTAAATGGTTTCAAAATAGAGATAATAGTTTTTAACGATACTTGATGGTGTATAAAACTCACCACCTTTGGTCCCTTCATAAGAGGCGAACTGAGCAATGCAATATTCATATGTTCTTCCCAATAAATCCTTACTAGCCTCGGTACCGTCCATTTTGACTTCATTAGTGAATAAGTCAACAACTTCGCCAAGTACTCTTTTATCTAAATCAGGACTAGCATAATTCTTTGGTAACACATTTTTAAGTGTTGTATTTTTCCTTTTCAATAGCTCTCATTGCATTATCAATAACAAGTCCAATTTCAGGTGTATGTGCAGCAGATGCAATTGTACTCCACCGAGCTTCTTCTGGAACAAAGAAAATATTTTCTTCTGCATATGCATCTCTATCATTTTCAAATCCGTCGCCTTCTTTTATAAGCTCTTTCATAGCGTTTCTCAAAAGCACTTGATATATAACGAAGAAATATTAACCCTACTATTACTTTCCGATATTCTGCAGCAGGAATATGCCCCCAAAGAACACAAGCCGCATCCCATATTTGTTTTTCAAACCCAATATCTGTATTGTTTTTGCTGCCATAACTTATATACCATCCTATTTTAAATTCTATATTATTTAAACTCTCAATTAGTGTTATCTATCATATTTCCTGCTATTAAAACAGAGTGATACCACACATGTATTAAATCCTTACATTCAAAAAGTGCCGATATAGTCTATAGACTACTTCGACCTTAACTCTGTTATTTGAAATATTTCTATTTCACACTGAACAGACATAATTATATAATTATATGTATGCTTTAATCACTTAATGCTAATCCAAATAATTAAGTCTCCCTGCTGCCTTCATCAAATGGCGGCTCTACAATGATGTTATTTCAATTTTCATAATACCACAGATCTTCACTCAGAGTCGGATTTTGATTATATGAGCCAGCCGACAACCTTGTACAGTTAAAATGCCTTTCTCCCGCCACATATATCTGCCACCATCACATGTCCTGGCTTCACTTTATATAAATATCTCCTACTTTGCCTGATATATCTACAGGTCTTGACCATTTTCCATGACAGAGGGACTGAAATACGAAAAACACGTAACATTTTTGAATGTTTCTTCACTGTCATCAGACAGCTGGTAGCCTGCCCCAATGTGGCTTATCATCTCGAAAACTTTCAATCTACAATCTCTCCTCCTTCCATGATTATAATTCGCACACAAATCCGTCTGCACAAAGTTTGAAAGCTGATCTTATCATGCTCACCGCTCTATACGTGATATTCAGTACATATTCTCATAATCACTGTCTGCGACACTCGCTGCAGGTCTTCTTCCGCCACTCCTACAGAAATACTGCGTCGTGACGACCTTCTCGGCCTCTCTCTTTGTCGTCTACACAGGAGCACTGTGCATTTCAAGCGGATAATTACCCATAAATCTGGCAAAGCTTCCCTCATCTGCTTCTTCTACTCTTTATAGCTCGGAGTGATAAAACGGGTAAAAGAGTATTTCCTTCGATCATATAAATCTGAAAAGTTTCACAGCAGCTTTCCTCTAGTGTTTTCTTTCGTGTTCATTATCGGTCGTTTTGTAATCATTACTATCAACAACTGTGCTTTGCTGCCTCATTTGTGACGGTATTCGTTATTTTTACTTCTGCACCCCAGCATGCAGTGTCATCATCATAAGCAGTAAATAAAATTTATCTCTTCATAAAATTTATCAATGTCTGTAGCCCCTCTCTCAAACTCTTAAAATCAGATTTGATGACATTTCTTAAGTACCTCTCTATTTTGTCTTCATATAAAAGTTCTCTTGAATAAATCTTTTCTGGAGTCTCTAACTTCTTTCCAAAGCGGTGAAGGCAGCTTTTAACTTATCATAATAGTTACACATCTCATCTAAAACAAAATCTTTTAGGAACTGATCTCCATTGACAAAGCTGGAATTATCATACTTTCTAGCGTAATCTTGATTCTACCATAATATACTTTCAGCATATCTTTGTATCTTAAAAGCTTAAATCATTTTTCGCTTTTTACTTTCCAAGCCGTTGCCATCATCAGATTGAAATTTGAAATGGATTAACACTGTTGCTGCTGAAAAATAATCTCACTGTTTGGTTGAAAGGATCCACATTCAAGCAATGGCGTATGTCGAATTCACTATCGATTCGCTTTGATTTTGCTTTACTCTCCTTACAGATTTTTCCACTCTATTTCCTTATTGTCTCTATACCTCAAGTTCAGCCCTTTAAGCTTGTGCATCCATATTCCAGCCTCAAGAGATTTACATACCCCAGGAAAGTTCTTCTGATACCAATACTGATCTGTTAAATTCTTTCTCACTGATTTTATATTCAGTAAATCCGGTCTCGATATCTTTTCATCATCTCTCTCTCCTATATAACACTGATTTATCTATAATATTTATCATAGTAACACCCATCATTCAAAATCTACATTTCAAATCACAACTCTCTTTTGTAGCACAGTGGCTCTCTCCTGTATAAGGATATTTCTTCAAGGCAAACACTTTTACAACCATGTTTTCAGAAATTTCTTTGGTGTTGAAAATTAAAAAGTAATCCACAAACGAATACTATGTTTCTATTTCTGACTATTTCGCTGCTCTAAGATCTTGAGCCTATTCCTTGTCCACGTAAATCATCGATTGACATACAAATATTCAATCTCAAGCCACCACCGAAAGTCCTCCGCTACCATTCCTGCAACTAAATTCTGTTCATCTTCCCCCAAATAAATATTAAGTGGTTCGCTTTAGATTGTCTCTATTGACCATTGTATGCTCTGATTAAATTTGCCAGTTCATGAGTTCTTTTCGATTTAATATTTTCTAATTTAATTTCATATTTTATATGTCCTCATTGTTTTAATTTGATTTTGACCACCATCTGCTTATCAAACAGAGATTTTAATTTACCATTTTTTTAATTTGCTTTCTCCAAAGATCGTTGTTAAATTATATCGTATATTAATATAAACAGCTGTAATTTTCATTATAAAATATAAATATGTATCGGAATAAGAGGGCTATAATTAGCAATAAAATATCAAATTAAAAGAATGTCTAATTCATAAATTAGAGAAGTTACAAAACAAATAATAGGAGTTAAAATAAGAAGAATATACTGTTCCTGTATCATTACTTGTTATAACACATAAAAAGTTTAGAATTATCACTATTAAGTGAAACAGACATTTCTTTATTTTTTTCATTTCCTTTACTCCGTAACTTATATATACTTTATTTTACAAACCTAATTTATCCCTCAATATAATTCTTCAGAACTCCTAGGGGATTACTGAGAACAAAGTGTTCTTTAATTAATTCGTATTTGGTGTGGAATTTGCAATCTTTATGTTAAAATTCCAACATAATATGAATTATTATTTTATTACTAAACAATATATGTACTCCAATATATTCACATCCGTTATCATCCGTTGAGACTTATAACCTCAAAAGGTTTCTATGTTCATACCATATTTATCCAGCCATAATGCCAATTCAGGAAATTCTTTTCGTGACTTAACATAGTAGTTAGCCATACATAATCACAGTCACATAGCATATCTGGAGGACAATGAATTGTAGTACTTTTTTAATAATATCTATATTCACAGTTATCTCTTTAAAACTTTGTGTAAACAGTAAGTTTTCTTCCTTGGAAATCCATGTGGACAAAAGTCTCATTTCATTCTCTTCATCCTTAGTTCCTCCTGAATATATCCTGATAATATTTCTAATAGATTTTATTGTACTTTTCATATTCAGTCCATCTTTTGCCTCGGATCAGAAAACTATTCCATGGTACTGCAGATTTCAAGCTTTACTAAAGCTTTTCCAACAAAATTACTGAATAGAAAAAGCACATAGAAAGATTTTATAATCTTAAAGTTATTTGTTTATTTTAATTCATTCGATTATTTTAGAGAAAATCAGTTGTAATTATTTATAATCTTATTATTTTACATATATCTTCTACAAACCTCTTTATCGTGTTCTACAACATGAGTGTAGGACGTTTCTTTTATAATTTCCCCTCAATCTAGCTCCTCGATATTACATCTATAATTCAGTGGTCCTAAAACAAATATATGGTTTCTGCTTGACAAACTGATAAGGTCTGTGTCCTCACCATCACAGTCTTCATCCTACCAAGAATTTCTGCAAACTGAAATTAAGAATTGCTTTGCACAATGCTCATCAACACTTGGCTTTTTAACATACCTATTTAGACTACCAGTTAGTGATGTATCCTGGAGGAATATATGATATAAATCACTTGCTAATTTTATATCACCTGAATCTACTCATGATGTAACCTCGCACAAAATACCCAATCAAAGTTGATTTTCCACTTACCATTACATATATAGCCACTATATCACTCCTTCCTTGCTTTATCTCAAAACTTACATTGCTTAATATCTGCCTTTCTCCATAATACATGACAGATAAATCGCAAACTGATATTAGGAGGATTTTGTGGTGATGTAACGGACGCAATAATAGACTTTCCTTTGTTTCAATATCTTTCAGTCAGCTTTTGTCTTCTATTGCCCTTTATTTTGGTCTATTCTCCAAATTCTTAGATCATCATCTTAGCTGATTGATGACCTATATGTCCCTTGTCCGTTTTTACGCTCTGATACTTTCTCACACCGTTTTTAGTATTTTCAACTTTATCAGACCAAATCTGACTTTGTCTTGCAGCTTCTTTTTAATCGTTTAATATCTTTTCTTAATTTCTCATTTTCACCGATTTCAAATTGGTCTTTCATCAATTTATTTTCATACCACGATGTAAAATTTCCCGATTGAACATCAATAGAATTCCTGTTAATAGAAATAACATGATTGATACAGCCATCTAAAAAATCTCTATCATGAGATATAAGCAAAAACCCTTTTTACTTTTTCAGATATTCATTGACCTTTTCTTTCCATCCATATCTAAAATGGTTAGTCGGTTCATCTATAAGTACCCTCTTCTCTTGTAAACAAAAATAGCTAAAAAGTTTTTGTTTGTTCTCCTTTGAAAGTGTTTCAAACTTTCTGTAAACAAGACTCTCATCTACATTTAGCAAATTAAGTTCTCTAAATAATTTACATTCTTCCTCATCTGATATTAGTTCTTTATATAACTCAATCCCTAATTTTGAAGTATCACTTAAATTGGTGGGAATTTAATAAAGTCAACACTTTTGCTGATTTTTCCTATACAACTTCTTGGTTTAGAAGTAACCCTAAATAAAGTGTTGATTTTCCAATTCCATTTCTTCCTATTAACCCTGTTTTCCAGTTCGTATCAAATGAAAATGATACATTTTCAAATATAGGTTTTTCATAGCCATAATATGAGAAACTAAGGTTTTCAATTTTTAATTGTTGACACAGAAAATACCCCCTCAAATCAAAATTTTGTTTTTCACCCTATGCTTAGGTCGGTACAACCGACAGAAGTCTCATTCAGTTCTCCTAAAGCAAGAATATATCACCATCTTTAAATAATACAATTTTTATTTTCCATCCTTTAGTTCCTCCGAATATTTCCTAAAACATTTCTAATATAGATTTTACTGTACTTTTCATATTCAGTCCATATTTTTAGTCCGGCCTGTATAAAAACTTTTCTATGGTACTCGCATATTCTTCAAGTTTTACTGCAAATTTTCCAACAAAATTACTGAATACAGAAAAGCACATATCTGAAAAGATTCTATAATCTCAAAGTTATGTACTTTGTTTTTACACTCATTCGATGGTTTAGACATACCGTTTTTTTAAGCTTTAGTTATTGGAATCCATAACTCCATTTTGTAATCAGGACTATGCATATCACCTTCATAGTAATATTCAAAGTCAGACTTTCCTGAGTGAACATAGCCATGCTCGGGAAAGAATACTTCCATCGCATATTTCCATCCGGTATGAATGCCGGAACACTTCCTGTTAACTCTACAACGGCATACTCTGCTTCATCAACTTCTAAAACATCTAAGCCCATACTTCTTGCTTTTTCTACATCATTAACAATATAACCTGCCATATAGTTTATTGTGCTTGGGTTTTTCCACATCATGGCAAACTGCCATACTTCTGACCGTTTCCCAAACTTGCAAGTTCATCGTGGCTATATTTTTCATACAGCTTATCCCAGACACTTGGACATAATGATGAATTGATGCTTTGTTCATTTACTCCTGCGACTGCAAAGGCTTGTTTCTTTTGAATTGTAATATTCATGCTTCTTCCTCCTCTTACACTGAGTGCTAGTGCACCCGTGAAACTAATTTAAATGGTTTCCCATTTCTCACCTCTGAAGAGTAAATCCATGAGAAAATTTTTAAACGCTGTTCCCAAAATGAATCTGATGACTCGTATCCGAATTTGAATGCAACATCAATAATCTTATCATCCGTGTCTCTTAATATAACGGCTGCTTCCGTCAATCTTCTGCTTCTTAAATATTCTGAGAGCGTTGTTTCGGTCTAGAATAGAAAACAAGACTGAACATTGAATAAGAGTATCCTGATAAACCGGGTTACTCTTTTCGTCAATTTCATCATCGAGAACTGTTTCAAGATAATCAATCGTATTGTTAAACGACTTGATAATATTCATTTCAAATTCCCCCTTTTTCGGTTTATTTTAGTATAGAGGAGATTTCTTTTCCTACCCTACAACATCCGTACAAGTTTTTATAGGTTTTATCTCATAGAAACTTATAGCTTAGCCACGTTCAGTAAATTCAAATTTACAGGGACTCATCAAAGCGGGATTTCTTAATTACTTATTTTTCTTCTAGCAACTGAACCTTCATCTAATTTTTGAGGTCAAAAATTTCGACCTCAAAAATTCCCATTCCTCTTTTGTAAATTGAAATCTAAAATCATCTACAAATTCTCAAACACGCTTTTTAATCCCATCTTCATAACACCTACTATCAAAATCCAAATTTTATACTTTGTCGTTTTTCGTCTTAATGATATCCGAAAGCTCTAAAAGATAGTCCTTATACATTTTTAAGAAACTTACTTACACTTTCTGTCTTTTTTTGAATTCCCACTCATTAGAGCTGAAATGAACATATACCATAAACTTTCCCTGCTTTAGAATAATATCTTGCCTGATAAATTCCTGATTCAGGATAATACTTTTGATACATTTCCGCTAAGACAAACACAAATATCCATCTTCTGCAATGCCTCTATCTCAATGCTTTCAAAAGTTTTTTTCATTTCTTTTCTTACCGTTCTTGCGGCAGATAATATATTATCCAATATATCATCCGTTCCGCCAACAATAATATTCATATTGACTTTCATATTTTCCTCGAATCAGCTGTGAAGTTGAACCCCTCCGACGCTTGACATAATACCCAAAAAGCCAACGCAACCACAGGCTGCATCGGCTTTTCCGTCAACAATTTTCGGCATCCAAAAACGCCTTAGCTATCACTATATCCTCAGGTGTTGTTACCTTTATATTTTTATAATCACCATCTATCAGCCTTACTTTGGTATCGGTAAACTTTTCCACCACCATTGCATCATCTGTGATTCCAAGAGTTTTATAATCTGTTTTATACAGCTTTTCAAAGGCAGACTTTATCAAAGCTACATCAAAGCACTGTGGAGTCTGGATAATACAAAGTGTATTTCGATCAATTGTCTCACCACCAAATTCTCCGTCTCGCACCCTTATAGTGTCCTTTGGAGCTACCACAGGTACAACAGCCCCATATTTAAAGGTCTCTTCTATACATCTGTTTATAAGCTCCACACTTATCATTGCTCTGGCAGAGTCATGTATCAGACAGATATCGCCTATAGCTTCTTTTAAACCCGTTGTATACGGAGTCATATCTTTCATCACCACCGGCTACAATACTTGTCACCTTACTAAATCCATATTTTCTTACAATATCTTCTCTTACGAAATCAATATCATCTTTTGAAGTGACTACAATTATATCATCCGTATCACTTTCACTGAAGGCTTTTAAAGAATAGTATAATAACGGCTTGTCAAAAAGCTCTACAAACTGTTTCTTTTTCTTGGCACTAAATCTCTTTCCGCTGCCTGCGGCAAGTATTATCGCCGTACTTCTCATAATCATATTCCAATATCAATAAATACTTTTTAAAATCACAGTTCCAGATTCGGCACCGCATTCAGTGTCAAATCTTTAAAGTTTTCATTTAAATACTCAAAGTATGCGGCTACACCTATCATTGCTGCATTATCAGTGCAATATATCGGTGAAGGGAAATGAAGTTTCAAGCCTTCCTCATCACATTTTTCTTCCATCAGACTTCTAAGTGCGGTATTTGAAGCCACACCACCTGCCATAGCTACATTCTTTATATTGTAATCCTTTGCAACTTCAATAGTATGCTCCACCAAAACCTCTACAACTGCTCTTTGAAATGAAGCTACCAAATCATTTACATTTATCTTTTCACCGGTCATATTTGCCTTGTTTTGATAATTTAATACAGCAGACTTTACACCTGAAAAGCTGAAATCATACTTGGAATCATTTACTCTTGCCTTTGGAAACTCTATCGCATGAGGATTGCCAAGTTTTGCAGCCTTTATCAATCTTCGGACCACCCGGATATCCCAAGTCCGACACTTCTTGCCACCTTGTCAAACGCCTCACCTGCCGCATCATCTCTGGTGGTCGCAACTATCTCAAAAATCATTATAATCTTTTACAATCGCTATTTCGGTATGACCGCCTGAAACGATAAGGCATACAAAAGGAGGCTTTAGCTCCTCATGTTCTATAAGGTTTGCAAATACATGTCCTTTTATATGATGTACACCTATAAGAGGTTTGTTAAGGCCGTAAGCAAGTGCCTTTGCTTCACCCTACACCTACAAGCAGCGCGCCTACAAAGCCCCGGGCCGTAGGTAACCGCTATCGCGTCTATATCATCAAATGTAACATTTGCCTCTTTTCAGCGCATCTTTTATTACAAAATTTATATTTTCTATATGCTTTCTGGAGGCAATCTCAGGGACTACGCCTCCGTATATTGTATGCAAGTCTATCTGTGATGAGATAATATTTGAAAGCACCTTTCTTCCGTCTTCCACAACTGCTGCCGCAGTCTCATCGCAGGAGCTTTCTATTGCAAGTATCTTTATATTATTCTTCTTCATAACCCAGTTCTACACTCCATCCGTCTTTGGCAGTCCTTTATCGCCGGAAAAATTTTCTTCAGCTTATCAATATACTCATCAGGCTTATTCATTGAAGGTGAATAATGTGTCAGCCACATTCTTTTAGGATTTGCCTCTTTGCCGAGATTTGCAGCCTCAGTCATAGTCATATGCTTATAACCTTTGGCATTATCTTCCTTATCATCTTCACCGTACATACCCTCACATATAAAGAGGTCACAGTCTGCGGCATACTCCGCAATAACAGGTACAGGTCTTGTATCGGTACAATAGTTGACTTTTATACCTCTTCTGGCCTCACCCATTACCATATCGGGAGTATAGGTTTTATCTCCGTCCGTGATAATCTCTCCATGCTGCAATTTATTCCAAAATTTTAGAGGAATATCAAGCTCCTTTGCTCTGGCGGCATCAAACTTTCCCTTTCTCTCAATAGAGATTCTGTAACCGTAACAAGTCACCCGATGGTTTACCTTATACGCCTCTATCTTATATGGAGCAAAGTCTATCACTTCCTCGTTTTCTCTAAGTTCTCTAAACTGTATTTCAAAAGGAAGTTCAGGTGCTATAACTCTCATAGCATTTACCACTCTCTCAAGACCTTTTGGACCCTATTACAAGCAGAGGTGTGGTCTTTTCACAATTTCCCATTGTAAGTAAAGTCCCGGAAGTCCGCTTATATGGTCCGCATGATAATGTGTAAAGCAGATCACATCTATAGGCTTCGGGCTCCATCCCTTTTCCTTTATCGCAATTTGGGTGCCTTCGCCGCAATCTATCAAAAGATTTACTCCCTCACATCTGGCCATCATTGAAGTCAGCCATCTGTAAGGCAGCGGCATCATGCCCCCTGTACCTAATAAACAAATATCTAACATTTTATATATCCTTCCATCAACAGAGCATCATCTGTAGGGATTTGAGTAATATTCTCTTCTGATACCTATCTTTTTAAAAGCCGTAGTTTTTCATAAAGCCTTATGGCGGAAGTATTTTTACTTCTTACCTCAAGAAATACTTTCTTTACCTTCATTGTCCTCAGATTTGAAATCATAAAGTTCATAAGTTCATGAGCAAACCCTGAGTTTCTGCTGTTTTTATCTGTGGCTATACGGAAAAGTTCGGCCTCATCCATATTTACTCTGAAAATAATATAGGCTAAGACTCTATAGCCTTCTTCGATTACCATACAGTAATCAAATTTTGATTCTATAGAGTCTTTTATATTTTTTTCGCTCCAGGCATCACTGAAAAATATCACATTCAAGTTCCCTTATCGCCTCGGTATCAGAGGGAAGCATCGGTCTTAGCCACATCTCTCTCTTTCCGCCTGACTTTTTTTCTAAGGTAGTTCGGCCTCATATCATCTGCCGATATAACCTTGCCGGCTTTCATCATTTCCATACCCGAGCATTGCAATATTTGATGCTCTCTGTCTGTTTAAATTCAAAGGTGCAAAAATCATGTTTCATTGTAAGCTTTTTTTCATCAATATATTCTCTGAATACCGGTACACCGTCACCCTAAGAATATCGCTCTTTCCACCTTTTTCCTTTGCACCTGTTTCTTTTTAAAATTTCAAAAAGTTCGTCTATAGACACCGCCATAGACTCTGCTTTGACCTCAAGTTTTGTTTCGTTTTTATATATTCCCGTATACACCTGATTTCTTCTGGCATCCATTATCGGCACTATAAGTGCGTCACTTGCATAGATATTCATTGCCATAGCATCAAGTGTAGGCACATGGATAAGCGGCAAATCCAGTGCCAGTCCAAGTCCCTTTGCACTTGCAGCTCCCTATTCTAAGACCTGTAAATGAGCCGGGACCTCCTGAAACGGCTATAGCCGAAAGCTCACCAAGGCTTATCCCCGTCATCTTTACTATCTCATCAAGCATCGGCAACAATGTCTCCGAATGTGTCTTTTTAAAATTTGTAGTGTATTCAGCTATTGTCACATCTTCATCTATTATTGCAACTGAAGCCACCAATGCGGCACTTTCAATTCCTAAAATCTTCATCATCCATACCTTCTACAGCTACTTCTCTATAATCAAATCCCTTTTCAAGGTTCTTTGATATAACCACTCTTATCACATCTTTCGGCAATGCTTCCTCTATCAGAGTTGACCACTCTATAAGAATGACGGCATCATCAAATAAAAACTCGTCAAAACCTATCTCGTCAAGCTCCGATATATCGCTGATTCTGTATACATCAAAGTGGTGCAGCCTTTTATCGCCCTCATAAGTCTTTACTATATTGAAGGTGGGGCTTACAATATCTCTTTTGATATTAAGCCCTGCACCTATCCCTTTTGCAAATACAGTCTTGCCTACTCCAAGGTCTCCGTCCAGACATATCACTACAGGACCGCTTCTTTTTTTCAAAATATTTGCAAGTCTGTAGGCAATATCAAATGTATCCTTATCGCAAAAGCTGTCAAAAACAATTTTACTCATTCTAAAATATACTCACTCTTGTCTTTTCTTTTAAAATAGCGACTATTTTTTCTTTATTACCTTTTGTATACCTGTCAGGTAAAAGATATCCTCTTATCGCATCCACATATATCACTATAATTCCCGGCAATATCCTTGAACGAAATCCGCTTTCCCACTTAAAGTCAACCTTGTCATCTCCTGATGCCACCTCTATGCCCTCGTCGTTAAGCGAAATAGAAAGTCCGGCCTTAATAGCATCCGTCCTTGCCTGCTTTTGTGACTTTAAGTAAAGCATTGCAGGCTGCACTATAAGAAACATATTTGACATTACCAAAAATAAAATCTTTCTCGGAATATCAATCCTGTTCCAGGTAGTAATCATAAAATAATACATTGCCACAGTGAACAATATATTGAAAATAAGCAAAAATCCTCTGTTGCTGTGATACATGGAAAAAAACCAAATATCCTTAGCATTCAGTTTCATATCTATTTTTTTATTTTGTTCATATCAATCAAATACCATAGACAGCGCTATTCTCTTTTTCTTCAAATCCACACTGTCCACCCTTACTTCAACAATATCTCCGACACTTACCGCCTCAAGCGGGTGCTTTATAAACTTCTTACTAAGCCTTGAAATATGCACAAGTCCGTCCTGATGTACTCCGATATCCACAAACGCACCGAAGTCGATAACATTTCTTACAGTACCTTTTAAAATCATGCCTTCTTTTAAATCTTCCATCTCCATAACATCCGTACGGAGTATCGGCTTTTGCATCTCATCTCTAGGGTCTCTTCCCGGCTTTTCAAGCTCCTTTACAATATCTCTTAGAGTGATTTCACCGATTTTTAGTTCATCACTTATCTTTTTGAAATCATGTATTTTTCTTTGAAATACCGCTAAGACCTGATAAAGTGATATCACTGTCACTATAGCCCAAGCTCTCCAAAAGCTTTTTGGTGGCGGCATAACTTTCAGGATGCACACTTGTCATATCAAGAGGTTCTTTTCCGTCATTTATTCGAAGGAAACCTGCACATTGCTCAAATGCTTTAGGTCCAAGCTTTGAAACCTTTAAAAGCTCTTTTCTTGTTTTGAAGCTTCCGTTTTCTTCTCTGTATACCACTATATTCTTGGCAACAGCCTTTGATATACCTGAAATATACTCTAAAAGCGGTGCAGATGCGGTATTTAAATCCACACCTACCTTTGTTTACACAGTCTTCCACCACCGCGCCAAGCGCCTCCGAGAGCTTCTTTTGGTTCATATCATGTTGATACTGACCTACACCTATGGACTTAGGGTCTATCTTTACAAGCTCCGCCAGCGGATCCTCAAGTCTTCTGGCAATGGAAGCCGCCGACCTCTGTCCCACATCAAAATTCGGGAACTCTTCTGTAGCAAGCTTACTTGCGGAGTATACACTTGCTCCGGCCTCATTTACTATAATGTACTCAAGCTTTGTATCAACTTCCTTTATAAGCTCTACAATAACGGCTTCAGACTCTCTGGATGCAGTACCGTTTCCAAGAGAAATAAGGCTTATATTGTACTTTTTTATAAGCTCCTTTAATACCTTCTTGGCCGCCTCCACCTTGTTTTGAGGTGCTGTAGGATAGATAACCGTGGTATCCAGTACCTTTCCCGTTTCATCCACTACGGCAAGCTTACAACCTGTTCTGAAAGCAGGGTCCCAACCGAGTACCACTCTGCCCGCTACAGGAGGTTGCATAAGAAGCTGAGTAAGGTTTTTACCGAACACCTTGATAGCCTCATCCTCTGCCGCCTCTGTCAGGCTTGATCTTATATCCCTTTCTATAGAAGGTGCAATAAGTCTTTTATATGCGTCGTCTATAGTATCTTTTAATATCTGCTCTGTATGTTCATTATGCTTTTTTTATAATGCATTTTTCCAGATATCTGATAATCTCCTCAACCGGAGGGTCAAGCTTTTACTGTAAGTATCTTTTTCTTCCTCTCCTCTGTTGATTGCAAGTATCTTATATCCTGCTGTTTTTGAAACACTCTCTGCAAAATTGTAATAGTTTTTCATATACAGATTCTGTCAGTTTCATCCTTTGCCACAGAAGTCAGTATTCCCCTGCTTAAATGAAAGATCTCTTATCTTATTTCTAAAAGCCGCATCATCAGAAATCTTTTCTGCAATAATATCCATAGCACCTGCTATAGCATCTTCAGGTGTCTCCACCTCAAGCCCCTCTTTATCTGAGAGATATTTTTTTAGCTTCCTCAGTAGCGTCTTTCTCAAGCTTTTTTTCTTCAAATATATCATTTGGCAAAAGCCCTCAAGCCCCTTTTCAACGGCAATCATTGCCCTTGTACGCCTCTTCGGCCTGAAAGGTCTGTATAAATCATCTACCGCTACCAAAGTGATTGCGGCTTCAATTTCTTTTTTCAACTCGTCGGTAAGCTTACCCTGTTCCTCGATGGCTGAGAGTACCTGAGTCTTTTTTTCCTCAAGATTTCTAAGATACTTTCAATCTTTCATCAAACTGTCTGAGTATCTCATCATTAAGCGAACCTGTGACTTCTTTTCTGTACCTTGAAATAAAAGGAATGGTATTACCCTCATCTATCAATTTGATAGTAGCCTCTACCTGTGCCGTCTTTATGCCAAGCTCTCCGGCAAGTATTTTTACTATATCAGTCAAAATTGCCTCCTTATCAATGTGCTATATACATTTGAATATAGTCCTGTATAACTTTAATCTGTTCCGGTCTGAATTGATTTAAAATTCTTTGATCCTTCAGCTGTACCACCACAAAAAGTATCATGGCATATATGATAAGTCCGATAATTATCCCAAATATTCCGGTCACAATACCGGCTACAGCCTTTCCTCTCATTCCGCCCTTGGCTGAGATAATGGCAAAAGCAATTGCAAATATCCCAAGCGGAATCCCGAGCGGAACACCCGATGTGGGCAGCGAACACATACATGACAGTATTGACACGATGCCGAACACCATCGACCTGTTCTCCCACCTCTTTTTTGTCTTCTCTTCAGTATTTTTCATCTATAATCCCCGTCTATTTCAGTAAGTCTATGCCTCTAAAAACTAAAAACCAGTCCTTCACAACCCAATTCAAAAGCATTATAACGACTCCGATATACAGCATAGGCAGAATAATCTTATCCTTATTCAAACGCCTGCCGCTAATCTTATACTTTACTACAAAAAGCGAAAAAAATAAAAAGTTGCAATAACTGTATACAGCACTATCGGATTATAAATAAAGCTCTTTTCTACATTTCCTCTTATCAAAAACCTTACCGCTCTTGTACCTCCGCATCCCGGACAATATAATCCTGTGAGCTCGTGAAATGCACATGGCGGCAGCGGTTTTACCAATTTATCAAATATTCTTTCCATATAAAAATATAGCACCACCTGTGGTGGTGCCGAATGCTTAAGCTATTTTTGTTCTAATATATTTTATCACATCACCGAGATTATTCAAGGCTGCAAGGAAATCTCTTTCCTTCATAAGGTCTGTAACCAATGCAAACTCATCCTTGCCGTCAAGGTATACTTCCTTTGCATTCTTAAATGTCTCTTTGCACTTATCTATAAACTTGGCATCCCTGCCCTTAAATCTTACAAAAGTACTTGTGGCTTGTCTCATTCATATCGACTACATTCTGCTTTTTCATCTCCCCAGCCGAATGTTGCCACATTTTTTTATCCTTATTCTTTGTAATTGCTACAATATCCGCCACTACTGCACTTGCTGTAGGCAGCTTACCTGCGCCGCTTCCGTATAACATACTCTTTCCGAGCATATTTCCTTCCACCATGATACCGTTGAACACATCATTTACCATGTAGAGAGGATGGTCTCTTTCAACCATTACAGGTGCAACAAATGCAAACACCTTACCGTCTTCAAACTTTGAATCACCGAAGAGCTTGATAGAAAGCTTCATATGCTTTGCATATTCAAAATCTGTAGTGTCTATCTTTGTAATACCCTCTGTATGGATTTCCTCAAAGTTTACTTCCTTGCCTGTTGCCAAAGATGCCAATATCGCAATCTTTCTGCAGGTGTCATAGCCTTCCACATCAGCCTCCGGATTTCTCTCGGCATATCCAAGCTCCTGTGCTGTGGAAAGTGCTTTTTCAAAGTCCTCACCCTCTGTATCCATCTTTGTAAGTATATAGTTTGTAGTACCGTTTAAGATACCTGTAATCTCTTTAAAATGCTCACCCGCATAGCTTTCCGTAATTGTTCTGATTATCGGAATACCTCCGCCTACACTTGCCTCAAAGAAGAAGTTTACATTTTTTTCTCTTGCAATCTTTAAAAGCTCGGTACCGTGTGCAGCTACCAATGCCTTATTTGATGTGGTGACATGCTTTCCTGAAAGAAGTGCGTCTCTTACAAACTCAAATGCAGGAGATGTTCCTCCCATTGTCTCCACTACCACATCTATATCATTATCCTCTATTATTTCCTTTATGTCATGTACAACCAGACTTTTCCCACTCGCTGCCCTGGAAAACTCACGGATATCAAGAATCTTTTTACCGCTATATCTTCACCTGTCTTTTTGCTTTTAAAAAGAGCATTGTTCTCCTTTATAACTTCATATACACCTGAACCTACTGTTCCAAATCCTAAAATTGCAATATTAAACATATATTACTCCCTAGCTAAAAATTTTTTTATATCAAAGATGCCTTCCAAACTTCTGATTTCATCTACCAGCTTAGACAAGTCTCCGGTATCCTTTAAAAATCTCTATAGACAAAAGAAATAGTTGCCACACCGCTTACCGGTATAGTTTGATGTATTGTCAAAAATATTGGCATGATATTTTTGCAACTACTGCCAAAAAGCTCCGATAAAAGACCCGGTTCATCCGATATCTGAATTGAAAGGGTAATATTCCTTCCCTTTGAAGAATCATCAAACGGAAATATATCATCCTTATATTTATAAAATGAGCTTCTGCTTATACCACATTTATCTGTGGCTTCTTTTACAGTCATCATCTTATCCGCTGTCAACAGTCTTTTCGCCTCAACCACTTTTATAAGTACCTCAGGCACCGCCTTGTCTTTTACCACATAATATTTGACATTCTGTTCCATGTTCGCCTCTAAAATACATCTGTTCGTCTACCGCACAATGATAGCATACAGGATTTTAAATTGCAAGTAAAAATCAGTTATGGCATCCGATTTACGACACAAAAAAGAGGCCGAATACACAGCCTCTAAAAAAATTTATGCTAAATGCTTCTTAAGTTCATCAGCTATTTTGCTCTCAAGTTCTCTTGCACTTGACTCATTTTCACCGGTTATTGCAAGGTATAATTTAAGCTTAGGCTCGGTTCCTGAAGGTCTTAATACCGCACTTGAATTGCCCTCAAGCATATACTTGATAACATTTGACTTCGGAAGCTTTATCTCCTCCTTGGCACCTGTTTTCAGTGTAGTCTGAGTGGAAGTCTCATAATCTCTTACCTCAAGCACCTTTACACCTGCAATCTCACTTGGAGTATTGTTTCTGAAGCTGTCCATTATCTCATTCATCTTGTTCATACCGCTCTCGCCGTCAAACTCAAATGAATAAAGTGTATTCAGATAATAGCCGTACTTCTTATAAAGTCCCTTCAAGTACCTCAAGCAGTGACTTTCCTTCAGCCTTATAGTATGCAAACATCTGTGCAATCAGATATGAGCCGTTTACGGCATCCTTATCTCTTACATAGCTTCCTGAAAGGTAACCGTAGCTCTCCTCAAATCCGAGAAGATATCTGTCAACCTCACCGTCCTTTTTCAAGACCTGCAATCTGATCTCCTATATACTTAAATCCTGTAAGTACATCTCTGGTCTCAATGCCGTAGTCGTCAGCCACTCTCTTTGCAAGATCCGTGGTAACTATAGTCTTTACAAGTACAGGCTTCTTAGGCATTATACCCATAGCAATCTTTCTCTTTGCAATAAAGTCTGTAAGAAGTACACCCTACCTCATTACCTGAGAAAAGTCTGAAGTCGTCGCCCTGCTTTTACGGCAATACCCACTCTGTCACAGTCAGGGTCTGTAGCTATAAGTATATCGGCACCCACATCCTTTGGCAACCTTAAGACCCTACCTCAAGTGCCTGTCTTATCTCAGGGTTAGGGATATGGACAGGTAGGGAAAATCACCGTTTGGAGTAGCCTGCTCTTTTAACCACTTCGATATTTGTGAAACCGTTTTTTTCTTAAGGCAGGTTGTAACACATCTAAGTCCTGTTCCGTACAGCGGTGTATAAGCAATCTTTACGTCCTTATTTACATCGTCACCTATGAAAGTCTGTGTTGAAACCGCATCTATGAACTCGTTAAAAGTATTCTCACTTATATACTCTATAATACCTGTCTCAAGTCCTTCTTTGAAGTCCACAATCTTGTAATCGGAGAATGTGTCTACACTGTTTATCTCATCAAGTATTCTGTCTGCCGCCTCATTGGCTATCTGACATCCGTCCGCACCATAAACCTTATATCCGTTGTATTTTGCAGGATTGTGGCTGGCTGTTACCATTATACCGCCGTCACATCCGAGCTCTCTTACCGCAAAAGAAAGTGCAGGTGTAGGCATAAGCTCTTTCCAGATATATACCTTGATTCCCGCTCCTGCAAATATTCCTGCCGCCCATTTTGCAAAAAGCTCCGAATTATGTCTGCTGTCATATGATATGGCAATCTTAGGAGTCTTTGAAATAGAATTTATATAGTTTGCCAATCCTCTGCTGGCTTTACCTACAGTATAGATATTCATTCTGTTACTTCCGACACCCAGTACGCCTCTTAAACCTCCTGTACCGAAAGCAAGCTCCTTATAGAATCTGTCGTTGATAGCGTCTTCGTCGTTCTCGATAGCCGCAAGCTCCGCTATAAGATTTTCATCCTTAAGTTTTGCACTCTTCCAAGTCTCATAAGTTTTTTTTGTAAGTTCGTTCATAATGCTCCTTTCATAGGGAATATATGTTACCCGATTGCTGCACATTTTGCACTCACAATCCTTGTACCATCATACCAAATTTCATGGTTATTTTCCAGCATGTTTCGTACTTTCTCTGCCGTAATAGAAAATATATTGCTGAATAACTCCGGCATAACCGTCATAGAGTTTTAGCGGAAATTCTCCGTCATAATGCTCATCAATCATTCTCTTTATCCAAACGTCGATAGGGAAGGCTGCAATCCTGTGATATCCGAAAAGCGCCACACAGTTTGCAACCTTTATGCCTACTCCCTTAAGACTCATAAGTGCCGCCAAAAGCTCATTGTCATCAAGCTTACTTAAAGCTTCAAGGTCGATATCTCCTCTATATACAGCCTTTGCACTCGCCTCTATATACGGGCTTCTGTATCCTAAAGAACAGGCGTTCAAATCGTCAATACTTGCATCTGCAAGTGCCTTAGGTGTAGGGAAGGCAAAAAACTCACTGTTTTTATCAATATTTTTTATAAAATCAGGTACCTGCATATCTATCTTCTTGCCGTAGGTTCTTGCAAGTTTTTCGATAGATGATTTTATCGCAGGTATACTCTTTCTTTGTGAAATAATAAAGGATATAAGCATCTCCCACTTGTCCTGATTGAGTATCCTGATGCCGTAGGAGTACTCGGCGGCATTTGTCAAAAACAAATCATCAGCCGGAATATTCTTTTCAAAATCACTGTAGTCAAGCCTTAAATCAAAGTAGTCCGTCCAAAACTCTTCAAACTCAGACTCGCTGCATGAGAGTATGTATCCGTCATCATCCTCTTTTATAAACAAAAGCTTATCCCCTGCCACAAGGCTGTACTCATCGTCATAAACATTAAATCTAAATATCTGTCCGCTCTCTGCGATCTTTTTCATATCCAGATACGGGTATTGTATTCTAAACATATTCATCAATTCTTTCTTTAAAATCTTTCGGCAGCTCACATTCAAGGTATAAATTCTCACCTGTTATCGGGATGTATAAAAGAAAGGCTCTTTGAATGCAGAAGCGGCCTGACATTCTCCTTGTCATAATACCTTTCATTATACAAATAATCTCCTACAAGCGGATGCCCTATATAACTCATATGAACTCTTATCTGATGTGTCCTGCCGGTATCAAGCCTAAGCTCTATCAAAGAAGCTCCTCTAAGCCTTTTTAAGACCTTATAATGCGTGATTGCCCTCTGACCTTCCTTGCTTACTCTACGCTTTATAAGCGTATCATCCTCTCTGGCTATAGGTGCATCAACAGTTCCGATTTCTTTAAGGCTACCGTCGTCTTCAACTATTGCATTGTATACTCTTTTTATCTCACGCCTTTGCATGGAGAGTATTCAGTATTCCTGCACTAAAAAAATGCTTTGCCACAACGCTAAGACCTGTAGTGTCCCTGTCAAGCCTGTTTATACATCTGAAGACAAAGTTTTTATCCCTGTAGTAGTACATCAAAGCATTTGCCATAGAGTTTTCATAGTTGTTGAGGCTTGGATGTATAGGCATATCACTTGGTTTATTCACCACCACTATATCCTCATCCTCATATTTTATATCAAGCTTTATAAAAACAGGCAATATATTTTCACTTTTTTTATATTCACATACACGAACAAGAAGCCGGTCAAATCTTGCCGGCTTCTGATTCATATACGCCCAAGTTCCATTGAGCACTATACCGTTTTCATATTTTTTAAGCTCCACTATATTGGATGAGGTATACCCCTTACTCTTTAAAAAGTCCGATATACTCTTATAGTCTTTATCTATTATATATAGAATCTGTCTTTCCATTACTTCATCATCTTCTTTATGGTATTTGACAGCTCGACCATCTTTTTCCTTTCTCTCCTCGTCACTGCCTGTAGCGGCGGCATCAAGAATGCATCCCTTCTATATGGCCTTCAATGATGGTACGATTCACTCTCTCCAAAAGAGCTCTGGTGGCAAGGACCTGATTGGATATGTCGATGCAGTATCTGTCCTCTTCCACCATCTTTATGATTCCCTCAAGCTGTCCTTTTGCAGTTTTCAATTGTCTCAGAACAGTCTTAGAGTCAGCTCTCATTATACCACCTCATAACCTGCGTCAGTGATAGCCTTCTTTACCTTCTCAAGATCTGTACCTTCGGCGTACTCTATTGTAACATTTTTCTCATCCAAATTCACTATTGAATTGCTTACACCCTCTACAGCCTTTGTTACCTTCTCCACTGTTGCCTTACAATGTCCGCACATCATTCCGTTTACATTAATTACTGTTGTCATAGTTTTTCCCTCTTTCTTTTTTTCATTATTTTCAATGAGAACTATCTCATCATTGCCTGATTTGTTATTTTTTATATTCTTCGGCTTAAAACCGCGAAGTCTGAGTGCGTTGCTTACCACACATACACTGCTCATTCCCATAGCTGCGGCACCGAACATCGGACTGAGCTTCCATCCGAGGCTTAGATAAAATACACCTGCCGCAAGCGGTATTCCTACAGAGTTATAAAAGAACGCCCAGAAAAGGTTCTGCTTTATATTCCTTATAACCGCCTTGCTGAGGTCGATAGCTGTAGCCACATCCTTAAGCGAGCTGTGCATAAGTACTATATCCGCACTTTCTATAGCCACATCGGTTCCGGCACCTATTGCAATACCTACATCCGCTCTTGCAAGTGCAGGTGAATCATTGATACCGTCACCTACCATTGCCACCTTATGTCCGGTCTCCATAAGCTTTCTTACATGCTCTTCCTTATCTGTAGGAAGTACTTCGGCTATTACCTTGTTGATACCTGCCTGCTTTGCAATAGCTGTTGCGGTATTCTTGTGATCACCCGTTAAGAGTACCACATCTATATCTCTTGCCTTAAGAGCCTCTATAGCCTCTTTACTGTCATCCTTTATTGTATCCGCTACCGCAATGATTCCTATCAGCTTGTCATTCGCCATAAAATACATCGGAGTCTTACCCTGTGATGCCAGCTCATTGCCCTTTTCAAATACGGAGTCAAGCCCTGAATTGTTTCCGACAGCTTCTCTTATTGCCTGCTCATTTCCGGCTACAATCTTTTTACCGTCAATATCGGCTCTGATACCTCTTCCCGACTGTGCGGTGAAGCTTTCAGGGGATGAGAATGTCAAATTCTCTTCTTTAGCTTTTTCTACAATGGCTTCAGCAAGCGGATGTTCAGAAGCACTCTCCACACTTGCAGCAAGTTTTAAAAACTCATTGTCATCTATATCAAATCCTATAATGTCGGTAACTACAGGTTTACCCTTGGTAACGGTACCTGTCTTATCAAGTACCACCGTATCAATACTGTGAGTTGTCTCAAGCGCATCCGCAGACTTTATAAGTATACCGTTTTCTGCGCCCTTTCCCGTACCTACCATTATCGCTACAGGAGTTGCAAGTCCAAGTGAACATGGGCATGATATAACAAGCACCGCTATAGCACGATTTAGTGCAAATGAGAAATCATAGCCGAGTACAAGCCATACAATGAATGTTACCAAAGCTATTCCCATTACTACAGGTACGAATACACCTGCGACCTTATCAGCCATCTTGGCAATAGGCGCCTTGGATGATGAAGCTTCCTCCACCAAGGCGATAATCCTTGAAATGGCGGTATCCTCGCCTACCTCAGAAGCCTTTATCTTTACACTTCCGTTTTTGTTGATGGTGGCTCCTATCAGCTTGTCACCCTTATCCTTTTGAACCGGGATACTCTCACCTGTGATGGCACTCTCGTCAACGCTTGTGCTTCCTTCTATGATAATACCGTCTACAGGGATGCTCTCACCCGGTCTTATTACTACTATATCTCCTACTCTTACATCCTCAGTCAGTATGTTTTTCTTCACACCGTCTCTTATTACATTGGCTCTCTTAGGTGAAAGATCCACAAGCTTTGAAATGGCGTCTGTAGTTCTTGCCTTTGAACCTGTCTCAAAGAACTTACCTAAAGTAATAAGTGTAAGTATCATGGAAACCGACTCAAAATAAAGATTCTTTCTGTACTCCGCCACGGTATTCATATCACCGTTACTTAACGCATATCCCATAACATATATTGCTATAACACCATATATAAAAGCCGCTATAGTGCCTACCGCAACCAATGTATCCATATTCGGGGAAAAGTGTCCAAGTGACTTAAAACCGCTGATATAATACTTTCTGTTCACATACATTACAGGAAGCACCAATAAAAGCTGTGTCAGCGCAAATCCTACCGGATTACCCGCTCCCGATAAAAAGTTTCGGCAGCGGAAGCCCTATCATACTTCCCATACTGAAATACATCAATATGGCAAGGAAGATAACAGATACCTTCAATCTGAACTTCATGGAACTAATCGCATCGTCATTTGTCTTTTTGATGCTCTTTTCCTTTGCCTTTTCCTTTGTATCACCTGCAAGTGAAGCACCGTAACCTGCATTCACTATACTCTTTATTATATCATCCGGACCAAGCTTCTTCTCATCGTATTCAACCTGCATAGAGTTGGTCAAAAGATTCACGGAAGCTTTATCCATACCTGCAAGCTTACTTACCGTCTTTTCCACCTTTGCGGAACAGGCGGCACAGCTCATTCCTGTGACATTGTACTTTTCCTTTGTCATATATCTCCTTCCCAAATATATCATCTGCACTCTTAAAGTGCTCAAAACAACATAATATTTGACTTTACACCTTCACGGGATGTAAACCGAAAATCCGACTGAATGGCGTTTTCAGTTTTGTATACACCCCCACGGGGTATATGTATAGTACAACATTTATTATGCTCTTGTCAACCGAAAATATATAATTTCTTAAAGTTAAATTGCATTATATAGAAAAAAAGCCTTACAAAACGGCTTTTTTTGCTTTATTCTTCTTGACAAAATGGCCTTAAACAGACTATAAAATTTTATGTTATGAGTGGTGTTATGCCTCATAATAATTGCCGATTTTTATTCGGCGACACTATTTTATTATAATGTTTTTTTCAAGCATTATTTTTTTAGGAGGAAAAAAATGAATAGAACAGAGTTAATCGATGCTATGGCTAAGAAGATGGGCGATTCCGCTACAAAGAAGGAAGCTGAAGCAGCTCTTAAGGCTTTTTGTAGACGTTGTTACAGAAGAGCTTGCAAAGAAGGAAAAGATCCAGCTTGTTGGTTTCGGAACATTTGAGACATCTGTAAGACCTGAGAGAGAGGGTAGAAACCCTAGAACCGGTGAAACAATGAAGATCGCTGAGAGCGTAGTTCCTAAGTTCAAGCCGGGTAAGGCACTAAAGGATGCTGTTAATAACTAATGCGTATTGACAAATTTTTTTAAAAGTTTCAAGAATAATAAAAAGACGCACAATAGCCAATGAAGCATGTGATGCAGGCAGAGTTCTTATAAACGACAAAGTAATCAAAGCATCTGCTGAAGTAAAAGTTGGAGATATTGTAGAAGTATTATTCGGTGGTAAGTCTGTAAAGGTAGAGGTTCTTTCACTGAAGGAAACCACTAAAAAGATGAGGCACAGGAATTATTTAAATATCTTTAGTAAATAGCCGGCTTGTCCGGCTAGAGACAATGCCGTATGGGTTTTTACCAAACGGCATTTTTTTATTTTATATAACAATAAATTTATTTTTAGGAAGAAATATTATGTGGATTGCAGATAATTGGAAGGACTATGAAATACTGGATACTTCAAACGGCGAAAAGCTTGAAAGGTGGGGAGATTATATACTTGTAAGACGGACCCTCAGGTACTTTGGAATACAGGGCATGAAAACCCTGCATGGAAAAAGAAAAACGGTCACTACCACAGAAGCAAGGCGGGCGGCGGACATTGGGAGTTTTTCAATCTTCCGAACACATGGAGTATCGACTATGAACTTCCTTCATCAAAGATAACATTTAATCTGAAACCTTTTACATTCAAGCATACAGGCGTTTTCCCTGAGCAGGCGACCAACTGGGACTTTAGCTACAACATGATAAAAAACGCAGGCAGAGAGATAAAAGTGCTCAATCTGTTTGCCTATACAGGCGGAGCCACATTGGCTGCAGCAGCTGCCGGCGCTTCGGTCACACATGTTGATGCAAGCAAGGGCATGGTAGGTTGGGCAAAGGAAAATATGATAAGCTCCAATCTTTCAAATGCTCCTATCAGATGGCTTGTAGACGACTGTATCAAGTTCGTTCAAAGAGAAATACGACGCGGCAACACATATGACGCTATAATAATGGACCCGCCTTCATACGGCAGAGGTCCAAAGGGTGAGATATGGAAGATAGAGGACTCAATATATGACTTTATAAAGCTTACAACAAAGCTTTTAAGTAAAGACCCTCTCTTCTTTCTTATAAACTCATATACCACAGGACTTGCGCCGGGTGTACTTACCTATATGATGCAAAAATCACTTGAAGAAAATCATCTTCCGAAAGCGCATATTGAAGCTATGGAGATAGGACTTCGTGTAAACAAATCCGAATATATATTGCCATGCGGTGCCAGTGCCAGATGCACCTGGTAATATTAACAATAAAAAAGGGGCTGTTATGATAGCCCCTTTAAATTACTTCATATCTTTTATTATCTTTTCTACGGCGTCAAGTAAATCCTTCGCCTCGATATCACAGCTTCTGTCATATTTGCCGTCATTTCCTGCAAATCCTGTATCCACAAGCACAGACTTAACACCTGCGTTTCTTGCCAATTCAAGATCCATTGTAGAATCTCCAACCATATATGACTTGGACAAATCAATATTGTACTTATCTACCGCCTCATCTATCATACCGGTCTTAGGCTTTCTGCACTCACAGTCAAACTTAAGCTCAGGTACCTCTCCTTCAAATCCCTTATCAGGATGATGCGGGCAATAGAAAATATCATCCACAAAAGCTCCCTTTTCACCCAGAAGAGTCTTTAACTTGTTGTGAATATTGTGAAGTTCCTCAAAACTGCATTCACCTCTTGCAATTACAGGCTGGTTAGTAATAACTATCGCCAACGCTCCGCTCTTATTTATAGCCTTTATAGCCTCAATCGTTCCGGGAATCAACTCAAGGTCATCGGCATTTGAGATAAATCCCTTTGAAACATTCATAGTGCCGTCCCTGTCAAGGAATATGGCTCTTTGTCTGTTCTTAAGATTTTTGGATGCAATAAGGCCGTTTTTAAGTTCTTCCACAGTAGCATTGATTCTGTCTACAGTACCGACATCCTTCACATACTCAGGTGAATGATAGGCATAGATATTTGCTCCGTTTTTTACCTGATTTGCCAAGATATCCTTTTCAAAGTCAATCTTTACAGGCTCACCTACAAGTTCAAGCAACTCTCTGTTTATAATATACATACCGGCATTGACCATATTGTCATACCAATAATCTCTAACATTATTCTTTGAGTCAAATCCTATAACCTTACCGTTATCATCCGTCTGTATAAGATCCGAATCATAAGGATGTCCGTTCGGATGTGCCAGCAGTGTTGTAAGTGCGGCATTTTTGAAATGGAAGTCCTCCATCCTGTCAAAATCAATATCAAAGAATACATCACCGAATACAAGCAAAAAATCCTTTGCATCCGTCTTATCCTTAAGATAATAGAATGCACCTGCAGTACCGAGAGGCTCTTTCTCTACAATGTAGTCAATATCCACGCCGAAATCTTTGCCGTCCTTAAAGTGATCCATAATCTTTTCACCCAAGTGACCGACAATCATTACAATCTTTTTTATACCGTATTCTTTCAGCGCTTCGACCTGATACTCAAGCAGCGGCTTACCGTCTACCGGAACCATAGGCTTCGGAATCTCGTCATTTGTTATACTGCGAAGCCTGCTGCCCTTTCCCCCTGCCATAATAACCGCAACATCTATTTTTTTCATTTATTCAACCTCTCTACAACTTCTTCAAATGTAGGGATACTTACAATACCGCCTCTTTTTTCCACACACAGACTTGCAACCGCATTTCCGTATCTTGCAATATCATACATCTGACTTGTGGTAATATCGTCCAAGCTCACATCTTCACTCAAAAATCTTGCCAAAAGTCCGCCCCAGAACGAATCTCCGGCACCTGTAGTGTCTACAACCGTACTCTTAAATCCCGGAACTTCAACATATCCCGAAGCCGATACCACCAGCGCACCCTTAGCTCCAAGAGTCACTACGGCAAGCTTTACTCCGTTTTCTATCAGATACTTTCCTGCCTCAAGCGGATCGCTATACGGTGTCAAAAGTGCAGTCTCCTCATCCGATATCTTCATAACATCGGCAAACTGTACCATAAGTCTCATCATCTCCATAGCCTTATCCACATTCTCCCAAAGCGGAGCGCGATAGTTCGGGTCATAGGATATAATGGCACCTGCGTCCTTTGCAATCTTTACAGCTTCAAATGTGGCAGTTCTTGCAGGCTCATCTGTAAGTGAAAGTGAACCCACATGGAAAATCTTTGTATCTGTAAGCATATCCTTATTTATCTCATCTATGGAAAGCCTTGTATCGGCTCCCGGCTTTCTTGCAAAAGAAAATCCCCTGTCTCCCGTTATAGAAAGGCTTACAAATGCAAGAGTTGTAAAGACTGAAGGGTCTGTAATCAAACCGCTTGTGTCAATAGGTATACCCTCCAATGTACTTCTCAAAAAATCTCCGTGCATATCCGCACCTATCTTTCCGATAAACGCCGTCTTAAGACCCGATCTTGATACCGCGGTCAGCATATTAGCAGGCGCACCGCCCGGATTTTGCTCAAAAAGCTTCATTCCTGCCGGTGAAAGACCTGCCGGTGTAAAATCAATCAAAAGCTCGCCCAATGCAACTACATCCCAATTTTTCATCACATAACTCCATTCTTTTATTACACTTCAAAAGCTCAATTAAAGACTGATAACTCCCAAAGTATTGAGTATGGCGCTAACCAATATAATAATCAAAAATACCGGTGCAAACACTCTCATTACTATATTATACATACTTTTTCTCTTAAATGCAGAAGAATATGATATTTCCGCCGCAATTTTTTTCAATGTTATAATCCTTACCACAAGATAGCAGGTGGCAAGCGCCGCTATCGGCATCATTATAGAGTTGGTAAGGAAATCAAGAAAGTCCAAAACAGGCATTTTAAAAATCTTTACAAAATCAAGTATACCGTAACCTGCCGCAGATGAGCCGCCTACAAATACCATTATAAAAGCCATCAAAATAACAGACTTGTTTCTGCTTAAATTAAGCTCATCACAAAATGTGGAAATACTCGTCTCTACAAGTGAAATCGCACTGGTAAGAGCCGCCAAAAGCACAAGTAAGAAAAATCCTATACCTGCAATCCTTCCGGCACCCATACTCTCAAACACCTTAGGCAATGTAATGAACATAAGTGAAGGTCCCGCCTTAAGCTTATCAGGGTCACCGCCTGAAAAAGCAAATACGGCAGGTATAACCATCAGCCCTGCAAGCACAGCCACACCTGTATCCACCATCTCCACTCTGGAAGTGGAAATCTCCACATCCACATCCTTTGTCAGATATGAACCGTAGGTATATAGAATACCCATCGCAATGGAAAGTGAATAAAACATCTGTCCAAGTGCCGCAACCACAGTCATCAGTGAAAAATTGTGAAAGTTTGGGCACAAAGAAATACTTCACACCTGCCATCGCACCGGGTCTTGTAACCGAATACAACGCCACCACTATTGCAAGTATTATAAGAAGAGGCATCATTATCTTTGATACCCTCTCAATTCCCTGCTCCACGCCTCCAAGTATTACTACAAAAGTTGCAAGAGCAAATATTACAAACCAAAAGAAAACCACCTTTGTATCGCCTATAAAACTGCCAAAATACCCGTCTACCGCAAGTCCGTCCACATTGCCCTTTATATATTCCACAAGATATTTTACGACCCAGCCGCCTATAACACTGTAGTAAGGCACTATCAGCACCGGTACTATTGCATTTATAAAGCCGCCTACTTTCAAAATCTTGCTGTTTCCAAAATAATTGAAAGCGCCTATAGCACTTCTTTTTGTCATCCTGCCTATGGTAGTCTCGGACATAATCATTGCATATCCGAATGTCAATGTCAGTATCAGATATGTAAGCAAAAACATTCCGCCGCCGTACTTCGCAGCCAAATATGGAAACCTCCAAATATTACCAAGTCCCACCGCAGAGCCTGCAACAGCCAATATATAACCCAGTCCGCCTGAGAAGTTTGCCCTCTTCTCACCTGTATTTTCTATACTCGTCTCTTCTCCGTACTTAAAGTTGTCAGTCATATCTCTCCCCTTTACTTTTCTTTTGTTAAGACTAACATTTTTAAAATTCTTTTTACAAGGAAAATTTATTGCAAATTCATTTCAAAAGCACCGGCAAGTTCACTTCTTTTATCCATATTTACATATATGTTTTTACAAAGATTTTTATACAAATCTATCATAATAGAAGCTTCACCTATAAATCTAAGTGAAGCTTCTTTTCAGTATTTTTTGTTATTCTACATATTTTTTTCAAATATCCGTAACCCTCTTCATCCATTTTTATCAAGAGGAATGAAACGAAGTGCAGCCGAATTGATACAGTATCTTAGACCTCCAAGCTCACTCGGACCGTCATCAAACACATGACCCAGATGCGCGTCTGCCACATTACTTCTGACCTCGATCCTTCTTCTGCCAAGACTTAAATCCTCGCTGTATTTCACCAAATCCTTTTGTATCGGCTTTGAAAAGCTCGGCCAGCCGCAACCCGACTCAAACTTATCTGTAGAGAAAAACAGCGGTTCACCTGATGTGATATCCACATAGATACCTCTTTCAAAGTTTGAATTAAACTCATTGTCAAAAGGTCTCTCCGTAGCCGCATTCACAGTGACATCATACTGAAGCGGCGTCAAGTTCTCCTTAAGTTTCTCATCATTTTTTCTTTTATATTTTTCACTTCTTACTATCGGTTCATATGCAGAACTCAAATTGATGTGACAGTATCCGTTCGGATTCTTATCCAGATAGTCCTGATGATACTCCTCGGCAGTATAGAAGTTTTCTATCGGCAATACTTCAACCGCAATCTTTTCACTATACTTTCTTTGCTCTCTTTCTATAGCGGCCTTTATCACAGGCAGCTGACTCTCATCCGTATAATATATTCCGGTTCTATACTGTGTTCCCACATCATTGCCCTGCTTATTCACACTGACAGGATCAATTATCCTGAAATAATATATAAGCAAATCTTCAAGACTGATAACCTCATCATCAAAATCCACCTTCACAGTCTACGCATGCCCCGTATCATGTCGGCACACGTCCTCATAGCTCAGATTTTCGGTCCTGCCGTTGGCATATCCGCAGGTAGTACCCTTGACACCCTCAATTCTTTTAAAGTAGCCTTCCACGCCCCAAAAGCAACCGCCGGCAAGGTATATTGTATTCATATCTACTCCTTATTTTGCATTTAATACTGCTGTATCAAAATTTACCATTTGTCCTATAGGTGTATTGGCTGCAATATTGTATGTATATAGTTCTGTATCGGGCTTACTCTTTCCGTCCCAATATCTCAAGAATACATTTCCGTTCACAATATTGAACCATTTTATATCATCCGCTATATCCACAACATTACTTCCGTCCATTGACATCTTCTTCAATGATCCCATCTTTTGATCATATGACTTTTCAAGTACGTATATAGTATTATCATAAATATTGAACTGTACATGGTCTACTTTAAACCCTAAGCTTGATCCGTCATAAACTATCTTTTTATTTCCACCTGTAAGATCACTGCTTCTTAGATATTGGTCCTCTTCTGTATAATAAATTGTACCGTCATATATAATATAATTTTTGACAGTCAAATCCCGGAATCACTACAGAATTTCTGTCTTTTTTTCCATATCGTAGCAATTCAATCCGTCCTTGGTAAGGAAATATACATATTTATTATCTACAACACTTACATTTGGATTACCAACATTTTTGTCCCTGTGGTATAGTATAAATTTCGGAAAAAAATCCTGTCCGTCTATATATACTCTTGAAATATGATATATTCCGTCTCTTCCGTTTGAGTAACTGAAATAACAAAAATTATCAACCAAAGTCTCAAAACTTAGCCAACTGTCATTTCCTACACCAAAATCAAGATTTGTAACTTTTGTATTTTTCTCCTGTGCTTATAGAATATTTGTATATATTTCTGTCAGTAAAATTATTATCCTGTTGATCTCCAACAGAAGTATTTGCATAATAAATATTTCCATTCAAAAATATGCATATCCTTCATGTATATATCTCCGGGTAAGCGACTTATATTCCCCTTCATATCTACAGAATAAGTTCTCTCCTGATCCTTAGGATTTCTAAAATAGTATACATCACCATTATTTACCATTCTTCCATAACAAACCATATTTCCAACAAGGTTTCCGTCATTTACAGCTGTATACTTCATCACCTTAGCTTCTTTTTTGGTTTCTGTCTCTTTCTCGGTTTCTTTTTCAGTCTCTTCCTCCTCTTTTTTTAACCCTTTCTTTAGTCTCATCCTTAGAGTTTTCTTCTGTTTCATACTTTTTCTCTAAGCTCTTATTTTTTGTCTTCTTTTTTAGTTATTCCACATGCTGTAAAAAAACAAACTTACAGTCAATGTAAATATAACTATTTTGAGTGACTTATTAAATAATTTCATATTACCTCCAAAAATAATGTTTATAATAAAAGTACATCTTCCTCTATTATAATCATTAGTTCAATAATATAAACAACAATTTTATCTAATGATGTTAATGTAGTAAAATACTCTTGCATACAACCATAACAAAGCAAAAATTATTAACTCATAAAATCAAAAAAAATTATTAAGATCTCATAATATATCCTTTGAATCTAACTTAAACTTCTTAGGCATAAATATACTAACACCAACGTAAGGACCACTATATTGTGAAAATTCACCATATTTCTTATAAAAATTCCTCTGCAGTCATTGCTTGTAATTTATAATCTTCATACAAATCAGCTCCTGTTAATACTGTTAAAATAGTCGCATTTTTTTCTTATATAAATTGTAGTAGTGAATGCTATACTTCCTTCCTCACCATACAAATCTCCAGCATTAGCATCTCCAAACTCAACATTTGTTACCTCATAATAACTGCCTCTATCAAAAATTTGTGTGTTTGTATTATTTGTTATTCCATTTACCTCTATATCTTTATAATATGTATATCTTTCCCAAAGATCTCCCGGTCCATGCTCATTATTTTTTTTATATACAAATTGATCTGTATACTTTTTACTTGGCGGTACCGGCTCCTGAACAATATCCGTTCTTACTCCGTCAGCTCCCACATAGTATCCGTCTATGTACTGATCAGTCTTCATCTCACCGTTGCTTGCAAAGTAGTACCACTTACCGTCTATTTGTTGCCAGCCTGTACTAAGTTCTCCACTGTCTAAGATATAGTACCACTTACCGTCTATCTGTTGCCAGCCTGTAAGCATTGCGCCATCATCTCCAAAGTAATACCGCTTACCGTCTATACTCTGTGAACCACTCTTTGCTATTCCGTCATCTCCAATATAATACCACTTCCCGTCTATTTGCTGCCATCCTGTCAGCATCACTCCGTCTTCACCAAAGCAATACTTCACACCGTTTATATCGGCAACTCCTGTAGCCATATCTCCATTTTCTTTGAAGTAGTACCAGCTTCCGTCTATCTGTTGCCAACCTGTAACTATCTTTCCGTCTTTTCCACGGTATCTGTAGATATTTCCGACACTTTCCCAACTGTCTTTCTCTACATGCTCTTTAGACAGCTTTATAGTATACTTTACCTCTATACTGTCGTGTTTGTTACCGCTACTGTCTACAGTATACGCCTTTAATATATAACTTCCGTCATCGTCTAAAAGTATAGGTGATGTATACTTCATATCTGTAGCCACAAGTCTGCTGTCTTTTGTATCTATGCTGTAATAGATTTCATTTGAACCTATGTTACTAAGCTCTAATGCTGTCGGCTCGTCATATTCTCCCGGCAGCTTGGATATCGCTACAAGAAAATCAAGATTCTTGATTCTGTCATTTATCTCATCTTTATTCTCGGATGACAAGTCGTCAAGGTCAAGCACCTTTTCAAGTGTTGCCCTTGCATCATCAAGTCTTCCCGATTTCTCATATACTTCAGCCAACATCTTATAAGCATCCACATTCTTAGGGTCTAACCTGATGGCTTTATTAAGTGCTACTATCGCGCTTTCATAATCAAGATCAGCCATATACTTGGAACCCAAATCAAGTTGTTCCTGTACTCTTGCTCCCTTGCTTTTTGCAGCCAACCAGAAGTATTCCGACAAGAGTAATGATAAATAATATTTTTATTTTTTTCATATACACTCCATCAATTATTAAGACTTTTATTTTTATAGTGGCAATGTTTTCAGGTGTAACAGGAATATTTGCTACTTCCCAAATTCCAACTTTAACATTATTCATCAAGCTTTCATATAATTTAGTATCTGCTTCATCATACCCCTCATAATTTACATTTTGTAGCCGCTAAACCCTGACCGATATTCTTCAAACTTACCTGTAGAGTTATTATATTTGTACCACCAAAAATCACACCCTCCTATTTCAGCATTATGCGATGCAAAAGAGTAAACTATACTATTATCATTTAATATGACACATCCACTATCTATACCTGTACCTAGCAATAACGAAATCTTTCCATCTTTAACCCCATATATACTTGCAATACCTGGCTGCACATATACAATAAGCTCAGCTTTTCCATCACCGGTCACATCTAACAATGTATACTGTGCTTCTCCCGGATTCCATCGATTCTCCTACCACATCATTATAATCATCTCTTCCTTCCAACTCATGTTTTGTATACAACTTAGTTAATACATCTCTATATAACTTCTTATAGTCAGTATTTTCACTGGATGCTGCAATATTATTATTACTTTGAGCAACTCTTACTCCGTCAG
>BNJU01000531.1_pt1 | contig 38634 bp, 44 predicted proteins | sample 8539281 | NCBI WGS metagenome assembly BNJU01 (sample SAMD00202456, study PRJDB9452) | human saliva metagenome | isolation source: human saliva | place: Japan
CAAAATATGGCTGAGAATTAAAGTTACTAGTGATTTCATAAGTTTCCTCCTAATCCTTATCCTGCTCTTTTTTAGCTCTTGCAATGCGACGGGAGATGAGGAACTGTATGCTCGCTCCGAAGAAGATAGAACCGAAAATGCTTGCTAAACCATTTCTTATAGTGAGAAGAGAATGGAAATAGTCCTGACCTTCACCAGTAAGTATACGGAGAAGAGGGGTTATAAAAAACATCCATAGGCCAAAGAACAAACCTGCTTTAAGACCAGGGTAGTGTAGTTGCTTACTTTCTTTCTCATTCAGCATATCTGGTTCAATAGTTGTAATCCCTGTTTTTTGCATTTGGTAGGTGACGTAGCCGGCAGAAATGAGGGCAATCACTAAAATCAGAGGAGGATAGACTAGAGCCACTAGTTGAGGATATTTATAGGCTAGAACGAGTGGAATAACATTGCCGAAAATCATCAGATAAAAGAGAATCATAAAGACTTTATTTCCAATGCGGTCAGCCTCACGTCGTTTGTATTCGTCAAGCGGATCAGAAATACCGTAAGTGCGTTTGATCAGTTTTTCCGTGAAGGTTTCTTTTTTCATTTTTCTTCTCCTTTTTAAAAATCATCCTCCCAAAAGAGACTGTTGAGGTCAGTTTGGAGGCTTCGAGCGAGATTGAGACAGAGTTCCAGAGTTGGATTGTACTTGTCGTTTTCAATCATGTTGATAGTTTGCCTAGAGACATCGATATCCTTGGCGAGCTCAAGCTGGGACATGCCCAGTTCCTTGCGGAATTCTTTCACACGATTCATGCTTCCTCCTTTTTAGTTTATGTCACATATATTTGACTATAGTATATTCTTTTAAGAACATAATGTCAACTATTTTTGACATATTTTTAAAAGAATCTTGGTGATAATATTTTTATGTGAAAAATCTTCTAGCGATTTTATGATATAATGAAGAAAAATAAGAGTGATTTGGATACCCTGAATGCTATCCAATAAAGAAAGAGCAGAAAATGAACCATAAGATTGCAATTTTATCAGACATTCATGGCAACACGACCGCCTTGGCTGGAGTGCTTGAGGACGCTAAAAATTTGGGAGCAACTGAATATTGGCTTCTGGGAGATATTTTTCTTCCTGGGCCGGGAGCAACTGACTTGGTGGCTCTGTTGAAAGACCTTCCCATTACAGCATCCGTTCGAGGCAACTGGGATGATTGTGTGTTAGAGGCTTTAGATGGGGAATATGGTCTAGAAGATCCCGAAGAAATTCAGTTTCTCAGGATGACTCAGTATCTGATGGAGCGCATAAATCCCAAGCATATTGATTGGTTGAGAAAGCTACCTATGATAGCCAAGAAAGAAATCGAAGGCTTGCGCTTCTCACTTTCTCATAATTTGCCTGAGAAAAACTATGGGAGAGATTTACTGGTTGAAAATAATACTGAAAAATTTGACCAGCTACTTGATGAAACTACTGATGTAGCCGTCTACGGGCATGTCCATAAACAGCTCCTACGTTATGGGAGTCAAGGGCAACAAATCATCAATCCAGGTTCGATTGGTATGCCTTATTTGATTGGGGAGGGTTGAAAAATCACCGTGCCCAGTATGCCTTACTTGAGGTTGAAAATGGTGAATTGGTCAATATCCAATTTCGAAAAGTTGCTTATGATTATGAAGCAGAGCTAGAATCAGCCAAGACCAAAGGTCTTCCTTTTATCGAAATGTATGAAGAATTACGACGTGAGGACAACTATCAAGGACATAATAGGGAATTACTTGCTATCCTAAATGAAAAGCATGGCTATGTGGAGGATGTGAAGAATTATTTTGATTTTTTGTAAGAGTTGCTTTAACTTACAAATACTAAATAAAACGATTGGACTAGCCAATCGTTTTTAATATATCTTATTGTAATTGAGATTGATCTGGTAGGTAGGAACCACCGAGATAGGTTTTGCTGAGTTTTTCAAGGGTTCCATCTTGGTAGAGTTCTTTGAGGACCTTGTCAAATTGGTCTTTAAATTCTTTTTGGTCACTTGAAAAGATGATATAGTTATTTGGATTGTCATTGCTTTCCAAGTCAACCACGTTCAAGTCTAAACCTCGGTCTTGGATAATTTTTGAACATTTTTGATAGATTTAATATAGATTTTTAAAAATAGCGAACTCAAAGATCTTTTTTTAGCTTCAATAATTCGGTAAATGTTTGACAATGAAATTATTTTATTTTAAAATATAGGTATCATAAAACTATTTAAAGGAGATAGTCATGAAAAAACTTCTTACTGCGGGCCTTGTGCTCTTATCAGTTGCAACTTTAGCAGCTTGTGGAAATAAATCTTCTGATTCTGCAAGTAAAGCTTCAAGCTCGACTGAACAAACATCTGCTTCATCAAAAACAGATAACTCAAAGACAAACACATCTGAAGTTACTCTTTTAACAGATCAAGAAATCGACAACGCTAAAACAATTGGAGATATGAAAACTCTTTTTGGTAAGTTGATTGACAGCTATAAGAAATATGTTGAAGAAATCGGTGACAAAGTTCCAGAAGCTCAAAGATGCTTTTAAACAACAAGTGGAACCTGCTCTTAACTCACTAGAAACTTCAAGAAAGGCATTTAATGATGGATTGTCAAGCGCTGGTTCTGATGATACAGAAATGCCAGAAGAAACACGCACTGTTTTCCTTCAACAATTGAAGACTGCACGTGATGCTATGAAACAAGCGATTGAGTCTGCAAGTAAAATTGTTTCAGCGCAATAATATGAGTAAAGTAGGCGTGCAATCGTCTACTTTTTCTTATGCAAAAAATTTTTACTATAGCTAGCAACTAAATCGAAAAGTATGTAATTCCTGATTAAGAGTTGGAATAAAGATCTCTACATTATGAAAAATCTCTGCAAGCTCTTTCAAAATGTGGTAAAATGGAAGCAGTAGAATTAGAAAAGGAAATCAATTATGAAATTTCTTGAGTTAAATAAAAAACGTCATGCGACCAAGCATTTTATTGATAAACCTGTCGATCCGAAGGATGTTCGTACAGCTATCGAAATCGCAACCTTGGCACCAAGCGCTCACAACAGTCAACCTTGGAAATTTGTCGTGGTTCGTGAGAGAAATGCTGAACTAGCAAAATTGGCTTACGGTTCAAACTTTGAGCAAGTAGCAACTGCACCTGTAACCATTGCCTTGTTTACAGATACAGACTTAGCCAAACGCGCCCGCAAGATTGCTCGTATTGGTGGTGCCAATAATTTCTCAGAAGAGCAGCTGCAATACTTCTTGAAAAATCTTCCAGCAGAATTTGCGCGTTACAACGAACAACAAGTCAGTGACTACTTGGCTCTTAATGCTGGGCTTGTAGCTATGAACTTGGTCCTTGCTTTGACTGACCAGGGAATTGGTTCAAACATTATCCTTGGTTTTGACAAATCAAAAGTCAATGAAGTCTTGGAAATCGAAGAACGTTTCCGTCCAGAACTTTTGATCACAGTGGGATATACAGATGAGAAGTTGGAACCAAGTTACCGCTTGCCAGTAGATGAAATTATCGAAAAAAGATAGGAAGAAAAAATGACAGTTATTGATTTTACAGCAGAAGTAGAAAAACGTAAAGAAGACCTCTTGGCTGACTTGTTTAGCCTTTTGGAAATCAACTCAGAACGTGATGACAGCAAGGCAGATGCTGAGCATCCATTTGGACCTGGGCCAGTAAAAGCCTTGGAAAAATTCCTTGAAATCGCAGACCGTGATGGCTACCCAACAAAAAATGTCGACAATTATGCAGGACATTTTGAGTTTGGTGAAGGAGAAGAAGTTCTCGGAATCTTTGCCCACATGGACGTAGTACCAGCTGGTAGCGGTTGGGACACTGCCCCTTACACTCCAACTATCAAAGATGGTCGTCTTTATGCGCGTGGTGCTTCTGACGATAAGGGACCAACTACAGCTTGTTACTATGGTTTGAAAATCATCAAAGAATTGGGACTTCCAACTTCTAAGAAAGTTCGTTTCATCGTGGGAACAGACGAAGAATCAGGTTGGGCAGATATGGACTACTACTTTGAGCATGTAGGACTTGCAAAACCAGACTTTGGTTTCTCTCCAGATGCTGAATTCCCTATCATCAATGGTGAAAAAGGAAACATCACTGAATACCTTCACTTTGCCGGTGAAAATGCAGGTGTTGCTCGTCTTCACAGCTTCACAGGTGGTTTGCGTGAAAACATGGTTCCTGAATCAGCAACAGCAGTCGTTTCAGGTGACTTAGCTGATTTGCAAGGGAAACTAGACGCTTTCGTTGCAGAGCACAAACTCAGAGGAGAAATCCAAGAAGAGAACGGTCAGTACAAGGTGACAGTAATTGGTAAATCAGCTCATGGTGCCATGCCTGCTTCAGGTGTCAATGGTGCGACTTACCTTGCCCTCTTCCTTAGCCAATTTGCTTTTGAAGGACCTGCAAAAGACTATCTTGACATTGCTGGTAAGATTCTTTTGAACGACCACGAAGGGAAGAACTTGAAAGTAGCTCATGTGGATGAAAAGATGGGTGCCCTTTCTATGAATGCGGGTGTTTTCCGCTTCGACGAATCAAGTGCTGACAATACCATTGCCCTCAACTTCCGTTATCCAAAAGGAACAAGCCCAGAGCAAATCAAGTCAGTTCTTGAAAACTTGCCAGTTGATTCTGTCAGCCTTTCTGAGCATGAACATACTCCTCATTATGTTCCAATGGAAGATCCTCTTGTGAAAACTTTGCTCGATGTTTATGAAAAACAAACAGGTCTTAAAGGTCACGAACAAGTTATCGGTGGTGGAACATTTGGTCGTCTCTTAGAGCGTGGTGTAGCCTACGGTGCTATGTTCCCAGATTCTATCGATACTATGCACCAAGCCAATGAATTTATCGCCTTGGATGATCTCTTCCGTGCAGCAGCTATCTACGCTGAAGCTATTTACGAATTGATCAAATAATGCTATAGAAGTCTGAGATTGTATGCTTAGACTTCTTTTTGGAGGAGAAAATGTCTCAAATTGAAAGAATCAAGCAAGCTATCATAGAGGATCCGCAGAATGCCAGCTATACTGAGCAAGGCATCGAGCCACTCTTTGCAGCACCAAAAACAGCTCGTATCAATATCATTGGGCAGGCGCCAGGTCTCAAAACCCAGGAAGCAGGGCTATACTGGAAGGATAAAAGTGGGGACCGCTTGCGAGAATGGTTGGGTGTGGATGAAGACACCTTTTATAACTCAGGTTACTTTGCAGTCATGCCCATGGATTTCTACTTTCCAGGTCATGGGAAATCGGGTGACCTGCCACCTCGTCCAGGTTTTGCAGAAAAATGGCATCCAAAACTCTTGAAGGAGTTACCAGATATTCAATTAACACTCTTGATTGGGCAGTATGCCCAAGCCTACTATCTACATGAGAAAGTTAGTGGTAAGGTGACAGACCGTGTGCATCGGTTCAAGGATTATTTGCCTGATTATTTCCCTCTGGTGCATCCTTCACCCCGTAATCAAATCTGGATGAAAAAAAATCCTTGGTTTGAGGCAGAAGTGGTGCCTGATTTGAAAGATAGAATACAAAAAATTCTCGGAGAAGAAAAATGAACGAAATTACTTTTAACAATTTTTACCAGCTTTATCAGAAAGAGGCGCTTTCTGTATTGGATGTGAGAGAAGTAGAGGAATTTGAGCCTCTTCATTTAGAAGGTGCTCGTAATTTCCCTCTCAGTCAACTGGCAGATACTTATGAGCAACTAGATAAAACCCATCCTTACTATGTGATCTGTAAATCAGGAATACGTTCCGCACGTGCCTGCCAATTTTTAACAGAACAAGGCTATGAGGTTGTCAATGTCCAAGGTGGCATGGATGCCTTAGAATAAGAAAAATTTCCTTCGAAACCTTTTAAAAATGAGAAAGGACTCGAAGGATTTTTTTGCATTAAAATTCGGAAAATTGAAAACATTTTAGAATTATTTCGTGCCAGCCTTTTTCTAGCCTTTAATCATGTTATACTAAGAAAGTATTTTATTTTTTTAATAAGGAGAGTTTATGGCTAAAAAGGTGCTTTAACAGGATTACTCCTGTTTGGAATATTTTTTGGAGCAGGTAACTTGATTTTCCCTCCAACTCTGGGCGCACAGTCTGGAGAAAACTTCCTCCCTGCCATTGCAGGATTTGTATTTTCAGGTGTTGGGATTGCGGTCCTAACCTTGATCATTGGAACCCTTAATCCGAAGGGTTATATCTATGAAATTTCTAAGAAAATTTCTCCATGGTTTGCGACGATTTATCTTGCAGTTTTGTACTTGTCGATTGGTCCATTCTTTGCTATTCCTCGTACAGCAACGACATCGTTTGAAGTTGGTATTAGTCCACTCTTGGATCAAGCAGATAAAGGTTTAGGTTTGATTGTCTTCACCATTCTCTACTTTGTAGCTGCCTACCTAATCTCGCTGAATCCTTCAAAAATCTTGGATCGGATCGGTCGAATCTTGACTCCAGTTTTTGCCATCTTAATTGTTATTCTGGTTATCCTTGGAGCTTTCAAGTATGGTGGGAACGCACCACAAGCAGCTTCAGGAGCTTATCAAGCTTCCGCCTTTGGAGCTGGTTTCTTAGAAGGATACAACACACTTGACGCGCTTGCTTCGGTTGCCTTCAGTGTTATTGCAGTACAAACCTTGAAACAACTTGGTTTTTCAAACAAGAAAGAGTACATTTCAACCATTTGGGTGGTTGGAATCGTTGTAGCACTCGGATTTAGTGCTCTCTATATTGGATTAGGATTCTTGGGCAATCATTTCCCAGTAACAGAAGAAGCAATGAAGAGCGGAACTCCTGGAGTTTATATCTTGTCTCAAGCGACTCAAGAAATCTTTGGTTCGACAGCACAGCTTTTCCTAGCAGTTATGGTAACTGTTACTTGTTTTACAACGACTGTAGGCTTGATTGTATCAACTGCTGAGTTCTTTAACGGACGTTTCCCACAAATCAGCTACAAGGTTTATGCGACTGTCTTTACCTTGATTGGTTTTGCCATTGCAAATCTTGGTTTGAGTGCTATTATTAAGTACTCTGTACCAGTTCTCGTTATTTTGTACCCAATTACGATTGCCATTGTCATGATTGTGATTGTGAACAAGTTTGTTGCTCTTTCAAAACCAGGAATGCAATTAACTGTTGGTATTGTCACAGCCATTGCTATTGCAAGTGTTTTAGGATCTACTTTTAAAGTTGAGGTCCTTGCAAATATTGTGAACGCTCTACCATTTGCGGAGGCTTCTCTGCCATGGTTGGTACCAGCTAGTTATCGGTATTCTACTTTCTCTTGTTCTTCCAAATAAACAAGAAAGTGAAGCTTTTGAAATGGAATAATCACTAAAATCACTTTTGTAGCTAAGTCTACAGGAGTGATTTTCTTTTTTTATCCGATGATAAATGTGTTATAATGGTAGCAAAAGAGGTGAAAAAATGAATCAAACTGTAGAATATATCAAAGAACTAACTGCTATTGCGTCACCAACAGGTTTTACGCGTGAAATTACGAATTATTTAGTTGAAACGCTTGAAAAACTAGGTTATCAACCTATCCGTACTGCTAAAGGTGGAGTGAATGTTACCATTAAAGGTAAAAATGACGAGCAGCAGCGCTATGTGACTGCCCATGTGGATACCTTGGGAGCTATCGTTCGTGCTGTTAAACCAAATGGTCGACTCAAAATGGATCGTATTGGTGGCTATCCTTGGAACATGATTGAAGGAGAAAACTGTACGGTCCATGTGGCTAGCACAGGTAAAACCGTATCAGGTACGATTTTGATCCACCAAACTTCTTGCCACGTATACAAAGATGCTGGAACAGCTGAACGCACTCAGGACAATATGGAAGTGCGTTTGGATGAAAAAGTGACCAATGAAAAAGAAACGCGCGCACTCGGTATCGAGGTTGGTGATTTTATCAGCTTTGACCCACGAACTGTCGTGACTGAGACAGGCTTTATCAAGTCTCGTCATTTGGATGACAAGGTCAGCGCAGCTATTCTCCTTAATCTCCTCAAAGTCTACAAAGAAGAAGGGATTGAACTTCCTGTCACTACGCATTTTGCCTTTTCAGTCTTTGAAGAAGTGGGGCATGGTGCTAACTCAAGCATTCCAAGTCAAGTTGTCGAATATCTAGCTGTGGATATGGGAGCAATGGGAGATGATCAGCAGACAGACGAGTACACAGTATCTATCTGTGTTAAAGATGCTTCTGGTCCTTACCACTATGAATTCCGTCAACACTTGGTAGCTCTCGCAAAAGAGCAAGACATTCCATTTAAGCTAGATATCTATCCATTTTATGGTTCAGATGCCTCTGCAGCCATGTCAGCTGGAGCAGAGGTTAAGCACGCTCTTCTAGGAGCAGGTATTGAATCAAGCCATTCTTATGAGCGTACTCATATTGATTCTGTAGTGGCTACTGAGCGTATGGTGGATGCTTATCTCAAGAGTGAGTTGGTGGACTGAAGAGTCGATAAAGTACTATGTATGAAATACTGAAACAAATAGCAACGCCTGCTATAATAACAGGGTTGATTTCGGGTTCGTATGCTTATTTTCAAAAGAAAAAAGAGGACTATCGTAAGTATGTGTATGAAAATAAACAAGAAAACTTTAAAGAACTAGTTGTTTATGCTGATGAACTGGTCGATAAAGGAATTACTAATCCAGATTTAGAAAAACTACTTTTTAAAATTTCTCAAAAAATTAACCCGTATGGACGAAAAATACAAACTTTTGGTAAATATCAGTGGATAGAAGATGATGGATATGTATGGTACCAAATAGAAATGATAGAGAATAAACTTGCTTCTCAAAAACTTCAAATAGAAGATTTAAAAAGAACTAGCTCATCGGATACAAATTTCTAAACGATTACTAGATGTTAAAGTAGAAAATAATATTCCACTCATAAATTCAGCTAAAATATGGTTTTATTTATTTCAGTATGCGATGTTATTACTTCAGGTATTTTTCATATACTCTTGGTATCAGAGTTTTATTGAACAATCTACTATAGACTCTTTGTTTTGGGCTTTTTGCTTACTTGTAGTAGTGATTTTAATTTTTTTACTCCCAGAATTGACTGTTAATGAAAGCGATGATAGAAAATCTGAAATACGCATTACAGTGCTCACTTTCTTTATTGCCGTAGTTGATGCTGGAATGGCGTATTATTTGTATAATAATTCTTCTATTGCTCTGCTTGTTGGAATGGTTTCACTTATTCTAATTGTTGGTGAAGTAATTTCAAAAGCTATTATTTTCGGGGAAAGTGAAATTGGTAAAGTATCTACAATTTATATTGAAGAATATCGAAAACTACAGGGACCCAAGTTAAGTAAGAGACGCTTTAGAAATTATTTTAAAGTTATTCCATTTTTAAATAAGATTAAGATTTTATTTCATAAAGATAAGAGGGAGGGGAATGATGACCTATAAACACCGACTCTTTGACCTTAATCACCCTCTTTTAGAGTTGAAAGGAGAAACTTATGTGCCTTATCTGTCAACGAATTGAACTCATCAAGTCTGGTGACAATCCCTACTTTGTAAAAGAACTGGAAACAGGATATGTTGTCATTGGTGACCACCAGTATTTTGAAGGTTATACTCTATTCTTAGCCAAGGAACATGTCACAGAATTACATCATCTACATCCAACTGTCAAACTTCAATTTCTAGAGGAAATGAGTCTGGTGCAGGAAGCTGTCTCTAAAGCTTTTTCTGCTGAAAAGATGAATGTAGAGTTGTTAGGAAATGGAGATGCCCATGTCCACTGGCATATTTTCCCTAGACGAGAGGGTGATATGAAGGGACACGGTCTTAATGGTCGTGGTCCAGTCTGGTGGATTCCATGGGAAGAAATGATTGCTGAAGAATATCAGGTTAAGGGAAGTAAATTAGAAGACTTGATTGCAAGATTATCTGAGACTTTAAACCAGATGATTAAATGAAAGGATAACAGATGAAAAAAAGATACCTTATCTTATCAGGATTATTAGCCTTGACGTTGGCAGCTTGTTCACAAGAAAAATCAGCGACTTCTGACGCAAAAGCTTCTTCAGAGCAATCGACTGTACAACAAGGAACCGCGGGAAGTAAGTCTCAGGAAGCTAGTCAAAAGAAAGCAGAAGTGGTTAACAAAGGAGACCACTACAGCATTCAAGGCAAGTACGATGAGATTGTTGTGGCTAATAAGCATTATCCTATGTCAAAAGATTACAATCCTGGAGAAAATCCTACCGCAAAGGCAGAACTGTTAAAACTCATTGCAGCTATGCAACAAGCAGGTTTCCCAATTAGTGATCACTATAGTGGATTTAGAAGTTATGAAACTCAAACTCAGCTTTATCAGAACTATGTAAATAAAGATGGCAAGGCTGAAGCTGATCGCTATTCTGCAAGACCTGGTTATAGTGAACACCAAACTGGTCTGGCTTTTGACCTGGTTGGAACAAATGGAGACCTAGTCACTGAAGAAAAGGCAGCCCAATGGCTTTTGGACCATGCAGCTGACTATGGTTTTGTCGTTCGTTATCTAAAAGGTAAGGAAAAGGAAACAGGCTATATGGCTGAAGAATGGCATCTTCGCTACGTCGGGAAAGAAGCCAAAGAAATTGCAGCAAGTGGCCTCAGTTTGGAAGAGTATTACGGCTTTGAAGGTGGAGACTATGTTGATTAGTCGCAAAACATCTTGCAAGATTACTTAAAATTTGATAAAATGAATAATAATTAAATAGGAATCTGCAAGACTAGTATCTCAGGGGAAGTATCTCAGGGAGGAGAGCCGTGACTGAAAGCTCTCTATATGAAAGCTGGGTGAATTCACTTGCCTATGGATTCAGAAATAAAGGTCTGACTTGTCAGATGAAAACGGATGGTACCGCGTGTCAACGCTCCGAATGGAGTTTTTGGCATGTGGTTTTCTTTTTATCTTACGAGAGACTGATGGAGGAATTATGTCAACTATTGAAGAACAATTAAAAGCGCTTCGTGAAGAAACGCTAGCTAGCTTGAAGCAGATTTCTGCTGAAAATGAAAAAGAGATGCAAGATTTGCGTGTCTCAGTCCTTGGTAAAAAAGGATCACTGACTGAAATCCTCAAAGGGATGAAAGATGTATCAGCTGAAATGCGACCAGTTATCGGAAAACACGTAAATGAGGCTCGTGATGTCTTAACAGCCGCTTTTGAAGAAACAGCTAAGCTCTTGGAAGAAAAGAAAGTGGAAGCTCAATTAGCAAGTGAAAGCATTGATGTGACACTTCCAGGTCGTCCAGTTGCGACTGGTCACCGTCACGTTTTGACACAAACTAGTGAAGAAATCGAAGATATCTTTATCGGTATGGGTTACCAAGTCGTGGATGGATTTGAAGTTGAGCAAGACTACTACAACTTCGAACGTATGAACCTTCCAAAAGACCACCCAGCCCGTGATATGCAGGACACTTTCTACATCACAGAAGAAATCTTGCTCCGTACCCACACATCTCCAGTTCAGGCGCGTGCGATGGATGCCCATGATTTTTCTAAAGGTCCTTTGAAGATGATCTCACCAGGACGTGTGTTCCGTCGTGATACAGACGATGCGACCCACAGTCACCAATTCCACCAAATCGAAGGTTTGGTTGTAGGGAAAAACATCTCTATGGCTGATCTTCAAGGGACTCTTCAGTTGATTGTCCAAAAAATGTTTGGCGAAGAGCGTCAAATTCGTTTGCGTCCATCTTACTTCCCATTCACAGAGCCTTCTGTTGAGGTTGACGTTTCATGCTTCAAGTGCGGCGGAGACGGATGTAATGTATGTAAGAAAACAGGTTGGATCGAGATTATGGGTGCCGGTATGGTTCACCCACGTGTCCTTGAGATGAGTGGTATCGATGCGACTGTTTACTCTGGTTTTGCCTTTGGTCTTGGTCAAGAGCGTGTAGCTATGCTTCGTTACGGAATTAACGATATCCGTGGATTCTACCAAGGCGATGTCCGCTTCTCAGAACAGTTTAAATAAGATTGAAAGCTGAAACACAGTCCTATACAGTTCTAGTCATTTCCTCTCGGTGAGAAATGGCAAGAGCTTACTCGAAGAAAAAGAAAGGAATTGAAAAGGTCTCGATTGATGAGATCTTACGATCAGAAGAAAAAGAAAGGAATTGAAAAGGTCTCGATTGATGAGATCTTACGATCAGAATTATGTTAGTATCATACAAATGGTTAAAAGAATTGGTGGACATTGATGTGCCATCACAAGAGTTGGCTGAAAAAATGTCAACCACAGGGATCGAAGTAGAAGGTGTGGAATCACCAGCTGCCGGTCTCTCAAAAATTGTCGTCGGAGAAGTCTTGACTTGCGAAGATGTGCCAGAAACACACTTGCATGTCTGCCAAGTTAACGTTGGCGAAGAAGAAGCCCGTCAAATCGTCTGTGGAGCACCAAATGTGCGTGCAGGCATCAAGGTTATGGTGGCTCTTCCGGGAGCTCGCATTGCGGACAACTACAAGATTAAAAAGGTAAAATCCGTGGCTTAGAGTCACTAGGGATGATCTGTTCACTTGATGAATTGGGGATTTCTGACTCAGTTGTACCAAAGGAATTCGCAGATGGCATCCAAATCTTGCCAGAAAATGCCGTTCCAGGTGAGGAAGTCTTCTCATACCTAGACTTGGATGATGAAATTATTGAACTTTCCATCACTCCAAACCGTGCAGACGCTCTTTCTATGCGTGGAGTAGCGCACGAAGTAGCAGCTATCTATGACAAGGCAGTCAACTTTAAAGAATTTACCTTAACAGAAATAGACCAAGCTGCAACCGATGCTCTTTCTGTCAGCATTGACACAGATAAGGCGCCTTATTATGCAGCTCGTATTTTGGACAATGTAACCATCGCACCAAGTCCACAATGGATGCAAAACCTTCTCATGAATGAAGGTATCCGTCCAATCAATAATGTGGTCGACGTGACTAACTATATCCTCCTCTACTTTGGTCAGCCTATGCATGCCTTTGACTTGGATACCTTTGAAGGAAGTGAGATTCGTGTGCGTGAAGCGCGTGCTGGTGAGAAATTAGTGACCTTGGATGGGGAAGAACGTGAGTTGGAAACAAGTGACCTCGTGATTACTGTTGCTGATAAACCAGTAGCCCTTGCAGGTGTTATGGGTGGTCAAACTACAGAAATCTCTGAAAACTCTAGTCGTGTTGTCCTTGAAGCAGCTGTCTTCAATGGCAAATCTATCCGTAAGACTAGTGGTCGTCTTAACCTTCGTTCTGAATCTTCTTCTCGCTTTGAAAAAGGCATCAACGTGGCAACTGTCAATGAAGCCCTTGATGCGGCAGCTAGCATGATTGCAGAGCTTTCAGGTGCAACAGTGCGTAAGGGTATCGTTTCAGCAGGCCAGCTCGATACTTCTGATGTGGAAGTTTCTTCAACCCTTGCAGACGTTAACCGTGTCCTTGGTACTGATCTTACTTATGCCGATGTCGAAGATGTCTTTCGTCGCCTTGGATTTGGCCTTTCTGGAAATGCAGATAGCTTCACAGTAAGCGTACCACGTCGTCGTTGGGATATCACTATCGAGGCTGACCTCTTTGAAGAAATCGCTCGTATCTATGGATATGATCGCTTGCCAACCAGTCTTCCAAAAGACGATGGGACAGCAGGTGAGTTGACTGCGACTCAAAAACTCCGTCGTCAAGTTCGTACCATTGCTGAAGGAGCAGGACTGACTGAAATCATTACCTACGCTCTGACAACTCCTGAAAAAGCCGTTGAGTTTACGATTCAGCCAAGCAACTTAACAGAGCTCATGTGGCCAATGACTGTGGACCGTTCAGTTCTCCGTCAAAATATGGTTTCAGGTATTTTGGATACAGTTGCCTACAACGTAGCACGTAAGAATAAAAACTTGGCTCTTTATGAGATTGGAAAAGTCTTCGAGCAAACTGGTAATCCAAAAGAAGAATTGCCAAACGAAATCAATAGCTTTGCCTTTGCTTTGACTGGTTTAGTCGCTGAAAAAGACTTCCAAACAGCAGCAGTTCCTGTTGACTTCTTCTATGCTAAGGGAATTTTGGAAGCTCTCTTTGCTCGCTTGGGTCTTGAAGTGACTTATACAGCAACTTCTGAAATTGCTAGTCTTCACCCAGGACGTACAGCCTTGATCTCACTCGGTGACCAAGTCCTTGGTTTCCTCGGCCAAGTACATCCTGTTACAGCTAAGGCTTACGATATTCCAGAAACTTATGTAGCAGAGCTCAACCTTTCAGCTATTGAGACAGCTCTTCAACCAGCCGCTCCATTTGTGGAAATCACCAAATTCCCAGCGGTGAGCCGTGATATAGCCCTTCTCCTCAAGGCAGAAGTCACTCACCAAGAAATTGTAGATGCTATCCAGGCTGCAGGCGTGAAACGATTGACAGATATCAAACTCTTTGACGTTTTCTCAGGCGAAAAATTGGGACTAGGTATGAAGTCAATGGCTTATAGCTTGACCTTCCAAAATCCAGAAGATAGCTTGACTGACGAAGAAGTCGCACGCTACATGGAAAAAATCCAAGCATCACTCGAAGAAAAAGTGAATGCAGAAGTGCGTTAAAAACCTTCAATCCATCCCTAGGGATGGATTTTTTAGTAGAAAAAATCATCAAGCTTTAGCCTGATGATTGAATCAAATTGACGGGGAAACAACTCCTTTTTAATACTGTTACAAGATGATTAGCCATCCATATTTTTTGTCATCCAATCAGCTATGAAGTGATAGGTATCGTTTCGATTGTTCTCGTTTAGAATTTCGTGACGAGCCTCTTCAACTAATCGGAGGCTTACTTTCGAATGTGAAGCCTTTAGGAGTTTTACAAATCTCTCTATACCTTTGCCATTTTCACCTAGAGGGTCTTCTTGTCCCGAAATAACGAGAATAGGAAGTTGGGCTGGGATCTCATCAATCACTTGTTTACTAGCTACTTGGTTAGAAAAGTAAAAAATAGATCTGTACATAGGAATAGTAGGTATGAATTGACAGAATGGATCCTTCAGATAAGCTTGGTTGGATTCTTCATTTTTTGAGAGCCAATCGACAGATGTTTTAGGATTTTTAATAGTTCGATTAAAGCTATCAGTTGATAGATAAGTCAAGAGTTTACTACGGTGTTTATTCCCTTTTATAAGTCGGATGCATTCTGTTAGGATGAGAGCGAATCGAGTCAGAAATTTAGGCTGTTGACCAGTCGCCATGATAATTAAGGCATTGATAGGTGGTTTTCGTTTAGCTACATAATAGCGACACATAAGAGAACCCATAGAATGCCCTAGAAGGACGATTGGAAGTTCTGGATAGCTTTCTTGAATAAAAGAGGTCACTCTTTCAATATCATCGATGAGTTCTTCGGGAGATTCAGGAAAGACTCCGAGTTGACTTGGATTTTGAGCAGTATAGCCGTGGCCGAGATGATCATGGCCGATAACAGTAAAGCCTTCGTTATTCATGGCTAGAGCAAATTCTTCATATCGTTCTACGTATTCTACCATGCCATGTACAATCTGAAGAATGGCTTTTGGTTGTTCAGCTTCCCAAATGATTAAGTTATTGTTGTTTGGTTCGAGTTTAAGTCTTTTTTTCATATCAGATTCCTTGCTTATGATAATCTATAGTCTATCAAAAATATACCATAAAATAGCACGATAAGCTAGGCAGAATGATGAAGTTTAGTAGTAACAATTCAGGACTAAAAATGGACATTTGAGGACATAGCCAACGGATTTATCAAGAAAAGAGTATAATAAATTTATCACTTAAAATCTGGAGGACTAAAATGCTTGGTGATAAGCTAATAAAGTTCCTATCCAGTAAAATATCCTTCTTGAAATCAAGATTTAAAAATGTACATAAATCATTGTAAATGCTATCAAAAAGGAGTATAATGAGTGCAATAAATTTCGGAGGTGGATGATGCTCGAAGTAAGAAATCTAGAGAAAAGTTTTGGGCCTAAGCAAGTTTTGTTTGGTGTTGACTTTCAAGCAAGACCAGGGCGTATTTTAGGGCTGGTTGGTAAAAATGGAGCTGGGAAAACAACTATTTTTCACAGTATTTTGAAATTTTTAGACTATCAAGGGGAGATTGAGCTTGATGGTCAAGACATTCGTCAGGAGACCTATGCTCGCATTGGTTATCTACCTGAAGAACGCAGTCTTATGCCTAAATTGACAGTCCTTGAACAAGTTCGTTACTTGGCGACCCTAAAAGGCATGGACACCAAGGAAATCAAAGAAAAACTCCCTCAATGGATGGAAAAACTGGAAGTCAAGGGGAAACTGACGGATAAGATCAAAAGTCTCTCAAAAGGAAATCAACAGAAGATTCAGTTGATTATCACTTTGATTCATGAACCAGATTTGATTATCCTAGATGAGCCTTTTAGTGGCTTGGATCCAGTTAATACCGAACTTCTTAAGCGGGTTATCTTGAAAGAAAAAGAACGTGGCGCGACCATTATTTTTTCTGACCATGTCATGACCAATGTCGAAGAACTTTGTGATGATATCCTCATGATTCGTGATGGGCGTGTGGTCTTGCATGGACCGGTTCAAGAAGTCCGCAATCAATACGGCAAAACACGACTTTTTGTTTCTAGTGACCGAAGCAAGGAAGAACTGGAGAGCCTTCCTCATGTCAAACAGGTTAGCTTGACCAAGCAAGGTAGTTGGAAGTTGATTTTAGATGATGAAAGTGCAGGTAGAGAACTCTTCCCAATATTGACTCAAGGTCAATATATCGCGACTTTTGATCAACAAGCTCCAACAATCGATGAAATCTTTAAATTAGAATCAGGGGTGGAAGTATGAGAAATATGTGGGTTGTAATCAAAGAAACCTATCTAAGACATGTCAAGTCGTGGAGTTTCTTCTTTATGGTGATTTCGCCTTTCCTCTTTTTAGGTCTATCTGGAGGAATTGGTGTTCTCCCAAGGTTCTTCCTTGGCTCAAAATAGTAAGGTAGCAGTAGTTAGTTCTGTTCCTCTTGTTACAGAAGAACTTAAATCGACCAATGGTCTTAACTTTGACTATAAGGATGAAGCAAGTGCTCAAGCCGCTATCAAGGATGAGAAAATAAAAGGCTATCTGACCATTGACCAGGAGAATAGTGTCCTCAAGGCAGTCTATCATGGTGAGACTTCACTAGAGAGTGGCATTAAGTTAGCAGTGACTGCTAAGTTGAATGAACTCCAATCCCAACTCAACCGTTCAGAAGCAAATTTGTCTCAGGAACAGGAAAAACGCTTGGCTCAAACGGTTCAATTTACAGAACAGATTGATGAAGCCAAGGAAAATAAAAAGATGGTCCAAACCTTTGCGGCTGCAGGACTAGGTTTCTTCCTCTATATGATTTTGATTACTTATGCTAGTGTCACTGCTCAAGAGGTAGCTAGTGAAAAAGGAACCAAAATCATGGAAGTGGTCTTCTCAAGCATTCGTGCTAGCCATTATTTCTACGCCCGCATGATTGCCTTACTTCTTGTTATTTTGACTCATATTGGTATTTATGTTGTAGGTGGTCTTGGAGCTATTTTCTTCTTTAAGGATATGCCTATCTTGGCTAATTCAGGTATTCTAAATCACTTGGGAGAAGCCTTTTCGATCAATACCTTATTGTTTGTCTTGGTTAGTCTCTTTATGTATGTGGTCTTGGCTGCCTTCTTAGGTTCTATGGTTTCACGACCTGAAGACTCTGGTAAGGCCTTATCGCCTTTGATGCTTTTGATTATGGTAGGTTTCATTGGGGTAACTGTATTAGGAACTTCTGGTGATAATTTAATCTTGAAAATCGGTTCTTACATTCCATTCGTTTCAACCTTCTTTATGCCTTTCAGAGCTATCAATGGTTACGCAAATGGACTAGAGGCTTGGATTTCGCTTGCTATAACGGTGATTTTTGCAGTAACTGCAACAGCCTTTATCGGACGCATGTATGCTAGTTTGGTCCTTCAAACAGATGATTTGGGGATCTGGAAAACCTTTAAACGAGCTTTAAGTTATAAATAAAGTCACGGACCTGTGAGTGTATCTCCCAGGTCTTTTATACTCTTCGAAAATCTCTTCAAAGCACGTCAGCTTCCATCTGCAACCTCAAAACAGTGTTTTGAGCAGCCTGTGGGCTAGCTTCCTAGTTTGCTCTTTGATTTTCATTGAGTATTAATTAGCTGAAATATTTCACATTTATTTCTCCTAAACCTTTGACTATTAGGCAAAATTATCGTACAATAAAGAGTACATGATAAAATGAGATCAGAGTTTATCCACTCTGGCGTTAGTAGTAAAAAATGAGGAGAAACGCTTTGGAATTAGAAGTATTTGCTGGGCAAGAAAAAAGTGAACTATCTATGATTGAGGTGGCTCGTGCCATCTTGGAACTCCGTGGTCGTGATCACGAAATGCATTTTAGTGATTTGGTTAATGAAATCCAAAACTATCTCGGTACCTCTAATAGCGATATTCGTGAAGCTTTGCCTTTGTTCTACACAGAGTTGAACTTTGATGGTAGCTTTATCTCCCTTGGAGATAACAAATGGGGGCTTCGTTCATGGTATGGAGTCGATGAAATCGATGAGGAAATCATTGCTCTTGAAGAAAGTGATGATGAAGAAGTAACACCTAAGGCTAAGAAAAAACGTGTCAACGCCTTCATGGATGGTGATGCAGATGCTATTGATTACAGTGCAGATGACCCAGAAGATGAGGATGCATACGAAGAAGATCTAGCTCTTTCTTATGATGATGAAAATCCAGATGATGAGAAAAATGAAGTGGAAGCCTACGATGCTGAAATCAATGAAATCGCCCCAGATGATCTAGATGAAGAAGTCGATCTTAATGAAGAGGACGACGAAGACTCTGAAGAAGAGGAAGAATAAAAAGGAGTTGGAACTGGAATCGGTCTATCAAGTCTCGATTTCCTAGATCCAGCCTCTTTTTTAGTTTTTAGTTTGAATGAGTTATGTAAAATAGAATGCCAAGTCAACGATTTGTTCTATTTGACAAATGCTTCATTTTGAGGTAATATATTGTTCGGGCACCTCTTTTAGAGGTCGGAGCTCCCTAGTTATTAGGGAGCTATTTTTGTTTTTTCCAGGAAGCTTTTTTTCTTGGAGTGTAGTTATTGATGAAGGTCTTGTTTTCTCAATCCCCTGTTAGTGAACAAGACCTTGAACATTTTAGAAAGAGGAATCTATGTCTACGAAATATATTTTTGTCACTGGTGGTGTGGTATCGTCTATTGGGAAAGGGATCGTTGCAGCGAGCCTTGGGCGTCTTTTGAAAAACCGTGGTTTGAAGGTGACCATTCAAAAATTTGACCCTTATATCAATATTGACCCAGGAACTATGAGCCCTTACCAGCATGGAGAAGTATTTGTAACGGATGATGGGGCTGAGACTGATTTGGACTTGGGTCACTATGAACGTTTCATCGATATCAACCTCAACAAATACTCAAACGTTACAACTGGTAAAATCTACAGCGAAGTTCTTCGCAAAGAACGTCGAGGTGAGTATTTGGGTGCAACTGTCCAAGTTATTCCTCATATTACAGATGCCTTGAAAGAAAAAATCAAGCGTGCTGCCCTAACGACTGACTCTGATGTTATTATTACAGAGGTTGGTGGAACAGTCGGCGACATCGAGTCCCTTCCATTCTTAGAAGCTCTTCGTCAGATGAAGGCAGATGTGGGTGCAGATAATGTCATGTATATCCATACGACCTTGCTTCCTTACCTCAAGGCAGCTGGTGAAATGAAGACAAAACCAACTCAACACTCCGTCAAAGAATTGCGTGGTTTGGGTATTCAACCAAATATGTTGGTCATCCGTACTGAAAAGCCAGCTGGACAAGGGATTAAAAATAAACTAGCCCAGTTCTGTGATGTGGCACCAGAAGCAGTTATTGAGTCCTTGGATGTGGATCATCTTTACCAAATCCCACTTAATCTGCAAGCACAAGGTATGGATCAAATTGTCTGCGACCATCTGAAAATTGATGCACCTGCAGCAGATATGACAGAGTGGTCAGCTATGGTTGATAAGGTCATGAACCTCAAAAAACAAGTCAAGATTGCTCTTGTTGGTAAGTATGTTGAGTTGCAGGATGCCTACATCTCAGTTGTTGAAGCCTTGAAACACTCTGGTTATGCCAATGATGCAGAAGTGAAGATTGATTGGGTTAATGCCAACGATGTGACAGCTGAAAATGTGGTAGAACTCCTATCGGACGCTGACGGAATCATCGTGCCAGGTGGTTTTGGTCAACGTGGAACAGAAGGTAAGATTGAAGCGATTCGCTATGCGCGTGAAAATGATGTACCAATGCTGGGAGTCTGCTTGGGTATGCAGTTGACCTGTATCGAGTTTGCCCGTAATGTCTTAGGCCTTGAAGGAGCTAATTCAGCAGAGCTAAATCCTAATACCAAATACCCTATCATCGATATCATGCGTGATCAGATTGATGTTGAGGACATGGGGGGGACCCTTCGTTTGGGACTTTATCCTTCTAAGCTAAAACGTGGTTCTAAGGCAGCGGCAGCTTATCATAACAAAGAAGTGGTCCAACGCCGTCACCGTCACCGTTATGAGTTTAACAATGCCTTCCGTGAACAGTTTGAAGGAGCAGGTTTTGTCTTTTCAGGTGTTTCACCAGACAACCGCTTGGTCGAAATTGTTGAAATTCCAGAAAACAAATTCTTTGTAGCTTGTCAGTATCACCCAGAGCTTTCAAGTCGTCCAAACCGCCCAGAAGAACTCTATACTGCTTTTGTAACAGCAGCGGTTGAAAATAGTAAATAGTCATGATTAAACCTTTGAGAGTCATCTCAGAGGTTTTTCCTATATAAATTTAGGATATCTCTTGCAAAAAAATAACATAGTGATATAATTAACATGAATAGAAACAGGAGAAAATCTCATGAAAAAAATTACACTATTTAGTTTGTCTTTAGCAGGTTTAGCTTTATTAGCTTTTCCTCATTCAGGAAAGGCGTTCGAGCTTGAAGAAGAGTGGGTTATTAAGGGTGGTGTTCAATATCAAGATGGCAAAATTCTACGATTTAATAACGGCCATGAAGTAGATATCAAAGTCTTGGATTTGCCTAAAAACGAAAAAATTGAATGGAAAGTCACTTTAAATGGTCAAGATCAGACTGTCAATTTTCTAGGTCAAGAAAAGGACAAGTCTATGGTCGGTACAGAGGGGCGTTACCTGAATTTCTACGTACCTTATGGCTATAGAGGGGATATTAAGGTAGAAGCCAAGAGCGGAAATGAAGTAAAGACCTGGTCCACTAAAGTAGTAGATGATGTATATAATGACGGTGGAAAGAGTGGTTACTTCCGTATTGAAGAATCAAACGATCAATATACCTACCTTGATACCAAATGGGACTATCAAACCAAGACTTACACTGCAACCTTACCAGAGACTGTCAATGGTCAAAAAGTCTATGCTTGGGCAGATTATGACAATGGTGAGTTAAAACTTGCAAAACCAGAAACTACCAGTCATTCTTATAAGGGTGGGGGAGCTTTCCAAGAACTTTATCCAATTATAAAAACAGAAAGCTGGCTAAAATCAAAACAAAACTGGTACTATCAAAAACAAGGACAACTAGTTAAAGATGCTTGGGTTAAGGATCAGGGAAGCTGGTATTTCATGGATGATAAAGGGGTTATGTTTAATCAAACATGGCTTCATCAAGGTGGTAGCTGGTATGCCTTTAAATCATCAGGAGCTATGATTTCAGCTGATTGGCTATATGATAACGGCTCTTGGTATTACCTAAAAGACTCAGGTTCCATGGCGACAGGCTGGCTTAAAGATGGTGATACTTGGTATTATCTAAAAGACTCAGGTTCCATGGCAACAGGCTGGATCAAAGATAAGGGCTCTTGGTATTATCTAAAAGATTCAGGTGCGATGGCAACAGGTTGGATCAAAGATAATGGTAAGTGATACTATCTGGCTTCATCTGGTAATATGCTTAGCAATACACGCACACCAGATGGTTACTATGTAGATGCCAGTGGCGTTTGGAAATAAATGTTAAACAGAGAAAATCTATTAAGGAGATAGATTTTCTTTTTTTCATTTTCACAATTATGAAAATCTGGAAAAAGGACATTATTTTTGGTAAGATAAGGGTATGGATTTTTGAAAAAAATTGAACAAGCATATACCTATTTACTAGAAAATGTCCAAATCATTCAAAATGATTTGACGACAAATTTTTACGATGCCTTGATTGAACAAAATGGGATTTACCTAGATGGCCAAACCAATTTGGAGCAAGTCAAAAAAAATAACCAGGCCTTAAAACGATTAGCCCTTCGAAAAGAAGAGTGGTTACGAACCTACCAATTTTTATTAATGAAGGCAGCGCAAACAGAACCTCTCCAAGCAAATCACCAGTTTACACCAGACGCCATTGGTCACTTAATAATTTTTCTGATGGAGCAACTGTGGCCTGCTGAGAATCTAAGTTTATTAGAGTTGGGTTCTGGGATGGGAATTCTGGGCGCTAGCTTCTTAACGTCCATGAATAAAAAGGTAGATTACCTTGGGATTGAACTAGATGACCTCTTGATCGATCTGGCTGCAAGCATGGCAGAAGTTATGGATCTTCAAATGGGCTTTGTCCAAGGAGATGCAGTACGTCCACAAGTATTAAAAGAAAGTGATATTATCGTGAGCGACCTCCCGATTGGCTACTACCCAGACGATCAGATCGCTTCACGTTACCAAGTGGCAGCAAAGGATGACCATACTTACGCTCATCATCTATTAATGGAGCAATCACTCAAGTATCTTAAGACGGGAGGCTATGCTATTTTCCTTGCTCCAACAGATCTTTTGACGAGTCCTCAGAGTGATCTCTTGAAATCCTGGCTGACTGATCAAGCTCAACTAGTCGCTATCATAGCTTTACCAGAGGATCTATTCGCTCAAGGAGCCCAGTCTAAGACCATTTTTGTTTTGCAAAAGAAGGTGGGAGAAGGGACAGAGCCATTCGTTTATCCACTTACTAGTCTTCGTGATCCTGAAATTTTGTTGGAATTTAAGGAAAATTTTCAAAATTGGTGTCAAGAACATGAAATCTAGTATAAATTTTGATATAATAGTTGAAAACGCTTAAAAAAGGGGAAACATTATGACAAAAACCATTGCAATTAACGCTGGAAGCTCTAGCTTGAAATGGCAACTTTACCAAATGCCAGAAGAAAAAGTATTAGCAAAAGGGTTGATTGAGCGAATTGGATTGAAAGATTCTATTTCTACAGTTAAATTTGATGGTCGTTCAGAACAACAAGTCCTTGACATTGACAACCATACTTTGGCTGTAAAAATCTTACTTGACGACTTGATCCGTTTTGATATCATCAAAGCTTATGATGAAATTACTGGTGTTGGACACCGTGTCGTTGCAGGAGGAGAGTACTTCAAAGAGTCTACAGTCGTGGAAGGTGATGTAATTGAAAAAGTTGAAGAGTTAGGTCTTCTTGCTCCATTGCACAATCCTGCGAATGCTGCGGGTATTCGTGCCTTCAAAGAATTATTGCCAGATATTACGAGTGTCGTTGTTTGATACTTCCTTCCATACAAGTATGCCAGAGAAAGCTTATCGCTATCCTCTACCAACAAAATATTACACAGAAAACAAGGTTCGTAAGTACGGAGCGCACGGTACAAGCCATCAGTACGTTGCTCAAGAAGCAGCAAAACTCTTGGGTCGTCCACTTGAAGAGTTGAAGTTAATCACTTGTCACATCGGTAATGGTGCTTCTATTACAGCTGTTAAGGGTGGGAAATCTGTTGATACCTCAATGGGATTCACTCCACTTGGTGGTGTAATGATGGGAACTCGTACAGGAGATATTGACCCAGCTATCATTCCTTATTTAATGCAATATACAGAGGACTTTAACAAGCCTGAGGACATCAGTCGTATCCTCAATCGTGAGTCAGGGTTGATGGGTGTTTCAGGTAAGTCTAGTGATATGCGTGATGTAATTGCTGCTATGGATGCAGGAGATCACGATGCTACTTTGGCTTATGAAATGTATGTTGACCGTATCCAAAAACACATCGGACAATACTTGGCAGTCCTAAATGGAGCAGATACTATTATTTTCACAGCAGGTATCGGTGAAAATTCTACTAATGTACGTGAAGATGTTATTTCAGGGATTTCTTGGTTCGGTTGTGATGTAGATCCAGAGAAAAATGTCTTTGGTGTGACTGGCGATATCTCAACAGAAGCGGCAAAAATTCGTGTACTTGTTATTCCAACGGATGAAGAACTCGTTATCGCGCGTGACGTTGAACGTTTGAAAAAATAACAAATCAAAAAATCGACCTTCAATAAGAAAGGTCGATTTTTTTTTGATCTAGTAGAACTACCATTTAGTCAACGAAACTTCGCCACTATTAAGCCAAATCTTTTCACCCTTGGCTAATTCTATCAGCAGTTGTCCTTGGTCAGAGATGTCACAGGCTTTTCCTGTGAATATTTCTTGATCCTTCTTGAAGGAAATTTCTTTTCCTAAAACGATTGAGCGCTTTTTATAGAGATAGAGGAGTTCATCGGCTTCTGTTTCATAGAAATATTTCCAAATTTCAGCAATCAATTCATTGCGAGTAATGGGAGTATGTTGAGAAAATAAGCTTCCAGCTTTAGTTTGTAGATTCTTAGGAAATTCAGCGATAGAAAAGTTGATTCCGACCCCAATGATAACATCTGTAACGAGTCCAGTTTCGACGGAGGTAATGGCTTCGGTTAGAATACCAGCAATTTTTTTCTGGTTCAGATAAATGTCATTGACCCACTTGATATCCACGTCGATTAAACTAAGGTTTTTGATAGCCTTGTAGATAGCTCCAGCTGTTAAGAGTGTGTAGGCAGGGAGATCCTGATAAGGGAGATTAGGCTGTAGGTGAAGGGACATGTAAATCCCCCCCTTATCTGGAGAATAATAGGGACGTTGAAAACGACCGCGTCCCATGGTTTGGCTAGTGGAAAGGTAGAGTTTATCCCCTTTGGCACCAGCTTCCATAGCCTCTTTAGCATCAGTTTGGGTAGATTTTGTTGAGGGTTTAAACTGGACAGTAATGGGACTATTCGCTTCGATTTCCTGAGGCAAGATAAGGTCTCCGTCCAGAAGTTTATACCCACGATTTTTGATACTGTCAATCTCCAGTCCCTCTTGCTGGAGACGTTGGATAGCTTTCCATACGGAAGTTCGAGATAGATTTAATCTCTCAGCTATTTTTTCTCCGCTTAGATAATCAGTCTCAGTAATTAGTATTTTATAGACTTCTTGGTAGGATTTCATGCTAGACCCTTTCTGGAATAATTAGATTTATTGTACCATATTTTTTTAAAAAAAGGGATAGCGATTTTTCAAGTAATCTTAGCTAACTATAAAAATTTTACCCAGTTTTTAGTTAGGAGTATAGAGGTAAAGAGGTTTTCAAATCGCTTGAAAAAAATGGTAAAATGTTTTAATAGCTTATTTATCTGAATGTGATATTCAGAAGGAAAGGATCTGTTGTGAAATCAATAGGTGTCATTGAAAAGTTAAAAAGTTTATCGAAACAAGAAGGACTTCTTTTTAGGAGTTATTCTGAGTATTTTTTTCTCCCTTTTTATCTTTTTGTTATTATTTTTTATCTCCTACTTACTTTGGTTAGTATATACTGGGGAGATGAAGGGTATCTTGAAACGTTTGTCTCAACACCCTGTCTTACTCTTTTTTATTGCCTATAGCACTGCAATTTCTCTTCTAGCACAAAATGTGATGGGAGTAGTTGCCTCAGTTGCAATGTTTCTGTTTGCCATTTTCTTTTACTATTACCAATCTCAATTGACTCCTAAATTTTTCAGGTTGACGATTGAAGGAGTTTTAGCCTCGAGTGTCTTGGCAGCAGTCTTTGCAGCCTTGGAACATTTCCAAATTGTAAAGAAATTTGATTATACCTTCCTCTCACCAAGAATGCAGGTTTGGCATCAAAATCGAGCGGAAGTTGCCTTCTTTAATCCCAATTACTATGGAATTATCTGTTGTTTCTGTATCATGATTGGTTTTTATCTAATTAGCACAACTAAGTTAAGGTGGTTACGAATCTTTTCTATGATTGCCATCTTTGCTAATTTATTCGGTTTAAACTTTACGCAGAATCGTACAGCTTTTCCAGCCATTATCTTTGGAGCGATTATTTATCTCTTCACAACTATTAAGAACTGGCGTGCTTTCTGGCTTAGTATTGGAGTTTTTGGGGTTGGTTTGGCCTTTCTATTTTCAAGTGATTTAGGTGTTCGAATGGGAACCTTAGATTCATCTATGGAAGAGCGTGTTTCTATCTGGAATGCTGGAATGGCCTTGTTTAAGCAAAATCCATTCTGGGGTGAAGGACCACTAACCTACATGCACTCTTTCCCTCGTATTGGAGCACCTTATCATGAACATGCTCATAGTATTTATATAGATACGATTTTGAGTTATGGAGTTGTTGGTACCGTTCTCTTGGGGATTGCTTCTGCCACTCCAGTACGAATGTTGATTGATATGAGTCAAGTACCTAGTAAACGTCCTATCCTTGGACTTTACCTCTCTTTCTTGACAGTAGTAGCTGTGCACGGAATTTTTTTGATTTGGCTCTCTTTTGGCTTCAATCATCCTTTATTTTTCCTTTTTAGTGATGTGTAGTTTACCACTAAAACATAGTATGATTGATGAATTAGTTGATTAAGAAAAAGATAGTAGAAACTAACATTTTTGTACTGACCCCAAAAAGTTAGACAATTAATTTAAGCAAAGGATTTAGTCCTATATTGTACAGGACTAAGTCCTTTTAGTTTTACCTTAATGCGTTTGTTGTTGTAATAATCAATATAGTCTACAATAGCTTGTTCCAATTGGTTGAGCGACTTAAATGTATTCTCGTAACCATAAAACATTTCTGATTTCAAAATGCCAAAGAAGGATTCCATCATGCCGTTATCTGGGCTATTCCTTTTACGTGACATGGATGCTTGGATTCCTTTATCCTCTAAAAAAAATGATGATAGAAATTATGTTGGTATTGCCATCCCTGATCACTATGGAGAATAGTGTTCTCGTAGTGTGTCTCTGTAAAGGCTTGTTCCAACATCATTTTTTACTTAGTGCTAAGTTCGGTGAAGTAGAAAGATTGTAGGCGATAATTTCGCTGTTAAAGCCATCTAAAACTGGTGATAAATAAAAGCTTCTGAGTGCTTGTTGGAATGGCAAAATTCTGTCACATCTGTGTAGCACTTTTGCATTGGTTTGGTTGCTTCAAATTGACGTTGAATAAGGTTATCTGCTTTCTTGCCAATCTCTCCTTGATATGAAGAATACTTCCGTTTACGGCGAATTCGAGCCGTTAAACCAAGTACTTTCATCAGACGCTGCACCTTCTTATGGTTCACTACGAAGCCGCGATTTTCTCAATTCGAGAGTGATGCGACGATAACCGTAATTTCCTTTATGCTCAGTATAAATTAACTGAATTTCAGCTTTAACAACATCATCCTTATCGCTTTGATCCAGCTGTTTTAAGTGATAATAATAAGTTGAACGGGCAAGCTTAATAATCTTTAGAAGAATATCTAAAGAAAACTCTGTTACCAATCCTCGAACAATTTCCGTTTTTCTTCTTGCTCCTTTTCGTCCCTCAATCGGAGTTCTCTCAACTTTTTTAGAATGGCATTCTCCGCTCTCAAATATTCTAATTCTTCCTGAAGTCGCTCTAGCTCTGTCATTTCTTCGGGTTTCTTCTTTGACTTACGTCCCATTTTAGGTGGTCTCCCTCTTGTTTTCTCAACAATAGTATACCCGTTTTTCTTGTATTGTGCCAGCCAATTAGGCAACATTCCACTACTTGGAAGAGCATAATCCAGAGACACCCTAATTTGTGAACGACCTTCAAGAAGAACTTTATCAATTATCTCTTGTTTTAGTTCAGGAGAATAGTAACAATTCTTTCCTTTTTTGACGATTTCTATTCCATAACGATCAATCAATTTAATCATGTACTGAAGATTAGAAATGTTTATCCCAAATTGATTTGAAAGCTTTCTAAAGCTCTCTCCTTGCTTTTTGAGTTCATAGATCCGAACTTTATCTTCATAAGTTAATTTCATAACAAAAACACCCCAAAAGTTAGATTTTTCCTGTCTAACTTTTTGGAGGTGCAGTTCATTCTACTATCTTTCTTTTTAATTATGTGACTTTTCAGTCCGTCTCGCTCCGTGAGGTGCAGAGACAATAAAAGCTCACCCCTATGCAGGGTGCGCGTCGAAGGTTATACCAAAAACCTCCAAACGCGATACAATAAAGGTGTTCAAGCCAATTGTAAAGCGAAAGGAGAAAACCATGGTACAAAAAGTCTCATAGTTTATCACACACAAAGTGGCACTGTAAGTATGCATTGTAGTTCACCCCTAAGTATAGACGAAAAAGTCATCTATAATCAATATCGAGTAGTTTAGGTGAAAATATTTCATCGCTTGTGTAGTTATAAAGGTGTTGAAATTATCGAAGGACACTTGATGCCAGATCATGTACATATGTTAGTAAGTATTCCACCAGGGTAGTGTTTCAAGTTTTATGGGGTATTTAAAAGGTAAGAGTGCACTCATGATGTTTGACAAACACGCCAATTTGAAATATAAGTTTGGAAATCGGCATTTCTGGGCGGAAGGTTATTATGTGAGTACGGTTGGACTCAATGGAACCACAATTAAGTATGTTCAAAAGAGCAGGAAAAGCATGATATAGCACTAGATAAATTGAGTGTAAAAGAATATGAGGATCCCTTTAGGGACAGTAGTAAAGTAATACTCACGCCTCTTTAGAGGCAAAGTGACAGAGTCAAGAGCAATGAGGCTGAACAACGTGAAAGCCAGCGTTTTAGGCACTGGCTGGTAATTTGAGCTTATAGCCCTGGTGCAAAACTCACCGTTAGACAGGTGGATTTATGATTCAATTATTGAATAGCTTGAACCAAGTCTTCAGCTTGTTGTTTTAGTGAAGTGCAACACTGTCTTCAAGGACTAATTTGCCATCTGCCCAAGCAGAATCGTTGACACGAGCTGCAGTGAATTCACCAACAACTGTGTACGGATGAATGGCAAGAGGTCTTTGTGAGATTGCAAAGAGTTGTTCATGACCCTGCATTTGCTACTGAAGATACAGTAACGATTTTTATCTTGAAGGGCAGATGGACCACGAGTTTCAGATAAGTCAAGAGCGCGTGAAAAGCCAGTCAAGCAAGTTTTTCACTGTTCCAGGGATTGAGAAGTTGTAGACTGGAGAGAAAATCCAGATAGCATCAGCAGCTAGAACAACTCACGAGCTGCTGCTACAGCTGGAAGAGTTGGAACTCAAGTTCTTGATTAAAAAGTGGGATTGCTGAGTAGTCAGGTAGCTAACCTCAGCTTTGCACCTGCAAGAGCTTTTTCAGCTTCTAGAGCCCATTTGGTGGTTGAAAGAACCTTCACGAAGTGAACCAACGATAAATAATACTTTTTAGACATAAGGGAGTCTCCTTTAGATTTTAATCAGAGTTATCTCTGTTGTTATAAAAAATGTTACAACAAAAACAAAAACTCATTTGCAAGAAATCTGCTCAGAAAAATAAAAATCGATGATAGTCAAGATTATTTTTAGGAGTAGAGATTATGAAAAAGTCTGTAAAATCAATGATTCAAGCGTCATATACTCCTGTCATAGAGAAGTTTCAGGCAAATCCTCCTCCTTTATTCACTTGTAATTCACTTGGATAGATGGTAAAATAGACGGTGAAAAATGAGACAGAAAAAGAAAAATTTCATTATTTTCAGTACAGCATTGGATTAACCCTGCTGGCTCTAGTTGTGACTTCTTCCTTTCTCTATTTGGTGTGGCTTAGCATGAAGCCTTATCAGACAGCAAAAGGTAGAAGGGAAAAACTAGCTAAACGATATGCAATCTAGAAACGGTCCAGCCAGGTTGATATCTTTAATGGCTTGAAAAGCTATTATAGTGTTCTTGGTCAAGATAAAATCAGAAACCAGTTGCTGTTTTAATAGGAAAAGTAATAACAATATTTACGTATATCAACTAGAAAATGGTACTTCACAAGAAAAGCAGAAAGCAGTTGTTAGAAAAAGAGCAACTGAAATTGATACGGTTACCTTTGGACGGTATGCTGAAAAAGCCTGTTTGGGAAATCAAGTCTGGTGGAGACTATTATCTAGTAGATTTTGAAACTGGTGCCCTAATCGAAAAGGAGAAACTATGAAATTATCTAAACGTGTCTTAGAAATGGAAGAAAAGGTGTCACTCTGGCTAGTGATGCAAGAGCAAAAGAAATTAAAGGCTGAAGGAAAAAGATGTTCTTTTCTTAACTTTTAGGTCAGCCCTGATTTTCATACTCCTGAAAATATTCAAAGATGCTGTTGCAGCCATTCGAGATGGACGTGCTTCTTTCTATACGGTAGCTCAGGTTTACCTGAGTTAAAAAGCAGCGGTCAATACCTATTTTGAGCGTTATTATGGTTATTCCGTAGCGGCCAACGAAGTCACATTTGCTACCGGTGCTAAGTTCTCACTCTCTACTTTCTTTATGGCTGTAGTCAACCCTGGAGATGAGGTCATCATTCCTACTCCTTACTGGGTCAGCTATGGAGACCAGGGTTAGAGATGGCTGGTGGTATTCAGTCTTTGTCCCGAAGCCAAGGAAGACAATCACTTTAAAGTGACTGTGAGACCAGCTAGAAGCAGCTCGCACAGATAAGACAAAGGTTTTTGGTTCTCAATTCCCCATCTAATCCTACCGGCGTGATCTCATTCTCGTGAGGAACTCTTGGCCATTGGAGGTGGGCTGTTGAACATGACATTCTCATCCTAGTAGATGATATTATGAGTCGTTTTGGTCTATAACGGGAATGAGTTCGTCCCAATCTCTAGTCTATCAGAAGCTATTCGCAACCAAACCATTGTCATTAACGGTGTATCAAAAAGCTTATGCCATGACAGGTTGGCGTGTTGGTTATGCGGTAGGTAATCCCGAAGAATCATTGCTGCTATGGGTAAACTAACGGGTCAAACGACTTCAAACCTGACTGCTGTGTGTCTCAATCACGCAACTATCGAAGCTAACTTGGACCGCAAGATTCTGTGGAAGTCATGCGTCAAGCATTTGAAGAACGTTTGAATACCATCTATCCACTCTTGCATGCCAAGTCCTGGCTCTGAGGTTGTCAAACCACAAGGAGCTTTCTATCTCTTCCCAAATCGTTAAAAAGCTATGGAAAATGAAAGGTTATACCGACGTAACAGCATTTACAAAGGCTATCCTTGAGAAGTTGGTCTAGTGATTGATTGCAGGAGCCGTTTGGGCACCGAAAATATTCGTCTAGCATGTGACAGACCTAGATACACTAGAAAGAAGCCATTCGATCAGTTTGCTAATTATGGAAAATTAAAAAGAACCTATTGTGTTGGGCACTGCACCCATAAATGAGACACAAGAAAACACTCCTGTTGAAATCTGGTAAACTAGAAACAGGAGTGTTTTTGTTATGTCAAAAAGCCTATTCGAGTAGAAACTAAGCTAGCCTGTATCGAAATGAGCAGGTAAATCAAATAAGGTTATCATGGATACCCTCGGTATAAAAATGTTGAGTCAGGTCAAGACCTGGTGGCAATGTATCAGAATGATGAATTGTTCCGTTCCCACCAACCTGTGGAAACAATATATATAGTATGAGGATGAGCAGTTATCTAGAAGTGGAACAGTTACGTTTACGGGTAGAATTACTAAAAAGTATCAGAGCTTGATAGAGAAAAATCGACGACAGTAAGTCTTATCAAGCTGGTGGAGGATATGAAAGGAAATGCCCTGTATCTGTGTTTTAGGTGTTTCAGGTCAAACGCTCAGACCTTTTATCGCTGGAAAACAGGGTGTAGAATTCTCAGAAAAGGACGAAATAGCAGATAAAATCGAGACAACTCTGTATGGAAAATCACTTTATTTTACGGCTATCGAACATCACTCGTCTTGCTCAAAGAAAAGTTTATAACCTTGTCGTTAATCGCAAGAAGGTCTATCGTATATGAAGGAAAAGGTGCTTTGGCACCGTGTCCGTCCCAGAAGGGACTCTAAATTAGGGAAGCCTACCATGTCAGACAATAAGCTGGATCGTAATTTTTGCGACAGACAGGCCTATGGGAGAAGCTTGCACAGACCATCACCTACCTCTACTTTGAGACTGTGAGACTGTCTCATCTTCAATCATGGATCTCTATAATCGTGAGATGAGCTTATACCACTCCGAATGCCAAGATACGGACTTTGTGTGACACGCTCATCAACAGGCTACCTCAAGGGCACTTTTCACGATGACCAGGATCTGTCTACCTGCAAAAAGCTTACTATCGGCTTGTGAGAAAAGGCATCACCCGCTCTATGTGCGAAAAGGAACCGCACAGATAATGCCTGTATCGAATGGTTCCACTCTATTCTCAAGTCTGAAACCTTCTATCTCCATAAGTGGAGAAAACCTTAACCAAAGATAGTATAACAGATATTATACAAAAAGTCATCATATTTTATAATGAAACTAGAATTCAACGGAAATTAAATGACCAGTCTCCTGTAGATTACAAAAACTGGTCGCACTGAAAGAGTTTTCTGTTGTCCACTATTGAGGGTGCAGTGCCTGACACCGAGTTCTTTTCTATGGGAATATAAGTAATCGACAGAGAAAATAATATTCGTATCACAGGGACACGGGTCTTAGCCCTTGTTTCCTTTTGAAGGCGGAATCACTTCTGGACTAGATGGTTTTACTTGAGTCTTCTTGCTATAGGTACGCGTGTTTTCACTCCGTTATTTCCTTTTGGACGTGGAGTGGAACAAGGGTCTGGAACAGAAGGTGTTGACGGTTTCTCAACAACTGGTGTGGTGACTTCTTTATAGAAATAGGTCACAGTAACCAAGTTAGAAACATGAAGTTTATTGGAGAGTCAGATTCTTCTTTTGTTAGCTGATTGGACATGCTCATTGAAGCTGGATTTGAGCAGGTGCTGGTAGACCAGCTCATAAGCCAAAACTCGAAGGCTACGCTCGACTCGTTTTCTTGGGAGGCGCAATTTCTTGTCCCTCTTTCGTCTACAAAACGAGCACGTTTTACAACTTCCCGGTTGATCGATATCATCATAGAGATGGATGACTTCAATGACGGGAGCGGTGGCAGTGCTCTGAGAGCGCTATTGCATGCAAGCCATCTTTAGCACTGAATCGAAGTATCTTATGCGGTACCATGTTTTTCCATTTTCGTCTGTAACCGTTGCTGGTCCATTTCCAGAGACGTCATATTCGGTAAGCACGGGCCTCAACTGTCTTATGAGACGACATCTGTTGAAGATGTAACTGGAGAAAAGAGTCTGGTTTCAGGAGTCGACGACGATGGACTACGAAATTCAGAGTTCGTGGATCCACTGGAGTCTCAGCAGGGCTGGTAGTTGCTTCTCAACTGTTGGGTGTAGTTTGTCGCTAGGAAGTGAGATAGTGCTTCCGTTGGTAACTGTAGTGCAGAACTCTCAGTTTACTGAAATAAAGACAACTGTAGCTTGTCGTCTCAGAGATAGGGAGCAGTGATCTAGATGTTTGTTCATCCGCAAAAAGTGGTTGTTGCAGGAGACTGAGAGGCTAAAACAGCTGCACACACAGTCCGTGGTGAGTTGAATTTTCTTTTTCATATTTTTCCTCCTTATACATACTGTATGAGTATAACATCAAACTTTTCATGTCGACAAAACGACTGTATAAAGGATTAAATGACAAGATTTGCTAAATTTCAAGTTCAAAGTGGCCAGCAGAAGAAATTCTCTGGGTGACTTGTAGTTCTAAACATTTTTAGGATAGATTGTTAATCCAATTTTTGATGAATGCGACTTTTTAGAGTCGTTTTCATTCCTTTTCGGTAAGCACTACGAATGAGGCCTATTGTGTCTCATTAGTTCTCTCTCCCAGGATGATAGAGGTGTGCATAGTAGATATGTTCCTTTAAAACACATCAGACAAAAGCGGTTGAATTCCGTCCCATTATTTGCCGATGATGAAGATTTGATGCTGTTTTAAGATGAGTTTAGAGCCTGATGACCGACTCAGCGCTTTTATTTGGAATTAATCATATGATTTGATGTCTACTCTTTTCGATCCGTCAAGACAAGCAAACAGTAGTTTTCTCGTGAAATAAACCGTATCAATCTCATAATGCCCATTCTCCAAGCAGGGATGGATAGCTGCAGCCGCTGTTCGGATGGATTGACCAGCAGGTTTAAAGTTGGAACTAGCTTTCGTTTCTTGACAGATTTCCTTTTCTAGGATACAGGGAGGTTCTGTTTAGGTCAATCCCAATTTTCGCATGATGAATCCAGTAGTAGATGGTAGAAAATTCACGTTAACTACTTTGCCTATGCCATTATCATTTTCAGGGAGAAAACTGATTATGATAGTGAGAATCTTTTTCCTCTAGCTCCTTAGTCAAGCTTTGGTTTCTTGACTGAGCGCTTGCGATTGTTTTCATAAGACTGTTGAGTGTAGTCGGCAGAATAAACTGAAGCATCCTTTCAAGACATTGTCGGATCTGTCCCACGCTTGATTTCAGTGTGGATAGTTTGAGAACCTTTTCAAATGAGGGCAATTTTCTTTTTGATTCCTTCTTTTTCCATCGTTCGATTAAACGACGACTATCCATTGTCAAATGTTTGATTTTGTAGTATAATTTGGTTTTGCGTCTCTGTGCCTTTCTTATGTTTTGTGGTAATAACAGGTATAACACGAGGGTGTTTTCTTAGTGCCAAAAGAGCTTTCATTTGACAGAGGAATCCTGCAGCTGTTTTGTCAAATGAAATCTTAGACTAGTTATAAGATAGTTGCCACCATCTAACTTTTTAGGAGGTGGGTGGCAAATTCATTATAGAACTTTCAATCAGTATTCTTTAAAAAGACAGAATTTTGGGTTATGAGGAGATAGCTATAGTCCTATTTATGGTGAAAATGAAAGGTGATAATGTCTCGGACAAGTTCAATTAAAAAGGAAGATAAATGATGACAAAAACGTGAACAATTATCGACAGTAAAAGGATTACGTTGGTCAAAGAAGTCACTATCAGTGCTTGGGTTGCCAACAAATCAGGAAAAGGAGAAATTGCTTCTTACAAGTTGTGATGAGACAGCCTCAAGGTGTAGCTTTTAAACCATTTATCGACAAAATTTGGAGGAGAAGTAGGTCTTGAATGACACCATCAAACGTCTAAGTCAAAAGACATCTGTTTTCTCAGTGAGATTGTTATAAAGAAAGACGAGCGTTCTAAATTTGGCCTATGAGTTGGATATACGGACATCAAGTGGATCAGTGAATCTCCTAGATACCCAATCACTCCAAGAACATGGAACAGACTTCTGATGGACAACCATCACTAGTGGCTTTCGTTCACGCAAACAAGTAGCTGTCATGCAAATCCGTAATGCTATCATCCATGCAACTTATGAGTTCTTTGATAAAAATGGCTTCATGAAGTTTGATAGCCCAATTCTTTCAGGAAATGCTCCAGAAGATTCTACAGAACTTTTTGAAACAGACTACTTCGGAACACCAGCATACTTGAGTCAATCTGGTCAACTTTTACCTTGAAGCTGGTGCTGAGGTCTTTGGTCGTGTCTTCGACTTTGGTCCAGATTCCGTGCTGAAAAATCACTCGCCGTCACTTGACTGAATTCTGGATGATGGATGCAGATATTCATCGCGACATGATGAGTCATCGACTTGCAAAAGAAAGCTTATGTTAGCTTTGCTTCAAGGTGTTCTTGACCGTGCTCCTCAAGCCTTGGAAACATTGGAGCGTGATACGGAGCTTTTGAAACGCTATATTGCTGAGCCGTTCAAACGCATCACTTATGATCAAGCCATTGATCTCTTGCAAGAGCATGAAAATGATGAAGATGCGGACTACGAGCATCTTGAACATGATGACTTTGGTTCACCACACGAAACTTGGATTTCAAACCACTTTGGTGTGCCAACCTTTGTCATTAACTACCCAGCAGATATCAAGGCCTTCTACATGAAACCAGTTCCTGGTAACAGATCGCGTGCTGTAGGCAGACTTGCTCGCACCAGAAGGTTACGAGAAATCATCGGTGGTTCAACTGGTGAGAGACTACGATGCCCTTGTGCGAGATAGAACTCTTGGTGTGGATCGTGTCAGATATGGATTCTACCTTGACCTGCACGTACGGTACAGTACCACACGGTGGATTTGGTATTGGTATCAGACGTATGGTAACTTCGCAGGCAGGTACAAAAGCACATTCGTGGAAGCTATTCCCATCTCCCGCATGTATGTTGCACACCTTATCAAACCGACAGTATAAAAACGCTGTCTGGCGTAGATACTCTTCGAAAATCAAATTCAAAACTCCGTCACTTCACCTTGCCGTGTATATGTTACTGGCTTCGTCAGTTCTATCAAAACCTCAAAAACAGTAGTTTTGAGCAGCCGCAGCTAGCTTCCTAGTTCTCTTTGATTTCATTGAGTCATTACTTAAACTAGAAAAGGGTATGAAATATGAGCAACTCTAAGTAAGTCTTTTAGAAAACTCATACTATAATGAAAGAGAGAAAACGATGTTTAAAGAACTTACAAACGCAATATTCCACTGCGTCTAGAATTCACGGTCTTATTTGGAATCTGAGTTTTGGTTTTATTTTTCTATTCAAAATGGTCTTTCACTGCATTGGTCTATTAGAAAGTATCTTTTACGGTACAAGTCTTTTGTGTGAAACTCCGTCGTATGTTGGGTTCGATCGATTTAGCTACAAGACCAATCTCTATTTGGCTCAGTCGGCCAGTATTGTGTCCCTCTATCTTGATTTTGTTTTGGTCAGGAATTTTTGGTTATGCTTGCTAGTGATCGTCAACGCTTGATCCTAATTTTGGATTCAGGGGACCAGTGCGCTTTCTTATATGATTCATGAGCGGTTGACAGAGTCAAAAGGATCGATATCTCAGATTTCTAGTGTCTGGTGTGTGAAAGTCACCCGAACCTTCAGGTACAGTTGGCGAGGCTTCTTTATTCACGGGAGCATTGGCTTGGACCTATCTAATTGCTAGTGGATTTTCATTTATTTCTATAATCTGATTTATTTTATGAAAGAACCAGTAGCTGAGAGAGAAAAACGAGCAACAACAAAAACGCATTGTCCTGCAAGTACGAAAAGAATGGCATGACCAGTATTCTCTTTTACTGGATGATGGCACTTATCAGCTAGTCAGGACACTCATGCTGTATGTTTTACTTTTATTATCAGCGGCAAATAGAAGTGACTTGCAGGATGGCGGTATCGCTGGTCATGCTGATTGAGTGGCTTAAAAGTCTTATAGCGAGTATAGCTAATCAAATCGGTATGGAATGATGAGTTTTCCGACTCTTGTTTGCACTAACGGAAGCGCTGCTCACTATTGGTGCTTTCTGGAATCCTTTGCTTTTCTCGTATATCTTTGACACGATCACACTCTATGCAGTTTAATCGCCGACTATTTCAATGACTTCTAGGTTATTTACCTTCGTGGAGCAGAGCGACTATGCTTAGTATCGAATTCCATATCTTTAGTCTTTCTACTGATTGTCATATTTCACTGATGGGTTGGGTTGATTGATCGTTGGTCTTGTAGTTGTTCTTTTATGCTCTTGGTCTTATCACTACCCGTCCCTATCTTGTAATCAGTCTGACAAGGATGGGAAGCTATTAGATAAGGACTTAAAAACTGGTAAAAGCTAGGTACACCTATTTGCTCAAAGAAGATCAATCACTGCAATAGTTTTGTGACATAGCAAGAGGAAAAGGAGAAAGTACGAGTCGATGTGGAAAAATTCGTGAAATGGGTCTGATGCCCAATCATAGCTACTGCTGTGACATCACGCAGAGATGGTTCAAGTTTGGGAAAATGAAATGAGAGCCAGCGGTCTCATACGCGTCTGTTGTGCTCCTTGTAGCACCTATGCTAGGAGTAGTTGAGCCAGTGTGCTGATGTGACTATTTGTTTTGCTAATTCAAATATCCATCCTAGGCTGAATTATCACAAGCCGTGCCTGTATGACCAAGAAGTTTGTCAGTGATCAATGAGACGAGACTGGCGGCAACAAGGTTCAATGTCGAGAAGCATCCTGTGAGACCCAACAGTACATCAGCTGATTAGAGTTTGAGAGAAGAAGAACCTGGAGATGGCGATCGCTGCGGTTTGTTTTGACTATCGTTTGGACAAGACAGCGCAGAGTGGCTATGGACTTGGGATTTGATTAGCGGTTCCAAGCCTAACCATCAGTCCTCACAAAGGAATTCACAAACCATCAATAGTATCGGATTGAGTGTGCATGGAAAATCTACACCACTCATTTATCTTCCAGTGAGTTTAAGAAAATTAATTTTCTCGACAACAATAAATGTGTGGCAATAC